>JAEEGL015284601.1_pt1 | contig 10667 bp, 8 predicted proteins | sample 9134231 | NCBI WGS metagenome assembly JAEEGL01 (sample SAMN16246548, study PRJNA631951) | gut metagenome | biome: gut microbiome; feature: rumen; material: fiber-attached | host: Bos | place: Iran: Karaj | collected 2018-10 | reverse complement strand
GAGCACATCATGCGCTGGCCGTCACCTTGGAGCGACGGCTTCCCTGGTTGGCACTGCGAATGTACGGCCATGGGGCGCAAGTATTTAGGCGACCACTTCGACATCCACGGTGGCGGCATGGACCTCGTCTTCCCGCATCATGAGTGCGAGATAGCTCAGGCCGTGGCTTCACAAGGCGACCAGATGGTGCGCTACTGGATGCACAACAATATGATTACTATCAACGGACAAAAGATGGGCAAGTCGCTCGGCAACTTCATCACGCTGGAGCAGTTCTTCACGGGCAATCATCCCTCGCTCGAACAGGCTTACTCGCCCATGACCATCCGTTTCTTCATTCTGTCGGCCCATTACCGTGGCACCGTCGATTTCTCCAACGAAGCACTGAAAGCCAGTGAGAAAGGATTGGAGCGACTGCTCAACGGACTGAGCGACCTGGAGCGCATCCAGCCCGCCAAAGCCTCCGACCCTGCTACGAAGAAAGTGGTCGGCGAACTGCGCCAGAAATGCTACGACGCGATGAACGACGACCTGCAGACGCAAATCGTCATCAGCCATCTCTTCGAGGCATGCCGTGTGGTGAACACCGTCACGGCCCATCAGGCTCAGATAGATGCAGACGACCTCAAGGAACTGAGCGAGGTGATGCGCCTCTTCGCCTGCGACATTTTAGGTCTGCGCCAAGAGAAGGGTGACACGAGCGATAAGCGCGAGGAAGCCTTCGGCAAGGTGGTTGACATGGTGCTCGACCTGCGTGCCAAGGCCAAGGCCTCCAAGGACTGGGCCACCAGCGACCAGATACGCGATGCCCTCAGTGCTGCCGGCTTTGAGGTGAAAGACACCAAAGACGGAGCCGTCTGGCGCTTGCCCCTATAGAACTATAGTCACTATAGCCCCTAAAGAACTATAGCTACTATAGCCCCTATAGCTACTATAGTCACTATAGTCACTATAACTACTATAGTCCCTATATCAAAAGACAAAAACAGAAAATAACACAATATGGCAAATATCAGTGAATGCCCCTCATGCGGGAAAATGATTTATTCTCATGCGGCCCTTTGTCCGTATTGCAAGAAAAAAACCGGATTCCCACCCGCTCCGGAACCCGAGGTGGCACCCGAGCCCAAGGATGAGCAGCACAGGGGTAAACCCGTGAAGATGCTGAACCCCTTCGGGCAGCAACGCAAATATAAGAAAGCGACCATCGCCAAAGCTGCCATCATCTTCCTGTTGGCTGTGGTGGTGCTCATCCTCTATATCAACGTGCAGCGGATGAACAACAGACAGTTGAGCATCGGAACCTCTTTCGACCACACCACACGTGAGGTCATCGACAGTATGGCCAACGAGGTGCTGCAGACGGGACTGGTCGTGGCCAAATTCTATGAGCGCGACCGCCATTCACTGGTGTACCTGGAGGAAGGTCACCTCTATGAGTTTGACGCCTACACGCGCGACTCGAAAGAAATCCTGCCGCAGGAGCATAATCCCGCTGCCATCATCGATTATACCGGCAGCGGCATCCTGCAAGCTAATATCTCGCCCGATGAGTCGTTTATTGTCATCATGGCGTCTCGCAACCCCGGCAACACCGAGTGCGGTCTCTATCGCATGGATGCCAGCACCAAGGCGGTGACCGTCATCGACCGTGGTAAGGTGACCTTCGAGAACAACGAGTACCGGGTGGAGAGTGGCGGCCGTACCGCACGCTATAACATGGAGGGCACCAAACTGGCTGGCTTGACCATCGAAGAGGCTGAGGCCATGCCGAAACCCAAACCCGTGGAGAAGCGCGAAGAAGCAAGCGAGGAGCGCCGTGAGGAGAAGAAAGAAGAGTCGATGGTGGAACATCTGCAACCCGACCAGATAGATATCGTCAAAAAGGTGGTGATGCCCAACGACATCAAGGTGGATCCGAAAGTAGTGCCCGATGTGCCTACCGTTCCCACTGTTCCTGTGCAGCCCAAAAAGAAATAACCCTTGACAACCCTGTCTGACGGATGAATATCTTCGACTCGTTGTTACAGTTCTTCACCACTCCCGACGGGGAGTGGTCGCTCGTCACCATGCCTTTCATGGTGCTCTTCATCATTTTCTTTGGCGGATATATCTGGCTCAACCGCATGCGCCATACGGCCATGTTGGCCTATGTGGTGGTGTTCAGCCTGTTTTTCGCGTTCAAGGCCAACGGCTGGCTGATGCTTCTGCTGCCTGCCACGGTGCTGTTGTCGTGGAAGATGACCGATATGTTGCGCCGTCGCGAGGGGAGTTCCCGGCGGTGGCTGTTGGCTGCCACGGTGACGGTGGAACTGTTGCCGCTGTTGTATTTCAAATACACCAATTTCTTCATCGAGACGCTGAACGGGATGTTGGCAACCAATTTCTCGCTCCTCTCCATCATCTTGCCCATCGGTATCTCATTCTATACCTTACAGGCCATCAGTTATACGGTCGATGTGTATAAAGGACGGTTCTGCGCCGAGGTGTCGCTGCTGGAGTATGCGTTCTATCTCACCTTCTTCCCCCTGCTCATGGCCGGTCCCATCACCCGTGCCGAGGTGCTCATTCCACAGATACAAGAGCGCAAACCGTTAGACGAGCGTCTGGTGTATGCGGGACTGTGGCTGATTATCGTAGGACTGCTGAAGAAAGCGGTAGTGGCTGATTATATCGCGCAGTATAATGCGTGGATATTCGACGACCCGCTGGGTTATTCGGGTTTCGAAGGTGCCATGGGCGTACTGGGTTATACCTTGCAGATTTACCTCGACTTCTCAGGCTATAGCGACATGAGCATCGGTATCGCAGCCGTGATGGGCTTTCAGTTGCGCGAGAACTTCAATTTCCCTTATCAGTCACTCAACCTAACCGAGTTTTGGCGGCGGTGGCATATCGCACTCTCCACATGGTTCCGCGACTATGTGTATATCCCGCTGGGCGGCAACAGGAAAGGCAAGTGGCGCACCTATCTCAACAGTTTCATCACGATGTTGCTGTCGGGTTTGTGGCATGGTGCCTCATGGATGTTTGTGATATGGGGCGCCTTGCACGGAATAGGCCTGATTATCCATAAGGCCAGCAAATGGTGGTTGGACAAGATACCCAACACATGGTATGTGAAACTCGCTGCCTTCTTCATCACCTTTCTCTATGTGACGATAGGGTGGGTGTTCTTCCGTTCGCCGAGTGTTGATTCAGCGTTGACGCTGTTAGGTCATATCGGTTCCGACTTCAGTTGGGACTATCTGGCGCCGTTCTTCTCTACGCGGTGGGTGTGGATGTCGTTCGTGGTCATCGGTTTTGCGCTGCATGGCCTGCGCAAGCGGCATTCCGACCGTCTGAGCGATTGGTTTGTGCGCTCGCCGTGGCTGGTCAAGTTACTCATCTTCGTTGTGGTGATGCAGTTGGTCATCAATTTCCGTCAAGATACCGTCCAGCCGTTTATCTATGCACAATTCTAAAAAAATAAAATATATAAAAAGATAAATACTATAAGTACTATATATCCCCTATAAATACTATAGTCCCTATAAACCCTATAGTTACTATAGTCACTATAGCCCCTATAAACCCTATAGCCCCTATAAAGATATCAATCATCATAATGCTGAAGAGAAAATTTTTATCCATCATCACCTATCTGTTGGGGGTGCATCTTTTGGCCCTGGCGGTGATGACGGTGTTTCGTCTGGTTCAATATCTGGTGCTGGGCGATATGATTGGCGATAGCGATGCCTGTCATCTGACGGCCTTCGTCAAAGGTGTGTGGTTCGACAACGTCATCGCGTGCTATGTGATGGTGGTGCCGCTGGCGGTGCTCCTGCTCTTGGGGGTGTTCGGCATCTACCGCCGCTGGCTGTTGCGTGCAGCCAATATCTGGTTCATACTCTTCTATGCTCTGGTGTTCATGGCTTCGGCGGGCAATATTCCTTATTTTGCCTATTTCTTCAAAAATCTCGACTCGAGCATCTTCGGATGGTTTGGTTATGTGGGAACGACAGCCGGCATGGTGTTTGGCGAAACGGCCTACCTGCCTTATATCATCGCGTGGGTGGTAGCAGTGGCGCTGTTTGTGTGGCTGCTCCGCCGGTGGCGCAAGCGGATGGTACACCGCATAGAGGAAGCGCCCCGCGAACCGCTGTCATGGCGGGGATGCGCATGGAAACTCGTGGTGGCGGCGCTGCTCATCTTCCTTTGTGTGTTCGGCATCCGCGGCCGACGGGGGTATAATCCCATCAAGGTGAGTCAGGCCTATTATTGTGACGACCCCTTCCTCAATCAGTTGGGCATTAACCCCACGTTCAATCTGCTCACCTCGTTGCTCGATGACCTGCGCAAGGAAAACCGTGAGTTGCACTTGATGCCTTATGCCGAGGCGGTGGGGAAGAGCCGGGCCTATCTCGGCATTGAGGGGGTTGTTGACAGCACTGCTGTGTTGCATCGCCGTGTGGAGGCCGACACGCTGGCCACTCATCCCAATGTGGTGATGATTCTGATGGAGTCGATGTCGGCCGATTTCTTGCAGTCGCTCGGTGCCCGTGAGTCGCTCACTCCGACGCTCGACAGCCTTTACCAGCACTCGTTGGCGTTCACCCGTTTTTATTCCGCCGGCATCCACACCAACCACGGTATCACAGCCACGCTCTACTCCTATCCCGCGCTGATGTTCCGCAACCTGATGAAAGGCACAGTGACACCCCATCGCAGCGGACTGCCCACCATCTTGAAGGACGAGGGTTATCATAACCTTTTCTTCATGACGCACGAGGCACAATACGACAATATGAACGCCTTCCTGCGCACCAACGGCTACGATGAGGTGTTTGCGCAGGAGAATTACCCCAAAGAGGAGCGCGTGAACGCCTTCGGGGTGCCCGACCATTATCTGTTCACCTATGCCCTGCCCGTCATCAACGAGCGAGCGCTTGACGGACAGCCCTTCTTCGCTACCCTGCTCACCATCAGCAACCATCCTCCCTATATCATCCCCGACTGGTTCCACCCCCGCACCACCGACCCTGAGACGCAAATCGTTGAGTATGCCGACCGGTGTATCGGCGATTTCTTGGCCGGGGCGCGCAAGCAATCGTGGTATGACAATACCATCTTTGTGATACTGGCCGACCATGGTAAGTTGGTGGGGAAGACCGAGGCAGAACTGCCCCAGTCGTATAACCATATCCCGCTCGTCATCTTCGGCCCCGGTGTGGAGAACCGTATCTATGACGGATTGGGCACTCAGGTGGATGTGACGCCCACCCTGTTGGGCCTGATGGGTGTCAGTTACGACTTTGACGGTTTCGGTCTGGACCTGTTGCGTCAACCCCGTCAACAGGTGTTCTATACGTCCGACACACAGGTGGTGGGGCGCGACAGTACGGCGTGCTTCATCTACAACAATCAGGCCGACAAGTATTTCTTCTATGATGTCGATGCCCATGGGGCACTCACGCCCACAACCACCTCACCGCATTTCGATGCCCTCAAGGACTACGCTTTCTCTATGGTGCAGACCGCAGAATTTTTGTTTAGAAGGCAGAAATAATCATATCAAAACACATGATGAATCAAATCAACCCGATGCAGATATCTCCCAGCGCGGGAGGGGGAACGGAGGCCCTTCAGACCCCGATAGCAGTCATATTGGCGGCAGGCATGGCCAAGCGGTTGCGTCCGCTGACCGACGACCGACCGAAGTGTTTGTTGGAGTTGGGCGGCCGCACGTTGCTGGAACGCACATGCGATGCCTTGCGCAGCCATGACATCAACGAGTGGGTGGTGGTGACAGGTTACCGTGGCTCACAGATTCGTGAGTTTCTCAACGGTCATTTCCCCGAACAGACCATCCATTATGTGGATAATGCCGATTATGCCACCACCAACAATATCTACTCGCTGTGGTTGGCACGCGACTACGCTGAGGGACACCATCTCGTGTTGCTCGACAGCGACATCCTCTTCGACCCACAGTTGCTCACCCGTTTGTTGGAGGAGCATGGCGACGCCCTGTCGGTGTGCCGTCATCCTTTAGGCGACGAGGAGATGAAGGTGGTGGTTGACAAGGAGGGACGCATCACCGAAATCAGCAAGACGTGCCGTCCCGAGGATGCGATGGGCGAGTCGGTGGGTATCGAGAAGATGACACCCGCCTACACCATTGCGCTCTATGCCGAGTTGGAACAGATGATGGAGCGTGAGGGATTGGTTGATATCTTCTACGAGCGTGCCTTCGAGCGGCTGATACCGCAGGGTCACACCTTCCGTGTGGTCGATACCACCGCCTATATGTCGTATGAGCTCGACACCGTTGAAGACTTCCTACACGCCAACGAACTAATCAAAAACGAATAGTCCTCAACCCTCCACCCTCAATAAGATCAACCTTTATACTCTCGGTAGGGTAGGTTGAGGTCAAGGATGTGGAAGTTGTGTTGTCGTTGGTGTTCGCCATCAGGAATCTTCATGTAGTCGCCGTAAATCTGCGTGAGATAGGTATCATAATCTTTGATACCCATAAAAGTCTTCCCCTCAAACTCGTAGGGAGCGAACACACCATGGATAGACTTGGGCATGACACCGTGCGGCCCCTCTGTATAGTCGTTTACCAGGGTGGCCTTGTCATAGTCATATCGGGTGAGCAAACGGCGTATTTTTTTCTGCAACGACTCCATGGTGGTCAGTTTGCGGGTGAGCAGGGGAATCCACGAACGGGGGCCGTGACCGTGGCGGTAGGGGTCACGATGAATCCAATAGAGGGCTTGCCGCAGGAAGGCATAACGCGCCTGGTGCCATTTCCGTTTGATGGTATTAGAGGGTACACCATCCAAAGGGAAGACATCGACATAGATTCCTCCGAGATAGCTCAAGTGGAGCCGTTCGATGAGTGTGGTCGAGGCATCTTGCACCTTGCCGAAAGGCAGAGGGTAGGCCTTGTCGTTTTCAGGACAGACGAACTCGTATGGTTCGGGCAACCACTCGTGGCAGTGCTCGATGAACCGTTCGTAGTCAGGACGTGGCATCACGATATCCATGTCGTCGTCCCATGGGATGAAGCCCTTGTGACGGACGGCACCGAGCAGACTTCCATTGAAGATGCCGTAACGGATATCGTGCTCACGGAAGGTTTTGTCCAACACTTCCATGATTTTCAGCATCCGCATTTGTAGCGGTCGTATGTCGTAGGTAGCCATAATGTTAGTCGTTTTGTCGTTTGGTCGTTTGATCGTTTTGGGGAGTTTAGGAGTTTAGACAATACTCCATTTGCAAAGTAATCTCTTACCTCTTACCCCTTACCTCTTACCCCTAAATAACCCCTTATATGGCGCTTTCATCAGAACGAGGCCGACGATGATCCAGAAGATTTCGCGCACACGGCAAATGATACTGACGAAGATGCCGACGGCAGCCGATAAACCGAGTACGGCGATGGAGATGACGAAACCGCCCTCCTGCACACCCAACTGCATGGGCAAGAACCCAATCAGATTGGCCAGGAACGACGTGAAAGCCATGATGAGCACAGAGTGCAGATAGGTAAGCAACAGTCCGGTGGGGCCGCCGCCACAGTCGATGCCGAAGAGCAACAGCATGAACATGACCTCTAAGCTCTGCACTAATCTCGAGAAATACTCTAATCCTAACGAACTGTAGAAGGCGCGTTTGTTTTGCTGATGCAACGCGGCTATCTGTTTGTCAATGTTGTGCAACATCTCAGAACGGCGTTCTAAGAAACGTGCGCTCCATTTCTTGAGTCCGGGTATCTTGCCAATCAGTCGGATGGTCTTCACCACCAAACCATTGCGGTAGCCTTTGGAGAAGAAATAAAGGGCAAACGAGAAGAGCACCGTTATCATGCCGAAGAGGATGGCGGTGGCTTTGGTAAAGGGCAGGTCGCCAGCCCACGCTAATGCCAGATAGATGAAGACAGAACTGAACCAGAAGATGAAATGTGCGAAGATATGCATCATGGCATAGAGGATGACCGACGACGAGGCGTGTTCGTTGTCCATGTTTTTCGACAGTTCCATGATACGGTAGGGCTCGCCTCCGAGTCCGCCCACAGGTGTAGCGTAGTTGAGCGCATAGCCTGTGATGGTGAGGCGGAAGATGCGCAGAAAACTCACTTTATGGCTTTCACCGAGTCCCTGTATGATGCAGTACCACGACCAAGCGTTGATGGCATAGATGACGAGCCACACGCCGATGATGGGGATGAGCCAATAGCCGGCATGGCAGATGTGGTCCCACAGTTCGGCGAAGCTCACATCGAACGTGAAGAGCATAACCACCACCATGGCCACGCCCAGCAGGAAGAAGAAATTATTGAGTCGTTGTTTGGTCCATTTCATGTCATAACGGGTTGTTGGGTGATGTCTATGTCTCCGCCTCTATCTGGTCAGCGATACATCGTGAGAACCGCTCGTGCCGCCGGTTGACGTAGTAGGCGAGTACGGACATGGCAATGATTTCGAAGAGGAAATTGAGTGCGGGCACATCGAGCAGGCAGAAAAGGAAAAGCCATGCGGAACGGAAGTTGAACGTGAGCAGTCCGTTCCATTTGATGAGCGGCAGCGACTCACGGCGGAATTCGTCGCGCACCGACTGTGGTATCTGGTCGCTGCTGCCGTAGCGCTGACGCAGCACCCGCATAAGTCGTTGAAACTCGGGTGTGGACTTCTCCTGCTGGCGGGTGTAGTCGATGTACGATTTCTGGAAGGCCCGCTCTATCCACTTCGCATCGGCCGGCATCGTGTCGTAAATCTCCTGCTGTCGGACGGAGTTGTCGAGCTCGCTCCCTTTCTCACCTTTCATGAAGAAGAGATGCACTTGGATGTAGTAGTCGGCCAACCGTTGCTGTCCTGCCTGGCCTACGAAGCCGGAGATGAGTGCCAGTACGAAAACCACGGCGGTGGCGATGAGCGCCGTTTGAGGCGTGTCGCTCAGTCCGAGCCATGAAAACTCGATGTCATGGTGAACGTAGAAACGGTAGGTGAGCGCACAATAGATGGGCACGGCCCATGTGAACCCCGCCAGACCGTCGAGGATGCGCCCCATGCGGCTCTTCTTACCCGTCATGCGAGCCAGTTGCCCGTCGGTGCAGTCGAAGATATCGGCCACCATGAGCATCAGGATGGCCACAAGGTTGCAAACCAGTCCGCACCACCCCTCATAGTAGTAGCATCCCTGTGCGAAGAAGAAACTGCTGCCAGCACCGACAAACATCGATGCGATGGTGACGGTGTTGGGGTGTATGTCGAGTTTGGCGAACCACTTCGACAGATGGTAGCAGAAAGGACGTATAATATGGTAATCAACCCAGTCTTCCGTTTCTGCTGATTTCAGTGATGCCTGATAATTCTTGTCCATATATGTTAGCCCCCCTTATCCCCCGAGGGGGAGTTTGGTAGTTTGACATTAATATATTCTCTTACCTCTTACCCCTAAGTTGCCCCGAATCATATCTCTTACCTCTTACCTCTTACCCCTAAACACTTTAAGTATAGTGTCGCACACCGCTTGTGTTTGCTCACGGCGTCCGAGGGTGATGCGCACGCACGACTCCAATCCTTTGTCACTCATGAATTTGATTTTATAGTCTTGTGCGGCGAGCGCTTTCTGCAATGGTTCTTTGATGTCCAGAGGATATTTGATGAGGATGAAGTTGGCCACTGACTTATACACTTTGAAACCGGGCAGCTGTCCGAGTTCCCGTTTGTAGAGTTGCCGTCCCCATTCCATCTCATCGGCCACGTGGCGGTAGTGATCGTCGCTGTCAAGAGCGGCGATGGCCACGGCCTCGGAGAAGCGGTTGTAACCGAGGTATTTGTTGATGTAACTGACAAACTGCTCATGTCCCTTGCCCATGAAACCGAAACCTAAACGCAGGCCGGGGAGGCCGTAGAACTTCGACAGGGTGCGCGAGATGATGAGGTTGCCGTATTGATTCACCAACGGCGCGATGTAGTGCGTGTCGGTGGAGATGAAACTGGCGTAAGCCTCGTCGATGAGCACAATTGTGTCGGAGGGGATGTGCTCCATGATGCGGCTGATTTCCTCGGGTGTGAGTCCGTTGCCCGTGGGGTTGTTGGGCGAGGCGAGCAGAAGCATACGCGGGTGGATGCGGCAGGTATATTCAATCACCTCGTCGATGTTATAGGCGAAGGTGTCATCGGTCTCGTGCAGCGGATACATCTGGAAGGTGCCACCGCACTCACCGGCGATACGGTTGTAGTACCACCACGAGAACTCAGGGATGAGGATGGTTTTGTTGTCCCCTTCCATGAGGTAGTAGTGAACCGCGTTTTTCAGGATGTCCTCGCCGCCGTAGCCGAGAATGACTTGTTCTTCGGGCACCCCGTAGATTTCACTTAATTTGACGGAGACGATGCTTTTCTTACCTTGGTCGTAAATGCGGGTATAGAAACACAGCAGTTCCGGGTCGAAATTCTTTACAGCGTCAATCACTTTCTGACTGGGCTGGAAATTGAATTCGTTTCTATCAAGAAAATTCATTGTTTGAGTTAACTAATTTATTTTTGTTGTTTTTGTTGTTTTCGTCGTTTCGTCGTTTTTGTCGTTTCGTAATAACGTCATTCCTTATAACGTTATTACGTCATAACGTTGTTCCGTTATGGCATTATTCCGTTTTTCGTCATTCCATTTTT
>JAEEGL015229238.1_pt1 | contig 10667 bp, 7 predicted proteins | sample 9134231 | NCBI WGS metagenome assembly JAEEGL01 (sample SAMN16246548, study PRJNA631951) | gut metagenome | biome: gut microbiome; feature: rumen; material: fiber-attached | host: Bos | place: Iran: Karaj | collected 2018-10 | reverse complement strand
GGATGGGCCAAGCGTAAATACTGATAGGTGATTTCTCTTAAAAATCCTATGCCACCCATTCCATCTGCTAAAACATGGAACACTTCAAGATTAATACGGTTTTTATAATATGAAACTCGAAACAAATAGCTGTTGTTCTTATTCTGATAAATCATTCTGCAAGGATAGGTCTCCTCCTCCACAACTTTTGGAGCAGGCTTTCCGTTTTCCTCCAAATAATACCAGAAAAAACCGGTACGTAATCTAAGATTAAACCCCGGCATTTTTGGAAGGACTTTATCCACTGCTTCCTGCAACAACTCCTGCTGTATGTCCTCATTTAGCACAACACTGATACGATAAGTATTGGTAAGAGCATCCGTTGCAATCACAGGAAAAACCTTTGCAGTATTATCTAATTTTTCCCAATTTTTATAATTTTTTGACATAAATCTCACCTTTATTTTTCAACTTATTAAGTATAGGAGAAATATACAATAGTGTCAAACAACAAAAAAATCCCGATGGCGAAATTCACCACCGGGATAATTCTTAAAAATTAATCTTATAAGAAGATGTACTTGCAAACAAAGATTACTGCCAATACGTACATAAGAGGTGTAATCTTCTTCTTTTCTTCCATAACAATGTTACAGATAACATTGATTACTACGTAAGAAATACATCCGATTGCAATACCTTCAGCGATGGAGTACATCAAAGGCATGCACAAAACTGTAAGATAAGCAGGGATTGCTTCTCTTAAGTCATTGAAGTTGATCTTTAAGATTGAAGATAACATCAAGAATCCTACGAAGATCAATGCAGGAGCTGTAGCAAATCCGGGGATTGCTGTAAAGATAGGTGCAAAGAAAATTGCAAGTAAGAATAACAATCCTGTAACTACAGAAGTAAGACCTGTACGTCCGCCTGCACCAACACCTGAAGAAGACTCAACAAATGTTGTAGTTGTAGATGTACCTAAAATAGCACCAACAGAAGTTGCAATAGCATCTGCTAAAAGAGCAGGTTTAATACGAGGAAGCTTCTCTTCTTCATCAAGGAAACCAGCCTTTTCAGAAACACCGATTAAGGTTCCGATGGTATCAAACATATCTACAAATAAGAAGGAAAGCAAAACAACGATGAAGTTGAAAATTCCTACATTTGAGAAATCAGCTTTGAATGCCTGACCAAATGTTTCTCCAAGAGCAGAGAAATCAGTAATTCCAAGGCTAGGGAACAATGAATAGAATCCAGCTTCAATATCTACAGTGTAAATACCAACAGCCTGGCAAATCATACCAAGAACCCATGTTGCTACGATACCAATTAAGATAGATCCCATAACTCCTTTGATGTAAAGGATTACGGTAATTACAAATCCAATCAATGCAAGCACTGCACAGATACCCTGTGTATGCCAGTTATCACGGAATGCAGTATATGTAAGAAGTGTTGAATCATTGTTAACTACAAGGTAGCATCCCTGTAAACCAATGAAAGCAACAAATAAACCAATACCTGCTGAAACACCCTTCTTTAAAGTAGAAGGAATTGCATTAAAGATTGCTTCACGAACATTTGTAAGTGAAAGAACAATGAAGATAAGACCTTCAACAAATACAGCCATCAAAGCTACTTTCCAGTCATATCCAAGGTTTCCGCATACTGTAAATGCGAAATAAGCATTTAATCCCATACCCGGAGCCAAAGCGAAGGGGTAATTAGCCATAAATGCCATACAAAATGTACCGATGCAAGATGCAAGACATGTTGCAATCAAAATAGCGGTACTATCCATTCCTGAAGCGGAAAGGATATTCGGGTTTACTGCCAAAATGTAAGCCATTGTCATGAAGGTAGTAAATCCAGCCAACACTTCAGTTTTTACATTAGTGTTGTTCTCTTTTAGTTTGAAAAGTTTTTCTAACATTTCAGACTCCTCTCTTTCCTTTTGACGTTTAACGTCTTCACACAACATTTTGATTATAAAAAATGAAACATGATTTTTCAATCATTTTATTTATGAATTTTTTTCATTTATTTTTATGCAATGTGATTCATTATCCCAACTTACCAAATATTGTCTTATGTAGAAATCAAATGAAACATAAACTACATGATTCAATTCTAGTTTTATCCTTTCAAATTATTGAATTACATTTTTCATAGTGATATAATTTTTTAGTTTTTATGAAATATAATAGGAAGGAGTCAAAAATGAAGATAGGTTTTGATAACGACAAATACTTGAAAATGCAATCAGAGCATATCAAAGAACGTATCTCCCATTTCGGAGATAAATTGTATTTGGAATTTGGAGGAAAGTTGTTTGATGATTATCATGCATCCCGTGTTCTTCCCGGTTTTGAACCCGATTCCAAAATGAAGATGTTACTCCAATTAAAAGATCAGGCGGAAGTAGTCATTGTTATCTCTGCAGGTGCTATCGCATCCAACAAAATCCGTGGCGATTTGGGCATCACCTACGACCAGGATGTACTTCGTCTTGTAGACGTATTCCAGGGTCTTGGATTATATGTAGGAAGCGTTTGTATCACTCAGTACACAGGAGAACCTGACGCAGATCGATTCAGAGAAAAATTAAAAGGACTTGGAATTGATTCCTACGTACTGAACAAAATTGAAGATTATCCCGGAAATATTGAACACATCGTTTCCGAAGAAGGCTTCGGCAAAAACGATTACATTAAGACTACCCGTCCTTTGGTAGTCATTACTGCTCCCGGCCCCGGATCCGGGAAAATGGCAACCTGCTTATCTCAGCTTTATCACGAAAAGAAAAACGGGGTAAATGCCGGCTATGCCAAATTCGAAACCTTCCCTATTTGGAATCTTCCTTTAAAGCATCCTGTAAACCTCGCATATGAAGCTGCTACAGATGATTTGAACGCCGTAAACATGATTGACCCCTTCCATTTGGAAGCATATAACGAAACTACAGTTAACTATAACCGCGACATTGAGATTTTTCCTGTTCTTCAGGCAATGTTTGAACATATCTACGGAGAATGCCCTTACAAGTCACCTACAGATATGGGTGTTAACATGGCAGGAAAATGTATTTGCGATGATGACGCTTGCCGCTATGCAGCAAATCAGGAAATCATCCGCCGCTACTATAAGGAAGCTTGTGCATTAAAGAGAGGCTCCGGTTCAAAGGATGCCTTCCGTAAGTTAGAACTTTTGTTAAAGCAGGCAGGATTAAGCGTAAACGACCGTTTGGTTGTAAAACATGCTTTGGTTCGTGAAGAAACTACAGGACATACCGCTTCTGCCATCGAACTTCCCAATGGAGAAATCGTTACCGGAAAATCTTCTGATTTAATGAACTCCGCTGCAGCTGTATTGCTTAATGCATTAAAAGAAATGGCCGGTATCGACCACAAAGAGCACTTAATCTCGCCGGAAGCTTTGGCTCCCATTACTCAGTTGAAAAAAGAATATCTTCACAGTCAGGATACCAGACTTCACTGTGACGAAGTTTTAACCGCTCTTTCCATTTCCAGTGCAACAAATGAAAATGCGAAAAAAGCAATGATGGAACTGGACAACTTAAATCATGTTGATATGCATTCCACTGTTTTATTATCAGAAACCGATGAAAACATTCTCAGAAAGCTTCACATCAATTTAACAAGCGAACCGAAATTTGAGTTTTCAAGAACATTTCAACATTAAAAAAAAACCTCGGATTGAAATTCAATCCGAGGTTTTTTTATGCTCTTAATTCCATTTTTTCTGAAAAAGCAACTGCTTCACTTTCATTTCTTGCCTTTGCATATCCGCTGGCCGCAGAAGCTTTTTGCATGGCCACATTATACTCATCACCCATATCACACTGATAATAACCAACGTGACCTTTAAGTTTAATGACCTCTACCCGATCCATAAGTGTTAAGGATACTTCCACTTCTTTTAAATCATCTAAGAGACGATTCAAATACTCGCTTCGAACAATGATGAAGAAATTATCTCCGCCTAAACGGGCAGCATATCCTCCATCTCGAAGAGACAAGCCATAAAGGTATTTGGCATAATCAATTAGAATCGCATCTCCGTTTCGATTTCCATAGGATTTATTGATTACACCAAATTGGTGAAGGTTTAAGAAGACTACTGAATAGTCCTTTAACTCTCCTAAAGCCTCTAATTTCTTTCCCTGCATGGAAATCCCCGGCGTATTGTAAAGACCGGTTAAAATATCAATGTATTTTACTTTATCTAAATCAGCTTTTAAACGGATACGACTCATCATCTGATGGCATAACACGCCGATAAACGTAATCACGTCTTTTTCATCTTTCGTAAAGGTATGTCCCTTTTCTGCATATACCTTTCCACATCCACACCCGTTGTTTACCGCAGGATAATTGAAACTCAAACATTCTGCTCCTGCCTCCGCAAATCTGGAAGTAAACATCTCGTCTTTTCCGTTTAAATTAAAAATACTGGCATCAACGGATATGTCCACTTCAATTAAAGCCACATGCAACCGCTGTGCCAATTTACTTTTTGTGAAATAATCTTCTAATCTGTCCCAAAATTCCCTTAGTGTGATATTTTGCACATTTAGAATGGATATTAAATCTTCAACCTGTAATTCTTTAACGCTAAAATCCATATTCAAAACCCCCAAAAAAATCTACCTATATTATAACAAGAAAAATCTTTACAAATCAACGACTTTTCGTTAATCTTAAGGAGGACAAAATAAGGGTTTTATGAAAGAAAGAATTAAGGAGATTCAATTCTTATGACGTATGTACAATTTTTCACATTATTAGGAGGCGTCGGCCTCTTTCTTTACGGTATGACCATTATGTCAACCGGACTTCAAAATGCAGCGGGCGATAAACTCCGCAGCCTTTTAGAAAAAGTAACTTCCAATAAAACAGTGGCGGTTCTTTTAGGTATTGCCGTTACAGTTTTAATTCAATCATCATCAGCGACGGATATGATGGTTATCGGTTTTGTAAATTCCGGTTTAATGGAATTGGTAGAAGCCATCGCCGTTATCATGGGTGCCAACATCGGTACCACGATTACCGCACAAATTACAGCTTTTGATTTAACTGCATTAGCGCCTATTCTTTTGTTTGCCGGCGTTATTATGTATTTGTTCATAAAGAAACCAACTGTAAAACACATCGGTTCCATCGTATTAGGTTTCGGTATGCTCTTTGTGGGTATCGGATTAATTAAAGATGCAATCAAACCACTTTCACAAAGTGCAGCCTTCATTACATTTTTAGATAACTTGAAGAATCCTATAATTGCTATTATATTTGGTTTGGCATGTACAGCATTGTTGCAAAGTTCCTCTTCATCCGTTGTAATTTTCCAGGCCTTTGCCGTCCAAGGCATCTTAGATTATCACACAGCGGTTTACTTGGTTATCGGTGCTGCCATCGGTTCCGTTACTCCAAATATTCTTGCTAGTTTGACTACAAACAGAAACGGCAAACGTACTGCTCTTTTGAATTTAATATTCAACCTGATTCGCGCAGTAATTCTGACCACATTGATTACCGTATTCCCTCAGATATTGGATTTCATTTGTGCCCTGTCGCCCAACGATATCGGGCGTCAAGTCGCAAACACCCATACACTGTTTGCTATATTCGCAGTATTGATTATGCTGCCATTCTCAGACAAGATTGTTGCCATTACAGAAAAATTAATCCCCGTACTTCCGGAGGAAACCAGATCCAAACAGGAAAAACAGCTTATCTACATGGTGGAAGCAAAAAATACACTTCCTTCCGTTGTAATTGCTCAGGCAGTCAAAGAAATCGAGCGTTTGGGAAAAATGGCAAGAGACAATTTGGAAGCTTCCGTAGAATGCTTCTTTGCCAAAGAGGATGATTTAATCGAACAGGTAGAAACCACAGAAAGCATTGTAGACTACCTGACCAACGAAATCACAGAGCGATTGATTCAGCTTCGAACCATGGATATTTCCGAGGCCGATGCATTCCGCGCAACACAGCTTACCATTATCGCTTCCAACTTTGAGCGTATTTCCGATCATGCGGAAAACATCATTGAATACCGCCAAAAGATTGGTCGAGCAAAAGATAACCTTTCCAAACCCGCACGAAAGGAAATAAAATCCATTACAGAAGCTACTTTAAAGACAATTGATATGTCCATTGAAATCTTTACAACAGAAAATTTTGATTTGCTTCCTGCTTGTGAAGCTCAGGAAGAACTAGTTGATCAGATTCAATCCGATATGGTAGAAAACCACGTAAACCGTTTGATGAAAGGCAAGTGCGACCCAGCAGCAGGCGTTGTATTTACAGATATGTCTACTGACTTGGAACGTTGTTCCGACCATGCGATTAACATCGCTGTTGCTCTTCACCACAGATAAAAATCTTGGTATGTTAAAACAAATAAATTCATTAATAAGAAAAGCCATGAGTAATTCAAAACTACTCATGGCTTTTTAATATATAAGTTTTTTAGATTAATGACGCTTTAATAAACTCCGCAAACAAAGGATGGGGCTTGTTGGGTCTGGATTTAAATTCCGGATGGAATTGTACGCCTACATGGAATTTGTTCTCGGATACTTCCACCGCTTCCACGATACTGTCGTCCGGAGATACTCCACAAAAGGTAAGTCCTTTTTCACCCATAATCTGACGATAGGCATTATTAAATTCATATCTGTGACGATGTCTCTCCTGGATCAAATCACATTTGTAAGCTTCAAAGAGTTTCGTACCCTCCTTTACCTTACAAGGATATGCACCCAAACGCATGGTACCGCCCTTTCTGTGAATAGCCATCTGCTCTTCCATTAAATCAATAACATTATTGGCTCCATCAGGGGTAAATTCACCGGAGCTGGCATCTTTTATACCGCACACATTTCTGGCAAATTCAATGGCACAAATCTGCATTCCAAGGCATAAGCCCAAATATGGAACATCCTTTTCTCTGGCATATTGTGCAGCCAAAATTTTTCCTTCGATTCCACGATCACCAAATCCTCCGGGAACACAAATACCATCCAATCCACCTAAGACGGAATCCACATTTTCTTTTGTAATCTCTTCAGAATCAATCCAACGGATTTCCACATCACAATCATTGGCATAGCCACCATGATACAAAGATTCCCTTACAGATAAATACGCATCATGTAATGCCACATATTTTCCTACAATACCGATAACAGTCTTTTTCGAAAGGCTGTGAATTCCTTCCACCATGTCATTCCAAGGCTTCAAATCCAATGGATGATCCACAAGATTTAATTCACGGCAAGCAACGGTATCTAATCCGTTTTTATGTAACATCAAAGGCGCTTCATACAAGCAGTCCATAGTATCATTTTCAATTACACAGTCTTTTTTCACATTACAGAACAAAGAAATCTTATCCTTAATGCTTTCTTCCAACGGACGATCCACCCGGGCAACAATCACATCCGGGAAAATGCCCATAGACTGTAGCTCTTTTACGGAATGCTGTGTCGGCTTTGATTTATGCTCATTAGAGCCACTTAAATAAGGAACTAAGGTCACATGGATAAACAAACAATTTTCCTTACCCTTCTCCAAAGAAACCTGACGAATCGCCTCTAAAAAGGGCTGAGATTCAATATCACCGGTGGTACCACCGATTTCTGTAATCAAGACATCTGCCTTGGAACTTTTTGCTCCCATATAAATGAAGTTTTTGATTTCTTCTGTAATGTGGGGAATCACCTGAACAGTTTGGCCTAAATAGCCACCCTGGCGCTCCTTGTTCAATACATTCCAATACACCTTTCCACTGGTTAAATTGGAATACTGATTTAAGTTCTCATCAATAAAACGCTCATAATGTCCCAAATCCAAATCTGTTTCCGCACCATCTTCCGTTACAAAAACTTCTCCGTGCTGATAAGGACTCATGGTACCGGGATCCACGTTCATATAGGGATCCAATTTTTGGGATGCAACCTTGTATCCCCGAAGTTTCAACAGTCTTCCCAAAGATGCAGCCGTTATACCTTTTCCCAGACCGGAAACGACCCCACCGGTCACAAAAATATACTTCGTCATTCTTCTACTCCTCTTTTCTTACAAAAAAAAGCGTCCGATTTAGAGGGCAAAAGTCCCTTGAACTTTTACTACTAAACCGAACGCCATTGTTCGAAACATATAAAAATACTTTAAGATGTTACTACAATTTTTTTCTCTTGTAAAGATATCTTTTTCAAAAAATTTTACAAGAAATTATTCTGTATAAACAACGGATTCATCTGTGAGAGATTCACCGTTTTTCACTGCATCCACAAGGCTTTGAGCAAAGCTTACCATAGCTTCGTTTGGATACATAACATAGGATTTTTGTGTAGGCATGGAATAGGTAGTGCTCTTTCCTCCGGTACCGCTAACTGCAAAGGAATGAATATTCCATGAAGCGTTGTCGTTTAACTGCATCTTCACCAAAGAAGAAATCTCTTCGCTGGAGAAACTGGTAACGAACAAACCTTCCAAGCTTGTCATAATATCTGAATAATTGGAAAGAATGGTGGATGAACTTGTAACCTTGTCAATTACAGCCTGAATCACTGCCATTTGATGCTTTCCTCTAGTCTCATCTCCTCCCGGCACTTCATAACGCTCTCTTGCAAAAGCAAGGGCTGAAGCCCCGTCTAAGGTGTTGCTTCCTTTGGTGTAATGATAGGTTCCACCATAAATGTAGGAACTAAAGGTATATTCACTTTCCACGGTAATTCCACCGATTGCATCAATCAACTTTTTAAATCCGTTAAAGTTAATCTGTACATAGTAATCCACGTCAATATCATACAGTTGTGACAACGCTTCCATAGAATTGTCAATGCCGTAGATACCACAGTGTGTCAATTTATCATTGGTACCGCCACCTGCAGGATTTGGAATGTAGTAATCTCTGGGTGTGTTTAACAATAACACTTCATGGGTGGTAGGATTAATCTCAGCTAAAATATTTACATCGGATCTGGATGTGGTAAGGGATGTATTACGTGTATCGGAACCACTGATATATACAACAAAGGTATCCTTTGTAACATCCTTTTGAGTCTCAGTTTCCTCTTCCGTATCGTAAATATTGATTTCATAAATCAATTTTGTATCTGACTCAAAGTTTACATAATCAGTATTACTTTCTGTCTCTTCTCCGCTGTCATCCACTTCTGTCAAAACAGAAACAAAAGCTTCATCCAAAATAATAGCCTGACTATCGCCACTGTACAAAGCGCCTGCCAAAGCATAGATGTTATCCAAAACCTCAGCATTAATCTCTGAGTTTACTTTGTCGTTGATTTCATCAATGGCATACTGATTTCGTTCTTCGCTGTAGGTAGATAAGTAACCGAAAGAATAATCTGCACAATCTTTGATTTCTTCCGCTGTATCATCCGCCATAACATAAACACCTAAAGTAGCAACAATATCGCTGGTATTTGTAACCTTGTTTAAAGCACTTTTCGCACGGATAATATAGCCGGTTCCAAAAACAGAGCAAAGAACAATTACTGCAGACAAAACGTATCCAACCGTACGTTTCCAAGTGTTCTTTTTTCCTTTTCTTTTTCGAACTCGGGTCAAAAGAAGCATTCCATTAAGCATAGAAAGCAATAATAAAATAAGGATTGCAACTATCAAAAGCTTTGTAGGAAGCAAGTCCAAATACATTACCGAACCAATCAAAACAATCTCACAAAGAACTGATACAGTCCATACAATCTGTGATAAGTTTTTCTTAAAAAATGACATAGTATTCTCCTTTTTTTAATTCACAAAATACTTCTAAAATTTTATCATTAAACACTTGTTTATTCAACGAAAAAACCCCGAAATCACAAATCGATTTCGGGGTTTCTATATTCAATATTTACAAATATTTTACTGAGCGTCTTCAGGCTTTTCAATTTCAGCAATAGCTGCCATCTGCATAGGAATACGGCAGTTCTTGTTAGAACCAAACTCAACGATTACTGTATCATCGGAAATATCAATGATTACACCGTAGAATCCTGATGTGGTAAGTACGGTATCACCAACAGCCATAGATGACATCATTTCATTTTTCTTCTTTGTCTCCTTCTGCTGAGGACGAATCATAAAGAAGTACATAAATACGAATAAAACAACAATCCATACGATTAAGCTGATAGAACTAGCAGCACCGGTTGTTGCTGTAGATGCAAGTACACTTGATAATAACATAATAAATAACCTCCTAGTTATGTCTAAACTCACTTCGTCTATTTTACCTAAAGGAGCTTGGTTTCGCAAGATAAATAACCATTCTTAATAAAGTTTTAATATTTATTCTCCTGCTTCCATGCTCTCCAATTTTGCTTTTTTGTAGGAAGCAAATCTTCCCTCGTCCAAAGACTGACGGATTTCTTCCATCATATGATTGTAAAAATACAAATTATGTAACACACAAAGGCGCATTCCCAACATTTCTTTTGCCTTTAACAAATGACGGATATAGGCTCTGGAATAAGTTCTGCAGGCCGGGCACTGACATCCATCTTCAATGGGACGCATATCCTTTTCATACTTTTGATTGAAAAGATTCAGCTTTCCATGATTGGTGTAAACATGTCCGTGTCTTCCGTTTCTGGAAGGATATACGCAGTCAAAGAAATCAATTCCTCTTTC
>JAEEGL013513050.1_pt1 | contig 10667 bp, 8 predicted proteins | sample 9134231 | NCBI WGS metagenome assembly JAEEGL01 (sample SAMN16246548, study PRJNA631951) | gut metagenome | biome: gut microbiome; feature: rumen; material: fiber-attached | host: Bos | place: Iran: Karaj | collected 2018-10 | reverse complement strand
TAATGATATAATTTCAATTTTCATTCCTGAAGTTTTATTAATCATTGTATTTAAACTATTTGCAATATTTTTTCTTAATATACTTCTAATAGGTAAAATAGAAGCAGTAATAGGAGATAAAAAATTAATACAAAATGCAAGGAAAAAACTATTTGAAGTATATGTTAAATTTAAATTTGAATTGATTAAACTTTGAAGTGAATTATTAATTAAATCGATAACATAAAAATGAACAAAAAAAGCTAAAATAAAGGCTGGAATAGAAAAAGAAAAACATTGTAAAATAACAATTAAAATAATATCTCTTTTAGTAGTTCCAACTAATCTTAAAAGTCCAAATTCAAAAGTATTAGTTTCAGTAGTAATTAATAAAAGAGAATAAATTAAGATTAAGCTCAAGCTAAATAAAGAAATCACAATAATATCTAAAATTAAACTTAATAAAACACTACCATAATTATATCTTTGCATTCCTCTTATTAAAGGCATTTTAATCCATAAATTACTCATGCTATTGATATAAATAATTAAATTATTTGAATATGAAACTGCTTTTTTTAATAATTTGTTATAATCACTTTCAATATAATTTGAAATTCTATTTTTTGGAAAATTAACAATTAACATATTAGCATAGTGATTTGGATTTATTTTGAATAATTTTTCGGAATAATCAGGAAAAAACAAAGAAAGTGATTTTGGCACAAATTCAGATAAATATTCAAAAAAAGTACCTAATTCCATAAAAACTATATCTTTTGCTTCATCTTTTAATTTACCATAAAAATTACTTATTACATGCTTTACTTTACATTTAATCTCAAAAAAATGATATATTTCTGCAATATTTGTTATATTTTCATTATATTCATTTTTATTATCATAGTAATTAATTAATAAATTATTATATAAAAATGCATTCAAATCAATTTTCATTCTTAATTCATTATTCTTAATACTTGATTTTAATGACTCATCAATTATACATTCTCCTTTTTTCATTGGTTCATAAGGATAATTTCTTCCTAATTCAATTTCTCTTTCTCTAGTAGTATTAATTAATATTATTCTTAAAACTTGAGATTTTATTAAAGTATACCCAGTATAAAAAATTCTAATTGTTGAAGTTAAAGAAGGATTATTTTCCCCTGTATAATTTGACATTTTTTCATTAAATTTAGTATAATTAATAAATGCATGATCATAATAAAAATCTTCAGGATTACTTTTTATATAATTTCTTTCATTTGGATATGTATGTAATAGAATATCCATTTCTCCATATCGTCTTTCTCCTATCATAAAAAAAATTAATCCTCCTTGAGTTACTATTGTTTTTGCTACTAAACAAACTAATGATACTAAAAAACATGCAAATAAACATACTATAAAATAACCCTTTCTTCTTAAACTCTCTTTTATTGCATGAGAAAAAACAAAAGTCATTCCTTAAAAATTAAAAAAATATTTTTTTATTTTTTTTTGTTTTTAAATTTTATTTATAAATTATATTGTACTTAATTTGAATTATTTTTAAAAATAATTTTTTATCAAATAAAATATAATATAAAAATTATAATATTTCTAAGTAATTATAAAAATAACATTCTCCTTTTATTAATAAAAAAACAATTTAATCACTATATATTATATTAAAATCATTTCTTTTAAAAATAATATATAATTTTTGTTTAAATTTTATTTTCTATTTTGAAATTCATCATTATCAAAAGCTTGTGTAAGTTTATTTTTCATTTCTTCAATTTGTATATTTTCCTTAACAGAAATTTCAAAATGATTCATTTTATATTCTTTACAAATTTCTTCAATTTTATTATTAAAAGTATTATTTAAATCACATTTATTCCCAATAAAAATAACATGACTTAAGGAATTATTATTTGAATTATCTAATTCATACTTTAAATAATTTTCAAAAATATTTTTTGCAAAATCCATAGAACTTTCATTATTCATATCATAAAAAATTAAACAATAATCAAGTTGTCTTTTAATTTCTTCTTTAATAACTTGAACATTATTAAGAATAGCAACATTTAAAAGATAAGTTCTTTCACCATTTACAGTCTTTAAAATAAATCTTTCATCTTCATTATCATTTGAAGGAACATAATTATCATCAAATTTATTATCTTTTAATAAAATTGCATAAGAAGTTTTTCCAACAAATTTATCACCAACAATAATAATATTTACATTTGTTCTATTTAAAAATACTGATCTTCTCCCTTGCGTTCTTTTTGCTATTTTACTTCTTAATTTATAATTAAGTAAACTATCTCTATTTGAAGATGCTACACTATTTTTTTCAAATGAATTTGTTAATGGAACTTTTTCTTCATTTTTTTTTGTATGTTTTTCACTATTTAAAACTAAATTTCCTTGTTTTGATTCATTTGTTATTTGTTTGTTTTGATTTATATCATCTTTTTCTTCTTTTATTTCATTTCCATATTTGCCATCTTCTGTATTAATTTGTATTACTCTTTTATTATTTTCAATATCACTATTTTTACAATTACAGATTGGAATATTTCCCATTTGATTTTTATTTTATATAAATATAATATTTTTTTATTTTTATGATTTTATATATTTTAACATTGTTTTTTGATTTTTTTTTATATTTTTATATATTAAATGTTTCATTTTTATTTATTATATTATATTACATTTGATTTTATTTTGTTATATAATATCCAAAAATAATTGAAATAAAACAAAAAATTATTGCTAATTTTGTAGGAATTTTTATTTCTTTAATTTCTGGTAAACCATATTTTAAATGTTTATTATAAATATTAGGAATTTCTCCATATTTTTCCATATCAACACTATTTTTTAAATTAATATAATTTTGTGACAAATTTCCTAATTCATTTTTTAATTTATAATATTCAACTTTTAATCTTTCTAATTCCTCATTTTCATCCTCATTTTCTTTAATTTTAGATTGTTTTATATTAGTATTACTTTGAATTTTATTATTTAAATTTGATTGAATATTTGTATTTTTATCAATAGACAATTTTGATGATGTTGTTAAATTATTTTGAATTATAATATTATTTAAATCAATAAATTCAGCATTTCTTTTAATACTATAAATTTTATATTTTAAATTATTTTTTGATATTTCATCAAATAATTTTTTTGGTTCTTCAAAATTATATTCTTCAAGTTCAACTCCTTCAAATTTAAATTTATGTTCTGAATTATTTAATGTAGACAATAAAGATTCTTTAATAAACAATTGAAAACTTATTTTTCTACTTGAATTAGGTTCAATTATTGAATATGTTGGATTAACTGAATAAAAATCTTTTTTTGTTGATCTTATTCTCATTGCTAAATAATTTGATGTTAAATTTTTTATTGTTAAAATACTTTCACTTGTTAGTCTATTTTGTGATATTGATGATGAACTGATATTAAGAGAATTTTTATTAATATTAATTTTAAATTCTATTCTTTGTTTATCAATAGAAAAAATTTTAGGTGAATTATTAGAATTTGAATCATTCATTAAAATTAAAAAACAATTAATAAAATATCACTTTAATTTAAAAAAAAAAAATAAAGTTAAAAAAATAAAAATAAAAAAAAAAACCAAATAAAAAAAATTAAAAAAAACAATTTATTTCAAAACATAAAATGGAATCAACAGTTCCAAAAGAAGAAGACTCTTTAATAAACGATCTAATAGATAAAACAAAGAAAAACACACGAGGTGTTCCAACAATGAACTTCATAGAGAAAGTAGAACCATTAATAGACAAATACACATCAGAAAAATTAATATCATACTTAAATCAATACTTAAACAAATTTAAATATATGGAAGCTCAAATATCAAAACAAAGTGAAGCAGTAAAAGGAAAAATTCCAGATATGGAAAAATGTTTAGAGACAATTGATTATATGGAAAAAAGAGATAAAAATGAAACTTTAAAAATTGATTATATGGTTAGTAATAATTTATGGGCTAAGGCAGATGTTAAAGTACCTGAAAGTGTTTTTTTATGGTTAGGTGCAAATATTATGTGTGAATATTCTATGAGTGAAGCTAAAGAATTACTTAATTCAAATTTAGAAAAAGCTAAAAGTCAAATTAAAGTTAATGAAAATGATTTAGATTTTGTTAAGGATCAAATGACTTGTTGTGAAGTTAATATTGCTAGAATTTATAATGAAAGTGTTAGGAGGAAACAGGCTGCTGCTAAACAAAAGGTTTAAATATGAGTTTTTTTAAAAAAATTAATTTTTTTTAAATTTTTATATTACTTTTTTAATTTATTTTTTCTATATATATTTCTTTTATATCTAATTTAATCATATATTTATATTTTCAATTTTTTTTAATAACATTTAATTTTTTTTTCAATATATTAATTTCCATATATTGAATTTGAACCTGCTTGAATTAAAGAATTTTTAATTCTTTCTGATTCAATTCCATTATTATTATTATAAATATCTTTATCAAAATATTTATTATATGAATAATCATGTAATGGAATTAATATTGGATTTCTTCTTAAATTACTTTTTCCTAAATCACTTCTAGAACTTTCTTTATTATATGGATTAACATTTAATTCGTTTGTTCTATTAATCATCATATTTTGATTATAATCAAAATATCTTTTTTCTTCTTTAAGAAATTTATTATAATCATTAGATTGAATATTATAATATTTATCAGGATTTGAAATTTCATATGATCTACCTTTCATAAAGAAATTATCTTTATTTATAATTCTAGGTGTTTTAGAAATATTATTTAAATTTGAATTTAGATTAAAATTATAATATATAATATTATTATTGAATTTTGAATGATAAGGAGTAAGATTTTTATAAATATTTTTTTCACTATGCATATAATTAATATAATTTTGAGAATATTTATCAATTGCCTTAGTTTGATTTTCAATATAATTTTTATAATATTTTACATTTTTATCATTTTCAAATGTGAAAGTTGGTTGTTCTTCTTTACATTTTTCAGGATTATATTCATAAATTAATTTCCTTCTGTGAAAATTATATGTTGGTTTATCCTTATATGGATTATATCTTTTTGGATTTATACCAATTACATCTAACATTGATTTTTCTCTTTCATTTATTTGTTGAAATTTTAATTTTTTTTCTTCAATATTTGTTATATATCTTTTATGAGAGTACTATTCAAATTTATTTTAATTAAAAATTTACATCTGATTCACTTAATAAATCAATTGGTTTTATTGTATATAATTCACCCTTTAAATTTCGAGATTTGATATTCATTTTTTATTCAATATATAAATGAACAATATTATACAATTTATTAAATGAAATATTTAAAACAAATAATTAAAAAATTTTTTTAAAATAAATAATTTTCAATTAATTTTATACTAAATATAAAAAAAAAATTTCAAGCAATCAATAATAAATTATGGGTGGTTCATCATCAAAAGAAGATTTAATATCAAAATTAGATGATTTAGATAAAGAAGAAATAGAAATAAATAAAGAATTAAGAGAATTACAACTAAGATTAAATGAATTAGTTCCTCCAGAAGAAAAAATAAATGTAAAAGAAAGTTATTTTGATGAAACAGTATCAAAAAGAAAAAAAATGGGTGAACCAGATTATAATAATCCTATTAGTGGCAAAATAGTAACTGATAAAATAAAAATAAATAAAAGAACTAGAATTAAAAAACAGAAAGAACTTGAAGAAAATGATGTTGAAGAAATTGAAGGAGATTCAGAAGAAGATAGAAAATATAGCAAAACAAAACAAGAAAAAGTTTATGATGAAGATAGTTATGATCATAGTGATAATTATAATAGATATGATGAATCTGAAGGAAGTTATAATAAGTAACAAAGATTTATTTTATTTTTTCTTTTTTATTTATTTATTTGATATAAGAAATTATTTTCCATTTATAATTAAATATTTATATTTAAGTTATAAATTGCAAATTTTTTTTTGTTTTATCAATAATGTTAAAAAATAATAATTTAAAAATTTAAAAAATTTAAAAATAATGGATAAAAATAAAACAAAAATTCAAAAAGTAATAAAGAGTAAATTAGATAATAAATTTCCAACACTTAAAAAAATTAGAATGGAAAATCATCATAAATCTCATTCTAGAACACCGAAAACAATTGATTTAAGTTATGAAGATTCTTTGGAAAATGATACACCAAATAAAAAAATTAAATTAATAAGTCATAATCAAAGCTCAATTCCAGAATGTAAATCATTTAGAAAATTTTCGAATATAAAAAATGAAATGTTTAAAAGGAGAATGAATTCTTTACAAAAACATTATCATTCTAATACAAATACAAGTAGTGAAAAAAAAATAAGTGAAAGATTAATATTAAAACAACAATTAAAAAAAGCTCAAGAAAAAATAAATATCTTAGAACAAGAAAGAGATAAATTAAATAAATTTGCCCTTGATAAAAAAAATAATAATATTTTAATTAGTCAAATTGAATCTTTAAAAAATAAAGTTGAAAGTTTAGAAATGGATAATAAGCAAAAATTAAATACTCAAAAGCAAAAAAATAATATTCAAATTATTAGTAATAAAAATAATAATAATAAAACAAATGATATAAATATAAAAGAAAAAATTTATTTATTTATAAAGATTTTAAAAAATTATGGTAAAAAATTAAATTCTTTATTACCACTTTGTTCAATAAATGAAGATGCATTTGATGAATTAAAACAAACAATTGAACAGTATAATAATGTTGTTAATAGTGAAAAAATAAAACAAATCTTTTTTTTTAATTCAGAACAAAAAGATTTAGACTCAAATATTATATTTACTTTATCTGAATTTGAACCAAAAACTTTTGATTTATATTCTAAATTTCAATGTCAAATTGAAAATTTACAAAAAAATAATGATTACTTAAATAAAAAAGTTACAAATTATGAAAAAGTATCATCAATTATTAATTATAATGAAATGGAAAATTTAAAAGCAACAATAAAAAAAGTACAAAATGAAAAAGAAAAATTAGAAAATAGTCTAAATATGTTACAAAACTTAAATAAAGAATTAAACAATAATTTAGCACAATTAAAAGAAATTGAAGAAAAATATTATTCACAACAAAATATAATAAAAAAACTAAATGAACAAATTGAAAATTTGAATAGTGAATTATCCTTTAAAGAAACAACAATAAATTATTTAGAAAATTTAGTTCAAAATATGAATAATAGTTATCAATTTAAAACAAAGGATAATTTAAATAATATTGATGATAATAATTATAATACATATGATACATTAAATAGTAAGAAATATTTAATTAATCCTTATGGTACAACTGCTAATAGATATGAAACTAGTTCATTTTATTCATTGAAAAAAGATAGTATATCTTCAAATAATACTATTAAAAATAATAAAGTTAATAATATAGAAGTAATTAAACCTAATAATTTTTCAGAATGTGATTATATACAAAAATTAAATATTTCTTCCCCTTCAAATAAAAATTTAAAAACAAATGATTTAACAAATGATAATCAAAATGAAAATGAAAATTACTATCAATATAATAGTAATAAATTTAGTAATAATGAAGTTAATGAATTTGTTATTGAAGAAGATGATAGAATTAGTACAAAAAATTTTGGAAGAAAACAAGAAATAAATAATAATGATAATAAAAATGAAAATTTACAAACAGAAATTGAACAATTAGATTTAGAAATAGATTCATTAAAAACAAAATTAAAATCAATGATAACAAAATAAAATTAATAAATAAAAATTTAATTTTATATTTAAATTAAATAATAAAAAAATAATTAATTTATTATATATAAATTAAACAATTCTATTTCATAATATAAATAAATATTTAATCAATGTCAAAAGTAAATGATGCAATGTTCAACAAATTTTCTCTTCCTAAAACAGAAAAAATAATTAATCAAATACCATGTTCTTTAATAGATTTTAGTTTTGGCGTTATGTATATTACAACAAATCACATATGTTTTTCATCTGTAATTTATTATGGAAAAAATATAGTTATCCCATATCAAGAAATTCTCTCAATCAAAATTTCAAAGGATCAAAATAAAATTTTAATATCAACTCTTGCAAAAATATATAGGAAATCATTTTTAATTTTTTCAAATTTCTCAGATATTAAAAAATCTTTTGAAATAATTGATAAAAATGTATATCAAGGAAGAATGAATAATTTAAATAAATATCATTTAGGACAATTAAATTCATTATCTTCTCGAAATGAATATTCGAATTCAATTTTAAAAACTGAAAATAAAGAAAAAAAATATGAAAATTTTTTTAAAAAATTTAGTTCATCAACAGATTCAGGAATTTCAAGTGAAGAAGAAATTGAAGAAGATGAAATAAAATTTGTAGATATTAATAATGAATCAGTTTTAATTTGTTTAAAACAAATAAATTTATCTTCAACTGAATTTTTCACTAAATTTTTCTATTCAAAAGATCCTCAAAATGATTTTTCTTTTCCAAAATTTTATGAAACATTAGAAGATCATTTTGATATTAAAGTTTCAGAATGGAAAGATTTAAATTTAGAAAATGAAAAAGATAAATATTCAAAAGAAAGAAATATATCATTTAATTTAAAATTAAAAGGACTTCCTTTTATAAATGAAAGTAAAGTTTTTTCAACACAAAAATTTATATGTGATGAAAAAAATAAAATTTATATTATTAATTCTACATCTAAAAGTGAAGGAGTCCCTTTTTCACAATATTTTGAAATTAAAGATCAATATGAAATATATCCTCTTAATGAAAATTCTTGTGTTTTAAGAGTTACTGGTTATGCTTTTTTTATTGAAGAAACTTTTCTTAAAATTGCTATTCAAACTGCAACTAAAAATACTTTTAAAAATGATAATGAAAAATGGTTAAATTATATTAAAAGTAATGGAGTTAATTATTTAGATTATTGTAATAAGAAAGTTATTAGAAAGAAAAAAATTGATTATTGTGTTGCGAAAACTTGTTGTGATGAAGATAATGAATATTTTTTCTTCATTTAAATATTTATCTAAAATAGTTTTTAAAAGTTGTAAATTTTAGTTTTATCAAAACTTATATGTATATAGTTTAAATGATTTGATTTAAAGATAGTTAAAATAATCTTTTCACATTAATTCTTTTATTTACAAACCTTTTGTATATATAAATAAATAAAAATAAAATAGTATTAAACAACTTTAAATGAAATACTAAATAAATTATAAATTTTTAATTTTAACAAAATTAATGAATATTTATAAATTATTAAAAATAATATGTCTATTATTTTATATCTATTAATTTATGATAATAAAAATAAATATTAATATTACTGACTTAAATTATTAAGACTTATTTAAATAATTATTAAATCAATATAATATATATATAAATAAAATAATATAATAATTAAAATATTTTTTTCTAAATGTTTTTAAGAGATGACTTATTAAAAGAAGGAAAGAAAAGAATAAATGATGAAAATTATGATGAATATGATGAAATTAATAAAGAAATATCAAAACTTTTAATAAATATGAATCAAAAGGATAACACAATCATTATAAAAAACAATAATTCAAATCAAAGTTCTTTGAAAACTACTACATCCGTTGAAGATCATTCTGAAAATTCATCAAATTCTAGTTTATCCATAGATTCTTTCAATGAATTAATAACACAAAAAGAGAAAAAAAATTTTTTCTTTCCTGATAATAATAATATAATCTCAAATAAAAACAATGACACAAATAATATGTCAGTATATTCAAATGTAAATAATAATTTTATAATTCAAAATATATTTTTCCCAAAAAATAATAATATAAATATTGTTCAAACTAATATAAATACAAATATACACAATTCAAATAAAAAAAAGCAAAAAATTAAAAAAAATAAAGGGAATTTAGATTCTCCTAAATTAATGATTCATTTAGATAATGTCTTAAAATTAAAAGACAAAAGAACTACATTAATTATAAGAAATATACCAAATAAATATACAATGCAACTTTTTCAAAATGAAATTAATGAACATTTTTTTGGTAAATATGATATTTTATATTTACCTTTAGATTTTGTAAATAAAACTAATTTAGGATTTGGATTTATTAATTTTATAGATCCTATACATATTCTTTATTTTTTTTCGGAATTTATCGGAAAAAAATGGAATATATTTAATAGTGAAAAAAGATGTCAATTAGCCTATGCAAAAATACAAGGTAAAAATTCACTTTTAAAATATATATGTAAAAAAAATATGAATAATAAATGTAATTTACCAAGTAATTCATTTTTTATTGAAAATAATCAAATTAGAGTAAATGAAATTGAAATACCTATGCAATATTATATATCATTTATAAGATATTACCCTTTTTCTATTTGTCATAAAAAAAATAATTATATATTTATTGTAGATAAGTATTTTAATTTCTAAACAGTCGGTTGTTGTAAAGTTTCAAGAAAAATATAACATTATAAAATAATATACCTTGAAAATGAGTCATTATTTTGGTTAATTAGTTTGTTTTACTAATCCAAAATAATAAATTAATTATAAATATTAAAATAAAC
>JAEEGL013503507.1_pt1 | contig 10667 bp, 12 predicted proteins | sample 9134231 | NCBI WGS metagenome assembly JAEEGL01 (sample SAMN16246548, study PRJNA631951) | gut metagenome | biome: gut microbiome; feature: rumen; material: fiber-attached | host: Bos | place: Iran: Karaj | collected 2018-10 | reverse complement strand
TGGTCAAGTATGTTATCTAATAAATATATTGATGATAGAAAAAGATTAAAATGTATAAGTGCTAAAAGTGCTAAAGAAGCAGTAGAACTTGCAATAAAGGAGGCTAGTATTTATGCAAATACAAAATGTTAGAGGCAGTTATGATTATCTACCTAATGAACAAAGAATTAGAAATTATATTATTAATACTTTAAAAGATGTATTTGTTAGTTTTGGATATAAATCAATAGAAACATCAATCTTATGCTATTACGATATGTTAAGTGATAAATACGATATTAATAATGATATTTTAAAAGAAATATATAAATTAACTGATCAAGGTAATAGAAATTTAGGATTACGCTATGATTTAACCGTACCATTTGCTAAATTTATTGCATTAAATAAAAATAATATATCATTACCATCTATTCCTACAATATCAGCATCACATTGATAAAATTCTCTCATTCTTCCTGGTTTTACTGGTCCATTTCTAAATACTTTACCTATTTCATATCTACGAAATGGTAATCTTAATTCTTTTTGATTAGCTATGTATTTACAAAATGGTATTGTTAAATCATATCTAAGTCCTAGATTTCTATTACCTTGATCAGTTAATTTATATATTTCACTTAATATTTCGGCACCTTCTTGATATTTATATGCTAATATATCATAATTATTTAATAATGCTGTATCTAATGGTAAATAGCCATAATTTTCAAAACTTTTTTTGATAGTATCAGTTATATAATTTCTAACTAATTCTTCTTTACCATAATAGTCTTCAGTACCTTTTAGATTTGATGTATCAACTAATTTCATAGTACTCACCTCTTTTTAATTATACTATAAGATAATAATTTTAGCAATAATCGATTATTTCTTTACTACATATAAGTTTTTTGCTATAATAACTACTAGGTGGTATTATGGGACAAAAAGTTAATGAAATATATTATATTCCTACAGAAGAATTTTGCGCAATAGATAATAACTCAGAAATAAGATTTTTTTTGAAAACAGTTAGACCAGATGTTCATAAAGAATTTAATTCTTGTATGGAAAAAGCTTTAGAAATTAGTGAAACAATTGGTAAATATCCAAATAATTTTGTATCTGGTACAAAACGTGATATATTTGATAGGAATGATTTATCTTTATATATACCTGTTAGGATAATAAAGGAAAAAAAAGAATATTTATTGTGTGAAGATTCTTTTTCTCATAAAGAATTTATTATTCCTCGTGATTTAGTATATAATTTGGATGATTCTCAGGTTATGGCCTTATATAATATGGCTATATATAGTAATTATTGGTATGCTCATGCCAATGATATGGAATTTATGATGGATTTATTTCATAGTGAACTTAATCTTAATAAAAGAAGTAAATCTAGAAGAAAAAGAAAAGATACAAAGTAATTTGTATCTTTTAATTTAACTTTTCTTTAATTATAGAACTAACTTTACTCATATCAGTTCTTCCTTTTAATTTAGGAGTAACTTCTTTCATAATTAGTCCCATATCTTTACTACTAGTTGGATTAATTAATTTAAATGCTTCATCAATTATTTTATTTACTTCTTCTTCTGATAACTGCTCTGGCATATATTTTTTTAATAATTCTATTTCTTTAGTATTTTGTTCTACTAAATCTAAACGATTACCTTTTTCAAATTCAATGATAGCATCTTTTCTCATTTTAATTTGCTTTTCAATAACAGAGATTATTTCTTCATCAGTTAAATCTCTTTTTTTATTGATTGCTTCCATTTGAATACTAGCTTTTACCATTCGGATTACATTTAATGAAAATGTATCTTTATTTTTCATACTAGTTACTAAATCTTTTTTAATTCTATCTAATAACATAAATACCTCCTAGTAACGATCTCTATTGCGATTATTTTTTCTTGAATTAATTGTATTCTTTTTAACTTCTTCTCTATGTTTTACTCCTGGTTTTTTATAACCATCAGCTCTTTCTCTTGCCTTAGAAAGGGTGCCATCTTTAGCAACTTCAGTTTTAAATCTTTTTAGTGCAAATTCAATATTGCCATTCTTAACACTTACAGACATAACTTCCCTCCCTTCAGTCATTAATGATTATAACAAATAATTGTTTATATTACAATAGAAAAATAGCAAAAAATATAGAAAAAAGTCACTATTTGTGACTTAATCTAGTTATATTTTTCATATTTCTGATTGTATCTCTCAATATCTCTTTCTTTAATAGTTTCTTTTTTATCATAATTCTTTTTACCTTTACATACTCCTATTTCTACCTTAACTAAGTTATTCTTAAAGTATATTCTTAGAGGTATTAGTGTGTATCCTTCTAGATTAACTTTATTTTCTAGTTTTAGGATTTCTTTTTTATGAGCTAGTAATTTTCTAGTTCTATCTTCATCTTTATTGAATATATTTCCTTTATCATAATGAGAAATATGAGTATTTAACAAATATAATTCATGATTTTTAATTATGGCATAAGAGTCTTTTATATTTACTTTTCCTTCTCTTATGGATTTTATTTCTGTTCCAGATAGAGATATTCCAGTTTCTAATGATTCTTCAATAAAATAATTAAATTTAGCTTGTCTATTTAGTATTTCCATATTTATTCCCCCTGATAGGCTTCTACTACTTCCATAGTGTTATCCATTTTTTGAACGACATTTTTATATGTATTATATATATTTTGATAGTTCCATAAATATTTTTTAATATTACTATTAGAAAATGGTATTACTTTAAAATTAGACCAATTAGAATAATAAGTATATATTAATTCATTTTTTATATTACCAATTTCTATTTCTGTACTATCTTTTTTTACTGTTTTAGTTATTGTTAAACTAGGCATTAATCCCACCATACATTTATAATTATAACAGCTTCCATCGTTTTGATATTGGGCTGATATAAAATTACCTAATGAGTAGAATACTAAAGTTTTATCTACCCATGCTACAGGTTGAATAACATGAGGATGAGTACCTATTATAATATCTACTCCTAAAGATGATAGATATTTAGCTTGATCTATTTCGTAATCAGTAGGAGTATGTGTATATTCTACTCCCCAGTGCATAGCTACAATTAAGACATCTACTTTATCTCTTAATTTTTCTACATCAGATTTTATTATTTCTTTATAACTTTCATATTCATTAGTATATGGCCATAAATTGATTAGATATTTATGATTATTAGGTATAGGTAATCCATTAGTGCCATAACTATAATTTAAGAATCCATAAGTTATATTATTTATTTCATACACTTTTGATTCTAATTCTTGTTTTTCTTCATCACTACTATAACTACCTATAGCAACGACATTTTCTTTTGAATTCCAATACTTTCTTGAATTTAATACGGCTTGTTCTCCACTATCTACTGTATGATTAGTAGCTAACGATACTAAATTAAATCCAGCATCTATCATGGCATCTCCAACTTCATATGGTGAATTAAATCTTGGGTAATCTCCTAATCCTAATTCACTACCTCCTAAGATTGTTTCCTGATTATAATAAGCTAGATCATAATCTTTAGTTATTTCTTTAATGTATTCTATTTGTGGTTTAAAGTCATAACCTTTATAATTTGCTAATCTATTTGCATCACGATAAACACTACTATGAATTAGAGCATCTCCTACCATAATTAATGATGCTGTGTATGTTTTATCTTCCCATTTATCTTTATTAGGTTTCTTTTCTTCAGTTTGGTTATTATGATAGTGTTTCTTTATGTATTTTATTCCATATGTAGTAGCAATCCCAAGAACAAGAAGCATTATTATGAAGGCCAATATTACCGCTATTCTTAATATTCTTTTTTTTAGTCTTCTTTTTCTTCTACTTTTTGATAATGTTTTTTTCTTTTTAGTAGATTTACTTCCTTTTCTAGGCATACTTACTCCTTTACTAATTCAAAATCAATTTGACAAGTTTCTTTAGATGAACCAATTACTTTGACTTTTACTTGGTCTCCAAACATATATTTTTTACCTTTATTTTTTCCTACTATCATATATTTTTCTTTAATATAGTTATAATTATCATCTCTCAATGATTCTAATCTTACTAATCCTTCTGCTGTATTATCTAACATTACAAAGAAACCAAAATTCATCATTCCACTTATATATCCAATAAATTCTTCATCAATATGTTCTTCCATATACTCACATTTTTTCATTTTTTCTACATCTCTTTCACAATCAATAGAATCTTGCTCTTTCTTAGATGATTGCATAGCTATCAGTGGTAATTTCTTTTTCCAATAACTGATCTTTTTGTCTCCAGCGTTTCCTAAGTAATCTTTTACTAATCTATGTAGTGTTAAATCTGGATATCTTCTTATTGGTGATGTAAAATGAGAGTATCTTTTAGAAGCTATTCCATAGTGACCAATATTTATTTCTGAATATTTTGCTTTAGACATTGTTTGAATAGCTAAGGTACTTAATATATCTTTAGCAGGATCATCTTTAATTTTCTTTAGTATATTTTGATAATCTTTTGGACCAAATTTATTAATATCAGCTTTTATATTATAACCTTTAATACTTAAAAATTTCAAGTATTCAATTAATTTATCTTTATTTGGTTTATCATGTACACGATATATACCTGGTAAATTCAAATCTTCAACAAAACCTGCTACTGTTTCATTAGCTACGATCATGAAGTTTTCTATTAGTTTTTCTCCTTCTCTTTGCTTATGAACTTCTATACTAATAGGATGACATTTATCATCTACTTTGATTACTGGTTCTGGACTATTAAATTCTAAGTATCCTTTATTAACCATTTTCTTTCTTAGTATCAATGATAATTTTTGCATTGTTTCTAAGTATGGTACAAATTCTTTATAATCATCTGGTACTATATTATCTATTAATATAGAATTCACTGCATCGTAGTTCATTTGCTTCTTACTTCTTATGACACTTTTAAATATTTTATAATCTTTAACATATCCTTTTTCATTAATTTGCATTACACACGAAAGAGCTAATCTATCCACATTAGGGTTTAGTGAACATATTCCATTTGATAATGTATGTGGTAACATAGGTACTACTCTATCTACTAAATAAACACTAGTTCCTCTTTCATAGGCATCTTTATCTAAGAAACTATCCTTTTTTACATAATGAGATACGTCTGCTATATGTACTCCTAATTCATAACTATTATTTCCTAGATCTTTAATAGATATGGCATCATCTATATCTTTAGTATCTATTCCATCTATAGTAAAAATCATTTCATTTCTTAAATCAGTTCTACCTTCTAGATCTTCTTCTTTTACTTCATTAGGTAAAGATTCTACTTCGTTTAACACATCTTCATTATAATCTGGACTAAATCCATATTCATAGATATATGAAAGAATATCTACTCCTACATCATTTTTATGACCGATAATTCTTTCAACGTAAGCTTTTTGATGGTTTCCTTCACTTATTCTTTTAATTAATACTTTGTGCCCTTCTACACAATGTGATGCTGATTCAGAGTCTACTGGTAATATTCCATATTCTTCTCTATCTATTTTAACAAAGGGCATATTATCTTTAAAGAATATTTCTCCAATTAGATTTGATTCATCTCTATATATTACTTTTATTACTTTTCCTTCATTACTATGCTTATTTAGATATTCTACTATTACAATATCATTATTAGAAGCTCCTTCTAAATTATTGTTAGCTATAAATATATCATCTTTTGAATCATCTATATCTACAAATCCATATCCTTTAGGATTCATAATTAATTTTCCTTTAATAAAGTTAGTATTTTTAAATAGTGTATATCTTTTTTTCTTCTCACTATAGTAGATAGTACCTTCTTTACATAGTTTATCTAAAACACTTTCTAAATCTTGATATTCTTCTACTGTGGTAAATCCTAATTTATCATTAATTTCCATACTTGTAAGGGAGAGATTTCCTTTACCTTCTAAAATCTTTATTATTTCTTTTTCCATATACATCCTCTATTCTTATTAAGTATAACATAATATGTGAAAAAAAACTATATTTTTAAATATAGTTTAGTATTTAATTTGGTACCAGCCAAGGGACTTGAACCCTCACGCCATCACTGACAATAGATTTTGAGTCTATCGCGTCTACCATTCCGCCAGGCTGGCATTAAAAGAAATAAATTGTTAGTGTATTTCTGATTCACTTGGCATACATAATGCACATATGAAGTATGCTAATACTCCTGTACCTGCTGCAAAAGCAAGTATTGCCCATATCACTCTTATAACTGTAGGATCTATATTAAAATATTCTCCTATACCTCCACATACACCAAATATTTTTTTACCTTGTTCTACTCTATATAATTTTTTTTTAGACATATTTATCACCGAAAACATTATATCATACTAATTAATTTTTTACAATGTTTTATTATAAAAGAAGATGACTATAATCATCTTCCTTTAATTACTTTTTATAAAATTATCAATTAGTTTTACCATATTATGTGTATTACTTTTATATTTTTTGATTTTAAATTCTTTTATCTTTTTAATAGCATTTTCTAATTCATTTATATCCATTATTCCTATTATATATCCAACTTTAGAAAATTCTTCGACTATTTGTTTTTGATGATCATTAATATGTTCATTATATTGTTTTTGTCTAGGACAGGCAATTATTTTTTTTTCGTTTTTTAATCCGGTTAGTATTGAACCTACTCCACCATGTGTAATTAATAAATCACACTCTTTCATTAACATATTAAATTTATCACGATCAATTAAATCAAATATTTCCATATCTTTACTTTGATATTTAGTAAATCCAGCTTGTACTACTACTCTATCTTTAATAACTTTTTTATCTATTAATCTTTGTATTTCATCTAAAAGTCTATGAAAACTTTTATCTTGTGTTCCTAAAGTTACTAAAATCATATTTTACCTCCTATCAAAATATCCATCCTCCATATGTTGCTTTTGGATATAGTTCTAACATGCTTTCCCACTGAACTATAAATAAATCAGCAAATTTATATACTATTTTTCCTGTTTTTGTTTTTGTATGTGAATTAGCAAATGTTTCAATATATATAATTTTACTACCAAAAATGTGGCCAATTAATAACATTGGTCCTGCTGTATGAGCTCCTGTAGATATAATATATTTAGGTTTAATTTTTATATATAATATAAATGATTTTATAGTATTATAGAATAATTTGAAAGGATAAATAATTCTATTTAATATGTTTGAATAACTTCCATATACTAGAAAATTTACTCTTCCAGGATATTTCTCTTTTAAAGAATTATTGGATTTTGTTTTTTCGGTAATTATATGATAATCATATGTTTTAAATAATTCTTTTAATTGTAATAGTTCATCTAGATGACCACCCGTTGATGATATAAATAGTACTTTTTTTCCTTTCATATTTTCTCCTTTTAATTATTATTTTTAAGTATATTATTCCAATCTTTTTTTATTTCTTTAATACTATATTTTTCAATACTATTATAACCTTTTTTTGCTAATATGTTAATACTATTAATATTATTTAAATATTTAATTATTGTATTTGCATATAATTCTATATTTCTATCTTTTATTAGTATTCCATTATTATCTGATAGTAGTTTTTTTGCACCTGAAGCACTATCAAAGGCTATACATGGTAATGATTTGCTCATTGCTTCAATTAATACTAATCCAAATGATTCTGTATGTGATGTCATTAAATACATGTCATAATTGTTTAATCTATCTAATAATTTTTCATATTGGCAAAAACCACATAATTTTATATTATTATTTAGATTTAATGAATCTATTTTCTTTTGTAAGTCTTCTTTTAATGGCCCATCTCCATAAATATCTAATTTTATGTTGGGTATTTTATCTTTTATTAAAGACATTATATCTATTATATCGTCATACCCTTTTTCTTCTACAAGTCTTCCTATTGTTACTAATCTATTATTTATTTCTTTCTTTTCTTCATATTTTGGTATATTATCTATTACATTAGGAATATACAGACATTTTGTTTTAATATTTCTTTCTTTTATTTTGTTTTTATAAAATTCCTGTAATTCTTCACTTACTACTACTAAATAATCAATATTAGTACATGAATCTACTAGATTATTTATATATTTAGAATCGTTATTATGAAAATTATGTTCAGTTGCGATAGCAATAATATCCCTATTTTTATTATTACTTACTATTTTGTTATGAAAAATTCTAGTGGTTATAATATATTTACTATTTATTTCTTCAACATACATAATATTTTTAATATATTTTAATATAAGTATTCTAGTTAATTGATATCCATATTTAATTATTTTAAAAATATTTTTTTCTTTACATGCACTTTTAAACTCTTCTTTTTTGGGATAATCATCTATTAGATAGTTAATATTAATATTTTTACTAAATTCAAAGGCAGGAGAATTTGGCATTTTATATGTAGATACTAAATCAATTGAGTAATCATCTTCAAGCATTTTACATAAACTAGATAAATACTTCTCGATTCCTCCCACTCCAAGATGAAGAGCCATTATTGTTATTCTTTTATTATCTAATTCTATTTTATATTTATCATAATTTAAGTAATATATTAATAATACTAAACATATGGCTACATATCCTGATACTGCAGGAGCTCCAAATACATGTCCTGCTATTGATGCAATTAATATATCTATATATGATGCATATAATAGAATTATTTGTTTAATATTTAATTTATATTTTTTGCTTTTACACTTAATGATTACTTTATATGTTATATAAATAAATGGTGATATATATATTATAAAACCTATTATTCCATATCTATAGAACACATCATTAAAATCCATTTCTACTAGCTTTGTTATATTTTTATCATCTATTTCTTTTCTATTAACAAAGCCTATTCCAAATAATTTATTGGCAATATTACTTTTATTATATATTTTTTCAATTTTTTTATTGAAAAAATCTCTATCACTTAATAAGATACTTGATAAGAAATCTTTACTATAATCCTCATCTATTTCTTTTGTTTGTCTTTCTTCATATCTTAATATGCTATTTTTAACATTTTGTATAACTGGAAGATTAGGACAAGATAAAAGTATTACAACTAATATTATACCAGTCATTAAAAATTGTTTTTTCTTTCCTTTTTTTGATTTTAGAGCATAATATAATGAGAAGAATAATGTTGGTAATAATAATCCTAATATTGACGTTTTTGTACCTATTATTTCTATTCCTAGTGTTATTGGTATTACATACAATAGTACTTTATAAGTGATTGCTTTATTAATTAATAAATATAAAAATGGAAATAATAATGTTATGATTATTCCAATTTCATTTCCTGAATAAAACCATCCTGTATTACCTGATCCTCCTACATATGTAGCAAAAGCGGTGTGTGTAATATTAGCTAAAACTATTAAGAAACAATATAGAAATAAATCTATTTGTATTATTTGAAATACTTTTCTATTATTTGGTTTATATTCATCAAAAAAATTAAATAAAAATAATAATGATACTAATATATAATAATATTTAAACATATATACTATTTCAGTATAAAAGTATGTAAAATTTGTTAATAATTCTATTTTTGTTAAGAAATATATGCATGAATATATAAATAAAATTAATATATATATAACTGATTTTTTCTTATATTTAGACTTTGAAAAGAAAAAAATATAAGCTAAACTAATTATAAATAATAGTCCACGTATGATTATTCCGATTGTTATTGGTAGTTTTATAAATTTTGTCATTAAGGAAGTGAATAAATCTAAGAATGGTTTTAAGATTAAAAATATGTAAAAAATATTTAGTATTTTTTTCTTATTCATTATTTATTACCTCTTATATCTATTTTAACAAATGGGTATATACATAAGAATTTTGTTAGATTTAGGGCGTTTTCGGCATTCTTTTTTGAGACAATTATCGTATTAAATCCTTTTTTCATTTCCTTAAACATGTCATAGTATAATTTAGGTAAATTATTATTTACTAAACCTTTATTGAATATTCTAAAACTATTTCCTAAATATATTGGATCTTTACCATTATATATTTTATCAAAATCTATACTTCTATTACTATTATTTTTATAAAAAGTTGCTAAACTATCAAAAAATTTATTATTTTGATATCCTTCTGGATATCTTTTTCTTATGATAAAGTCTACTACTGCATACTTGTTTTTTGTTTCTTTATTTTGATATATTGGAGTATATATTCTATATAATCCTAGATGACAAAATACTCTAAACAAAAAATATTGCAATTTATAAAATGGTATATTATAAAAATGCATTAATTCTGTTGCAGTTCTTAATTCTCCATTTATTAAGCATAGTTTTCCTACTTCATCATTAGCGTAATTTCCTGGATAAATACGGTATTTTAAAAAACTAAAATTTACTTTATGGATATTTAACATTTTTACTTTATCCATTGTATCTAACCAAAATGGTTTATCCCAGACAAGATAATTATTATATAATGTTTTTAAAAATGCTTCTTTTTTATGAAAGGCAAAATCTACATATAAGTTTCTTCCTAACCAAACTAGTTGTATTGGTGGTATTTTCTTTTTGTTTAAGTAAGGGAATAT
>JAEEGL013207695.1_pt1 | contig 10667 bp, 7 predicted proteins | sample 9134231 | NCBI WGS metagenome assembly JAEEGL01 (sample SAMN16246548, study PRJNA631951) | gut metagenome | biome: gut microbiome; feature: rumen; material: fiber-attached | host: Bos | place: Iran: Karaj | collected 2018-10 | reverse complement strand
TGCTTTCCATCGTAGAGACCACTAAGAAACATAACAACTCACCATACGCTGCTATCCGCGCCTTGTTCTAAGCACGGAAAACGGCTATATGGCAATCGCTGAATAGTTACTAAATATTCAAAAAATGTTAAAAAACGCTAAAAATAATTCGTATGTCATAGAAAAATTGTATTTTTGAAAAATAAAAAAATGGGGATGCTTTATGTCTGAAAATCCCCAATAGTATGAACTTTTTAAATGTATTTATTATGTGTAACACAAAAGGCGTAGTGGCTGCACTTGTAGGTGGAGCTGTTCTTGGAGCTGGTATTGCTTTACTTTTTGCTCCGGAAAAAGGGACTGTGCAAAGAAAAAGAATTTCTGACATTCTTTCTAAGTATGGCGTTAAACTGAAAAAGCAGGATTTAAATGATCTTGTTGAAGATTTGAAGGAGTCTGAATATGTTGATGCTCCTGACGCATAGTTTATGAATTAGTAAGTGTGGAGATAGATTTATTTTTTCTCCACACTTCTTTTGATTATTGTTTATACACAACTTATAACTAAGCTATATGTTATGGATGAATATACAGAAAAAGAGATAAAACAAACTATTGAGGAAGGGAAGAGATTTGTGAACCTTGTGAATCAATATTCAAAGATGGAACTGGTTGATAAAGGTTCCTCTTTGTTATCGATGATTTTCCTTATTATTATTGTTGTCTCATTGGCCACAATTTCAATATTCTGTCTGTGTATGGCATTGTACCATTGGCTACAATCGAAGACCAATGATCCTGTATTAAGTTATTCTATCATAGCATTGGCATTATTGTTTCTATGCACATTAATTATCCTCCTGAAAAAATCTTTTATAGAGGCTCCTGTAATAAAAATGTTGAACAGATGTCTTTCTGGAAAAGAGTCTCAGGATAGTTCGGGTTCGCTAAAGTCCAAGAAAGATGTAATAAATAGAAAGTCAGGGTTAATTGACGACATAAAAAATTCTGGCGATGAATTAAAACAGAATCTAAAGGACAGTTTTTCTCCAAAGCGTAATACTCCGACCGGTAAGAAACTTGATTTCAACAAGCTGGCTTTGTATGCAGTATTTGCTTATAAAGGAATCGTTTGGACCAATAAAATAAGACGATTTCTTGGGAAAAGTAAGAAAACAAAAAAAAGGAGGTAACACTCCTTTTTTAATATTCTAAATTTACTATTGTAATTCCAGCTCCTCCGAACTGAGGATTTTCATCGTATGCAGATATGACTGCGGGTAAGGTTGATAGATAATCTCTTATCACTTTGCGTAGGATTCCAGACCCTGTGCCATGGAGAATCCGCACACGAGACACAGAAGCAACCTGTGCATCGTCCATATAATATTTAATTGTCTGAAGTGCCTCTTCAACCCTCATTCCTCTGATATCTATTTCAGTTTTGAAGGTTAATGTTGTTTCGCGAATGTTATCATGTGTTTCTTTGCTGACAAATGTTGCTGAACGTTTTTCTTTTGTTTGTGGAACTGTTAACTCTAATTGTTCTATTTTCACATTCATTTGAATAACACCAAAAGCCGCCAACGCATTTCTTGCATTGTTAATTTTTATGATTTTTCCAATAGAATTTTGTCCTTTCATTTTAACATAATCGCCTTCTTTTAAAATAATGTGGGATTCATTTTCCATTGAATGGTTTATTGAAGTGGATTCTTCTTTGTTGTTTTTATTATTTGTTATGTTTTCAGCCTTTCGTTTTTGACGAGCCTTGATTTTTTCCACTTTTTTTTGTATATATAACTCCAGCTCATCCGCAGGTGTTAATGCTACATCTTTTTTGAATTCATCTAATTCCTGACGTAATGCTTTGGTCTGCTCTTTTTCTGCCTGCGATTCTTTTATTTCTTTAATTGTTCGTTCAATGATAGCATTTGACTTATCTAATAATGCTTTTGCCTCTTCTTTGGCTTTATCAATGATTTTACTCTTTTCTTCTTTTATTTTTTTTATGTCTCCCTCATATTGCGACAATAATAAATCTATTCGTTTCTCTTTTTGGTGTATTTCATTTCTTTTATTTTCCCAATAACGTTTATCACGGATTATATCTTGAATATATCTATCCGATGAAATATAATCATTTCCTACAATATCAGAAGCCTCATCAATAACATCATTAGGAATTCCGATTTTTCTTGCTATTTCAATAGCAAATGATGATCCTGGTGTGCCTATACGTAGTTGAAATAACGGTCGCATTTCTCCTCGATCATAAAGCATAGCACCATTAACAATGCCTTCAGTTTCTTGAGCATATTGCTTTAGATTATGAAAATGGGTGGTAATTATTCCAAAAACTCGTTTGTTATTAAGCTTTTTTAGTATTGCTTGAGCCAAAGCACCTCCTATCATTGGTTCGGTTCCTCCTCCGAACTCATCAATCAATAATAATGAATATTCATTAGAACATTTCATCATTGTTTTCATATTATATAGGTAAGAAGAGAAAGTTGAAAGTTCATTCTCTAAACTTTGTTCATCTCCAATACTGATAAATAAATCGTTAAAAATACCACACTTACTATCTTCTCCAATTGGAATAGGCATACCGCATTGTAACATATATTGCAATAGTCCAACCGTTTTAAGGCAAACAGATTTTCCACCAGCATTTGGTCCTGAAATAATTAATATACGTTGAGATGGCATCGAAAGATAAATATCTAACGGAACAACCTCCTGTTTTTCAGATGTTTTTCTGTCTAAGTAGATTTTGAGTAGAGGATGAACTGCATGATTCCAATGGAGTAGGGGAGCGGGGTCTATCTGAGGCAGTTTGCTTTCTGTTAGAATTGCAAATTTTGCTTTCGCCCGTACGAAATCCACTTCTCCCAAAAATGAGAATGATTGTAATAAAAGTTCTATATTCGGCCGTATAATAGAAGTAATGTTTTTTAATATTCTTATAATCTCTTTTCTTTCTTCATTTTCAAGTTCAGTAATAAGATTATTAGCTTCAACTACTTGCGTTGGTTCAACATATACCGTTTTACCTGAATCTGATTCATCGTGAATAATACCACTGATTTTTCTTTTAAAAGCAGGAGCTATTGGAATAACCAGTCTTCCATCACGTATTGAAGGTGCAGTGTTATTGTCAACTATTCCGTCTATTTGTGCTTTCTTTAATATTGTTTGTAAAATTTTTGACACATTTCGTTCTGCAACTGATTTATCTCTTCGTATTCGGTCTAATGCTTGACTTGCCGTATTTTTAATTTCTCCAAAGTCGTTAATTATTAATCCAATACTTTTGTAAATCTCCGGAAAGCATTTTATGTCTGTAGTTAACAATTGTAAATTCGGATATAGATATGAATGAGTATCGTTTTGTTTGTTAAGATATTGAATAAGTTTTGTTAATGTACCTAACAGACGATATAGATCAAACAGTTCTTGAACTGACAAAAATGAATCATTTATTCTAATTCGTTTTATGCTAGTCCTCATATCGTAAATAAGCAAATCCGGACATTCATCATTACATAAAATATCTACAAATTCAAGTGTTTGTTTAATGCGAAGAATAATTTGATTAAGATCACATAAATATGTCATTTTGTTCAGTTCGTCTTTTCCTAAAGAAGAAAGACAATAACTACTTATAAAATAACGAATTTGATTAAATTCTATCTTTTCTTCAAAATTACCTGGATATAACATTTTTTATCAATAAAAAATTTTGAGTCAAATATGTATTATTGTTTATTTATGCAAAATTACACAAAAAAAAGAATATTTCGAATATCAATTCGGATTATTTTTATTCTACTTAACAATGTATATGTTTTCCTACTAATCTCCAATTATTCTTTGATTATTTCCTGCTAATCTATACAAAACCTTCCTTATTAATAATCTTTTTTATTTCTATAAATCATTTACCTATAATATAATTATTTTGTGCAATATTTACACAATCATGGTTATGTTTAATAGGTATAATAATTTTCAGTTTCATACAATAACTAACCTACTTATATAATTTTGTTAGAAATGAATCGTTATAATAATATTATAAGCTTAAATTATGAACAAATTAAAACTATTATTATTTATACTATTTTCTTTTTCCTTCAGTATAATTAATGCCCAAAAATCAGTCACAATAAAAGGTGTTGTAACAGATGATAATAAAGAACCCGTTTCATTTGCTCAGGTTCGTTTAGAAGAAAAGTCTAAAGGCACTTTTTGTGATATAAACGGTAAATATCAATTAGTTTGTGAATCTTCTGATTCAATAGTAATTGTTTATTCAATGCTTGGTTACGAAACACGTAAACGCGTGCTTGTAAATCCAATTGATACTGTTGTTCTAAATGTTATGATTCCGAATGTTGGGTTTAATGTTGATGAAGTTCAAGTTAAAGAAATTCGTCGTCAGACTAACACAATGAATGATGTTAGTTTAAACGATTTGAAACACATGGGTAATGCTTCTGGTGGAAGTGTTGAACAAATAATTGCTACACAAGCAGGAGTCAGTACTCACAACGAATTGAGTTCACAATATAATGTACGTGGAGGTTCTTTTGATGAGAATTCAGTTTATTTAAATGGAATAGAAGTTTATCGGCCACTTCTGATTCGTTCAGGTCAACAAGAAGGATTAAGTATTATTAACCCTGACTTAGTAGAAAAAGTTGGATTCTCTGCAGGTGGATTTGAACCTAAATATGGTGAAAAAATGTCATCTGTACTAGATATAACATATAAGAAAGTAGATAAATTTGAAGGTGCAATATCTGCCAGTTTATTAGGAGCCAGTGCTTATTTAGGGTTTGGTAATAATAAATTTAGTTGGACTCACGCATTAAGATATAAAACAACAAGTTACCTCCTTAGTTCTTTGGATACAGAAGGTGAATACAAACCGAAAGACATAGATTATCAAACATATATGAGCTGGATGCCATCAAAAAATATTTCATTGGATTTTATTGGTGTGATTTCTAATAATAAATATAATTTCATTCCATTTGATAGGAATACTACTTTTGGTACATCAGAAGATATTAAAGAGTTTAAAGTTTATTTCGACGGTCAGGAGAAAGATGTTTTTACAACATATTTTGGCAGTTTTTCAACTACATACAAATTCAATAAATATAATGATATAGCATTTAACTTCTCTGCTTTTAAAACCCAAGAACGTGAAACATTTGATATCAGTAGTGAATACTGGTTGAAAACACAGGGATATGAAGAAGCATTAGGCATTGGAAAATATATGGAACATGCCCGGAATAAATTAGATGCTACCGTGGTCAATTTTGGCGTATCAGGACGTAATCAGTTTTCTGATCACACATTACAATATGGCATATTAATGAAGAAGGAAAAAGTGGAAGAAAAAATGCGGGAATGGGAAATGAGGGATTCTGTTGGCTATTCCCTACCCCATTCTGACCATTCATTAAATTTAATTTATAATTTGGTGTCTCAAAATATTATTAAAAGTAACAGACTAGAAGCATATATCCAAGATAAATGGATGAAAGAGCTAAATGAAGGTGATTTGGTATTAAATTACGGTCTAAGAGTTGCACATTGGGATTTTAATGACGAATGGCTTATTAGCCCAAGAGCGACAGTTGCTTTTACTCCTGCAAAAAATAATAATTTAACTTTGAGGCTTTCTGCTGGAGTTTATTACCAGGCTCCATTTTATAAAGAATTAAAAGATACAGTAACAGTAAACGGAAACACAACAGTTCAATTGAATAAAGATATAAAATCACAACGTTCTATTCACTTTGTGTTGGGCGGAGAGTATAAATTTAAAGTCGCTAACCGCCCATTTAAAGCAACAACTGAAATCTATTATAAGGCTTTATCTAATCTGATTCCATATAATGTTGATAATGTGAGGGTTGTGTATTATGGTAAAAATATGGCAGACGGATATGCTGCAGGTCTTGACATGAAACTGTATGGTGAATTTGTACCAGGAACAGATTCGTGGATTAGTTTGGGAATTATGAAAACTGAAGAGAAGATAGATGGTGTTAAAGTGCCCCGTCCGACAGATCAACGTTTGAATTGCTCATTGTTTTTCAGTGATTTCTTTCCTGGTACAGACAGATGGAAAATGACTTTACGTGGACATTATGCCGGTGGACTTCCCTTTGGCCCCCCTCATACAGGGCGTGAAAATCAGTTTTTCAGAATGAAATCATATAGACGTGTTGATATTGGTATGTCGTATAGACTATTCAATAATGAAAACAGACGAGTTAATTATGGTATTGGAGGAGTATTGAAAAATGTTTGGGTGGGAGTCGATGCTTTTAATGTTTTAGGTATTAGTAATGTAAACTCTTATTATTGGGTAACTGATATAACTAATCATCAATATGCTGTGCCCAATTATCTGACCGGAAGACAGATTAATGCTAGAATTTTAATTGAGTTTTAATTTTAAAAAAAATTAATTATAATATAGAAAACATTTCAAGAAGAATGCCCCTTTTGTGATAACATGTTTGCCCGATGAGTTTTTATCAAAATAATTATATATATGTTTGATTAACTTAATTGGGGATTTCTATCTAATGTCATAGTTTTTCAAAATAAAAAGACCGTTCAGCAAAAAATTGAACGGTCTTCTTATTGTTAATAGCATATAGTCTCAGACTAAAAGCCTATCGTCTTATTTCAACTCAGCAAGGTATTTAATGGTGCGTACCATCTGAGAAGTATAAGAATTCTCGTTGTCATACCAAGCAACTACCTGAACAAGAGAGTTTCCATCACCAATTTTGCTAACCATTGTCTGGTTGGCATCAAACAATGAGCCAAACTTCATTCCAATGATGTCAGAAGAAACAAGTTTTTCCTCTGTAAAACCGAATGACTCGTTTGCAGCAGCTTTCATGGCAGCATTAATGTCCTCAACGCAAACTTCGCCCTTGACAACTGCGTGCAAGATTGTTGTAGAGCCTGTAGGAGTGGGAACGCGCTGTGCAGCTCCAATCAGCTTGCCGTTCAGCTCTGGAATAACCAGACCAATGGCTTTAGCAGCACCAGTAGAGTTTGGAACAATATTCTGGGCACCAGCTCTTGCGCGCTGAACATCACCCTTACGCTGAGGTCCGTCAAGAATCATCTGATCGCCTGTGTAAGCATGTACAGTGGTCATGATACCGCTTTGAATAGCAGCGAAATCATTGAGAGCCTTGGTCATTGGAGCCAGACAGTTGGTGGTACAAGAAGCAGCTGAAATAACAGTGTCATTAGGAGTCAGAGTCTTGTGGTTAACATTGTAAACGATAGTAGGAAGGTCGTTTCCAGCAGGAGCAGAGATAACAACCTTCTTGGCACCAGCCTGTATGTGAGCTGAAGCCTTCTCCTTAGATGTGTAGAAACCAGTGCACTCTAAAACAACATCTACATCCAATTCACCCCAAGGCAACTCAGCAGCATTAGGAATAGCATAAATTGTGATTTTCTTGCCGTCTACCACGATGAAATCCTCACCAGCTTCAACTGTGTGCTTGTTCTCACCGAACTTACCAGCAAAACCACCCTGAGCGGTATCATACTTCAGCAAGTGAGCCAACATTTTGGGGCTTGTCAAGTCGTTAATTGCAACTACTTCATAACCTTCAGCCTCGAACATCTGACGGAAAGCGAGGCGACCGATACGGCCGAAACCGTTAATTGCAACTTTTACGTTTGCCATTGTGTTTTGTTTTAATTAAAAGGGTTTATAATAATTTGAACTGTATATGTCAGTTAGGAATTAAGAGTTAAGAGTTAAGAATTAAGAGTTAAGAATTGTTTTTCAATTTTCAATCTTCAATTTTCAATTGATTTACCCGCAATTGCAGTAATGAGCCGACTTGCAAGCCGCCACTATGAGTGCCAAAAGCAGGCAAATTGATACAAAAATGACCTTTTTCTTCACTTTTTCTTCTTTTTGCGCTGCAAAATTACAAAAATCTTTTTAATTTCGCACTCGATAACCCATAAAAAAAGTCTAATAGTGTCAAATTGCTAAATCAAAATTCCAATTTGCAAGTAAAAATAACTTATAACCCTTAAACTTCAAACCTTTTAAACTTTTAATCACTATGTCATTTATTCAAGATTTCAAAGCGTTCGCGCTTAAAGGTAATGTGATGGACATGGCTGTCGGTGTCATCATCGGCGGTGCATTCGGTAAGATTGTCAGCAGTTTGGTGGACGACGTCCTGATGCCTCTCGTAGGTATGGCAACAGGCAATGTGGACTTCACCAGCCTGGCATTCAAGATTGGCGAAGGCGAAGGAGCCGCAGTGCTCAAGTACGGCCAGTTCATCCAGAATGTGGTGGACTTCCTCATCATCGCCCTCTGTATCTTCTTCATGGTAAAGGGCATCGCAGCTCTGAACCGCAAGAAGGAGGAAGAGCCCGCTCCTGCTCCTGCCGAGCCCAGCGCAGAAGAGAAGCTGCTCACCGAGATTCGCGACCTGCTTAAGAAGTAAAAAACACATCCTTCAATGCCTCCCCTTTCGCAGGGGAGGCTTTATAACCCCTTTGTACATGGTAAAAAGATTTGCTATACTCCTGCTCCTGATGTCGGCAGCTATGGAAACCTTTGCCCAAAATTCAGGCACCAGGCAGATTTATAAACTCATCAAAGACACCTACGAGACGAAGGCCGACTCTATGACACGTGCCTTCATCCAAACCTTTATGATAAGGACTAAAGGTATCTTCAACGTCAAGTACAATTACTATCAGTCTAATATCTACTGGCAGCAAGCGCATGCCATCGATGTCGTCATCTACAACTACGAGCGCATCAATGGCATTGACACCAGCAACCGTGCCTCTACATATCTCAATTACATCAAGCTGTGGTATAAGAACAAGGGTAACAACTACGAAGGAGCTCCTGCCGCCACTGTCTCCGCCCCCGACACCATAAAGGGGTACAAGATGTTCGAGAACCCCTATACCGACGACATGTGCTGGATAACGCTCACACTCCTGCACATCGGTGAGGCGACAGGCAACAACGCTTATTCCATCGTTGCCAGAAAAGTCTTCGACAACTACATCATCACGCGTGCCTCCGAGGATGACGCTTCGGGAGGGTTGTCGCTGCCTTGGAACAACAAGGGCGGCGGCCCGAATGCTTGCACACAATCGCCTGCCACACTGATTGCCGGCAAACTCTACCAGAAATTCGGCGATGCAAAGTATCTGGACTATGCAAAGAAACTCTACAAATATGCCGCCAAGCACATCGTCAAGAGCGACGGCCGCGTGGAGGATCCTCCTTTGACCTACACACAAGGCACATTCGCCGAAGCCTGCCGCATCCTCTACCACATTACCGACGAAAAGTCATCCGTCAAAAACAAATACAGGACGCTGGCCTATACATATCTTAATTATACCTTTGGAATTGACGCTAATGGAAACCCTAATGACCGATGCAACAGTGGTAACAACATCTTGCGCCACGAGGGCACCAATGCCGACCAAAGCCTCTTCAAGGCCGTGTTTATCCCTTATGCCGTCAACTTCGTCCTCGATGAGCAGATGCTTCAATCCTATGACCAGCCCTATCGCAAGACCATCTACGAATATATTCTGAAGAACACCAAGGTCATGTGGCAGAACCTCGACCTCTCGCGCTTCCCAAACAGAGTGTTCTGCAATTACGATTGGTGCTCCCCATACACGGGCACCGACTCAGAGGCATCGATGGGCGCGATGTGCAGCGGAAGCTCGTTGATGGAAAACACGGCACGCATGTGTCGAACCATCGTGGACCGCTACGAGCTCGGCACGCTCCTGACGACGGTTAAGAAATTTGTCGTCAATCCCAATTATGCTGAAGAAGATGCCTTCGTAGCCTTCGAGACAGCCAAGCAAGTGGCTGCAGAGATTATGGCCAATCCCAGCGACTACTCTATCCTCGAATTCCATCAGGCAAAGGAGAACCTCGAAGCAACATACCAGGCTGTGCAGGACTTCGAAACCATCATCGAAAAGGTTCAGATGTCTGAATCCTCTGCTCACGACGGTATCTATGACCTGAGCGGCCGCAAACTCTCGAGGGAAAAGCAAGGCTCGGCGAAAGCCAACTTGCCTCGCGGCATATATGTAATAGGTGGGCGCAAAGTCATGATATAGTAAGCAAAAAGCGACTTAAAGGAAAAAAAACAGCGTAAAGGCGAAAATTTTTCTCTTTTCACTTTTCTCTTTTCACTTTTTGTTGTACCTTTGCACCGCAATTCGACGAAAGAAGTCAGTTTACATTAAAATTGTAAATCGTAAATCGTCAAATTGTAAATAGTGTCGGTGCCTTGGATGAGTGGCTTAGTCAACGGTCTGCAAAACCGTCTACAGCAGTTCGAATCTGCTAGGCACCTCCACCGAAACGAAAAGAGGGCGTGTCAAAACAAACGGACATGCTCTCTTTTATGTTTTAACCACGAATTGCACGAATTGCACGAATTTATATTCAGCTGACAATCAGCAGTTGAAGTATTCGTGCAATTCGTGGTTAAGGCTTTAGAGTGGTACTATGACACATCTTCTTATTATAAAGAGACAGAAGGTCAATCCCAATCTCCGCCTCCTCCTGAGGTTCCGCCAACAATGACATAGCACTCGGCCTTCACGCC
>JAEEGL012797725.1_pt1 | contig 10667 bp, 6 predicted proteins | sample 9134231 | NCBI WGS metagenome assembly JAEEGL01 (sample SAMN16246548, study PRJNA631951) | gut metagenome | biome: gut microbiome; feature: rumen; material: fiber-attached | host: Bos | place: Iran: Karaj | collected 2018-10 | reverse complement strand
TGTAGTACAGCGGTTAGTATGCAAGTTTTCCAAACTTGAGATAGGGTTTCGACTACCCTCACCCGCACCATTTTAACAAAATAGCCACTTGTGGTTATTTTTTATATTAGCTTCTTGGAACTGGTTAGATTTTGGTGTTTATGTTTTAATTATTGACAATTTTTGCATTGTGTGATATAATAAGGGCAGTTGTGGTAAGAAGCAATTTAAAAATTAGTTTCGTTAAGGAGGAAATAAAAATGAGCAGGAAAGCGGACGATATTAGAAGGCAAAAGGAACTTGAGAATTCGGCTAGTACAGCAGTTAAGACTAAAGAATCTCCGAAAACAGATGACGAGTTTGCAGCAGCAGTTGACGAGTATTTAAAGAAGCAAGGTTTCGTGGAAAAAGTATCAGCTTGTGAGAAAAAAGTTGAAAGTAATACCAATGAAATTAAGGAGCTTAAGAAAAAAGTAGATGATATTTCTACTACTGTTTCCAAAACAAAGGAAACTCTTGACTCACTTGCTTCTGGCAAATCATTAGCAAAGTCTGTTCAGGGTGCTGAAGCATTACCTACTTCTATTACCATTCAGAGAGTAATTAAGGCAAAATTTGTTGCCGGTAATTATAGCTCGGAAAATAAAATAGCGGTGGAGCAGGCTTCAGGCGAAAAGGCTGGCATAAAATACATTTGGGATGATTCCAAAGAAGTTTTGTCAGCTGATGACCTTGAACGACTTGACATAGTAGAAAAGATCCAAGGATAAATCCTATTACCACAACAGCGCTCTTTAGAAAAGACCTGGCTGAATACAGCTGGGTTTTTTCTTGCTGAAAAAATGTTATTAGCATTGACATTTTCGGTATTGTGTGGTATAATGTAATTATCTTTGGCTTGATGAGAGACAGAGAGGTGTTTAACAATCAGATTATCTCAGATTTCAAATGAAATCTGATATGCTATCAACAACCCCTAAACCCCCGTCACAAAATTAACTTAGTTCGGGGGTGAGAGCCTCCGACAACCATATAGAAAGAGGTGAGATCCATGAAAATTGGATTATTTATTTTATACGGAATCTTAGTGTTCTTTATCACATTAACGGAGTGCTTCTTATTGAATGGAGGCATTTCTGTAGAGAAAGACTCCGAGGGGTTTCGGAGACTTAATCTAAAGGGAGAAGTCGGGTTTTATGACTGGGCAAGATCGTTTATTCTAGCGATTATTGCTGGTTTTATAGCTGGACTAGCTCCTACCTCTGGCGTTTGGGGCATTGTAGCCTTTGTTGTAGCACTTGCTATGATGGGCTATGTATGCTACTGGGCGACTACAGAAGCATCTGAAATAAAGGAAATGGTATGTTTTGCATTTTTAATGCTAGTCATCCACTTTATTTCAAACACGGGCGCAATTGCCTCAGGGGCGGTGATTAGAAACTTCGGTTTTGTGAAGTTTTTAAAAGCAGTTCCTGGGATGGCATTAGTTGCCTGTATTGCGATTATGGTCGCAAGCAACCTCTTGTACAGATCAAGGGGAGGAAATCTTCTAGAGCCAGATAAACTGGAAAAACAAAAACAGCTCAATTTCAAATACGCCGCTTATGCGGTAATTGCAATTGCAGCTGTTATTGTTATCGTGATGTTTATAAAAAGCATCACGTAACTAGGAGGGGTTAGGCATATACCTGGCGGCTCTTTGAGCCGCTGGGGAACCAGGATTTAAGAGGTTTGAGACTGAGATAAATTGATTGTTAAGCATAAGTTGATTAGGGATAGAGTTTATGGTTTATCTATTGACTTTTTCGGTAATGTGTGATATAATGTAAGTAGTCTGAGTTTAGGGAGTTGAATAAACGACGAAGGCCATTAACAACCAAATCATCCCAGATTTCAAATGAAATCTGAATGCTATCTATGACCCCTGTAACTATTTTTTGTCTTAGTTCGGGGGGCGAAGTCCTCCGACAATCTATAAAGGAGGTGCGCAGCTATGCTGTTAACATCAATTGTATCAGGTATTGCGATGGCAATGCTGGTTATTATTGCTTCTTACCTCTTTAATGGAGGTAATGAGTATTACCCTAATGGGCAAGCATATGGCAGTTTAACGGCTGCTCATGTGATAGGAGGAATCTTCCTGGGTGCTCTTGTTTGGGCTATCTATTATTTTAGCTCTGGCAGAGTTGTAGCTATAGTAGGGACAGTTATAGTCTCGCTGCTAATTATAATGATGGTAGTTTGGTCTCTTAGAGAGACTTCAAGATGGTATGAAGCATTAGTAATGAGCGGAATCATTGTGATTCTGTGGCATTTACTGATGACTACCGTTTCGTACATCACCTCCAACATTTCTTGGAGTGTAACTGTACCTGCTGTCGTGTTAATCGTAGCGCTTGCTATAATTTGGATAGGCTACTTCATTTACCATTATTATGGCTTGCATTTAATTGAGCCAGTGATTAATGGTGCGTACCTGGTCGGGGCAATTATAACTGCGATAGTAGCAATAATCTTAATTATTTGCTTGCTAACGGGATTATTAATTCCAGCTTCGGCAAGGGGAAGTGGTAAAAAGCCAAGCGATAGCGAGGTAGTTGAAGAGGAAGTGGTTGAAACTACTTCAGAATATGATACTTGGTATCATTTCTTTAACTCTGAGCTTCAGAAGGACAAGGACTCTAAAAATGATTTTAACTTCGGACCTGACCCTACCAATAAGAATTGGAAAGTGAAGGAGTACGAAGAGGAATTCAGAAGAAGAGTCAAATATGACCCTGCTCTTGCGGCGGCTGACATGGCATGGCTTGATGCCAATGTTGGAACCCGTTATTTGGGTGAATTCTACGAGTCTTGTAAAGAAGATTGGGCAAAAACTATGAATTTGACGAAAGAAAGATTTATGGCAGACCAGACAATCTTTTACAAACATCTAGATGCGTTTTTTGCATTTTTAGATTCGGCTGATAAAGTTGAAATAAGAGAATGCAAATCGGTTTCAGACCAGATGTATATGAACCCTTACACCGTTAATGGTGTACCGGATATTATCGTCATGCTGACCGATGACCACTCTGGCTATGAGCTAGTATACACGTTCGTGATTAAGGATAATGTGTTTGAGGTTGCATACCGTATTAATTGCGGTTATCAACCGACGGATGTTTCCGAGATTATGAACATTACACCTCAGCCGAAGCCGGAGAAGCCGACGCCTGAAAACCCGACGGAACCACCTACAGAACCACCTACAGAACCACCTACGGAGCCTCAATACAATAAGGACCCGAATAAAGCTCCAAAGAAAAACACGGAGCCGAATGACGACAAAGGTCCTGGAGAGGACACTAATAATGGTAAAGGTTCTCAGTATTCAACTAAGGACCAAGATACCAACTCCAACCATTATGATTCTTATGAGGATTATGTCAAGGATATTAATGACTTGAATAAGACAAATGAGAACCAGAAGACAGATAAGGATTCTAGTGAGCCTTCAACGAAGACCGACAAGAATACTAATGTTGATAATAATGGTGACAAAATCAATGAGCAGACTCCAATTAAAGAGCCTGCAAAAACAGAAGATGGTAAAGAAATTACCACAGAGCCAGCTGGTCCATGGGGGGGACCAACTGACTGATAGTTTTCAAGATAGCATATGGATGGAGCCCGGGGGAGCTTGAACTTTATTTTTAGAAGTCCCAGTAGCATTTTGCTACTGGGCTCTATCCAAGTTTGAAACTGAGATGATTTGGTTGTGCAGACGATATTTAACAATTCGGCTAGCAGTAAGTCCAATTAATTATTTTTAGAAAGGATTATAATTATGAAAAGTATTTATAAAGCTGTGCTTGGCGTATCAGCTGCCGCGGTTGTGATGGCTGGAACGCTTGCTCCTGTGATGGTGACAGCTTGGGGTGACTCTGATAATGGTCGTCCTAGCTATACACTTGATCAGATTAATCATGGTGATCTAGGAGACACCATTACGTTTAACTCAATTTCTAACGGTAAAATTGGGGATGAAAAGAATTTCGTAGGTGCTAAGGTAGCTGGTGCTACGGTTAGTACTTGGAATGCTAATACTATTAACGTGAAAGATGGCGAAACTTATACGATTCGTTTGTTTGTTCACAACAACAGCCCTAAGGGCGAAGAGGCGATTGCAAAGGGCGTAAAAGCTACTTTTTCGCTTCCTACTACTGTTGCTAAATCTCAAACGATTATTGGCTACATTGATTCTTCAAACGCAGCTCCTACTCGTTACTGGGATGAAGTAACTTTAAATGCTAACGAAGATTTTTACCTTGAATATGTTGATGGCTCTGCTATGTATAATAACAATATAGGTGATTTTAAACTTCCTAACGAAGTAGTTACCTCTGGTGCTCTAGTTGGTTATACTTCTATGAATGGTGAAATACCTGGTTGTTATGAATATTCTGGTGTAGTTACTATTAACGTGAAGGTACATACTTCTGTAGCTGCTAAGGTTTCTAAACAAGTTCGTATTAAGGGTACTAAAACCTGGAGCGAATCTGTAAATGCTAAGGTTGGTGATGAAGTTGAATATCAAATTGAATATGTCAACTTGCTTTCACAAACTGTAAATGATGTAATGATTCGTGATGTACTTCCTACTAACGTAGAGTATGTAAACGATTCAACTTATCTTTACAATGCTAATTATCAAAGTGGTGTGAAACTTGCTGACAACACACTTACTACATCTGGCATTAACATTGGTAGTTATTCTGCTAAAGGTAATGCTTATGTACGTTTTACTGGTAAAGTTGTTGATAAGTCACTCGCTTGTGGTTCAAACCAATTGGTTAACTGGGCAAGCGCAACTGTAAACAAATCTGTTTACAAGGATGACGCTTCTGTGATGGTTTCTAAGGATGATGAAACTTGTAAAGATAAGCCAGTTGACCCAACTCCTACACCTGATAATCCAGGTACTCCGACTGAAATCGTAAGTACTGGTGCAGGTACGATTGTAACTGGCGCGATTGGTGCTGGTGCAGTGGTAACTACACTTGGTTATTACATTGCTAGCCGTAAAAAGTTAAATTAAGGCTGACCGCTTCACGGATGGGAAGGGTGGTCTAAAGAAAAGCGACAGGATTGTAATGATTCTGTCGCTTTTTTTGGGGCTGTCGGTGTTGATGTTGTTAGGCTTGGATTTGATTGTGGAGTCTTCTGGTTTATAGTTTTTAGTTTGTTGGTTATTGTTGATTTTTGTGAAGCTTTAGTTTTTTGCTATATTTTTTGTTGATTTGAAAATGGTTATGGTATAATGGAATGTATATGGATCCTACACAAAACAAAGATTCTTTTGATAGTTTTGGTCCGGGTGGAAATAACACCGGGGGGCCAGTTGGAGGACAGGCTGCTAGTGTTGCGCCACCGGTTGGTGGTGAACAAGGTGCCTCTGTGACGAATAACGGCACAATTACTAGTAATCCTATGGCGCCTACTGGATTAAATCAGATGGGTATGAGTTCTACTAATGGTGTGAATAGTGGTTTTGGTCAGGCGAATTTTGGGGCTCTTGTTGGTAGCAATACTGGTGATATTGTAGTCGGAGATGATTCTAAGAAATCAAAAAATGGATTAGCGATTGGGCTAATCGTGGTTTTCGTAATAGCAATTATCGCCGTTTTAGTTTTGTTCCTGAGTAAAAATGTCATAAATGTTGTGAGTAAAGACGAGTTAAAGGTGAGTTTTAACAAGTTTGCTAATTATGTAATAAGCGGACAGGAATTAGATACGGACATAAATCCGGAATTAGATTATAGCTACAATTATTTTCTAAATAAATATGATATAGATAATAAAGAAGATATGTATGAGAATACAAAAAAACTTTTCTTGAATTTTGAGGAAAAATATAATCGGTATAACAATAAGGATGAATTGACACGATTTCGGGAATATTTAGATGGGATGATTAGTACTGAAGGCGATTTGGCTGTTTTTATGTCTCGCGTATATATAAAGGATTTACCGTCTATGATGGATGTTTTAGCTGATTATGCGAGGAATGGTCGGAACGATGCGTTGGTTAAGTATAAAAATTATTATTATTTGAATGATGTTGATAACAATGAATACATTACAACTTTTAGTTCAGACTATAATGATTGGCTAGATAAAAACATAGAATTATTTGATTTGTATAATTCTTCTGGGTGTATAAATAATACTGATATTCTAGTGAGCTGTGCATTAGGTGAGCAAAATAGAGATTTTGTCTCGGATTCGATTGAAAACATTGATTTGCTTTATGAATCATTAGAAGATAGTTACGATTTTTCAAATGGTTTTATAAAAATAGTTTATGTAATAAACTCGTTGATAAATGGCGGTGATGCTTCGGATTATGTTTTTATAGTTGATAAAAATGATGAGGAGAATGGAGGGCTAGTTGAATGATTATAGCAAGAGAAAGGTGTAATAAGATTCTTCTGTCTTTCTTTATGTTGATTTTTTTGTTCTTAGTGGCGATTTTGTTTAGCAATAAGGTTTCTGCGATTGATTATAAGAGCATAAATAATAAGGCTTTGTATACAGGGGTTTATAATTGTCTTCCAGTGTATTTATACAACGGAAATAATAATACTATTATTAAGAAAGGTAAATCGGTACACGACATTCTTATCCCAAATGATATTTATAATTGGGGGGGATTTGTATTATATGGAACTGTAAATGATATAGTGAGGTTGCCTTATAATAGCGGAATAGAGAAAAAGAATTATATGGGTTGCGAGAATGTTTTATTCGGGAGTGGGAGTTCATTTAGTGGTTTACTGCCTAATGTGGCAAAAGAAAAAAGCGGTAATACCAAAGGAAAAATAACGGATAATAATATTAAGCAAATTGTGGAAGTTTTTGCAGGGTCGGATTTGAAGGGGGGATATGATTCGCTAAATTATTCTGCAGTTGGTAATGGTGAAAAAGAAGATGATGCTGGTAGAAGATTGATTATTAATTTGAGCCCGACGAACACAGAACTTTGCGGTGGTGGCGAAGTTTATTTAACTAAATATAAGTATGAGGCTAGTAAATATTTTCAATATTTAGCATATGAAGACAAGGACCCTAATAGTGGAGATAGTTTTGAAAATGTTGGTTCTAGTTTGTTATTTCCAGCAACAAATGGGACAAAATTTAATTTTTCAGTTACTCCGTCTGTCAATGTTCCAGATGAAAGTTCGGCACAAATATACAGAGTTTGCAATGATAAAAACGCCGCTTTTGGAGTGAGATATGATGGCAAAAATACATATACAGTATATAGTGTGTTTGATGGATATATGAATTCGGGAATAAAAATTACGCCAAGTACTGATGTAAAAGAGCTTAGTGGCAATGTAAGTAATTCTGTTCATATTGAAAAGGTAGAATATGCAAGTGTAAGCGCGGGAGGTTCGTATGAAGAATATATTATTAATTATAAAGGTGATAAAATGCCGTTTCTCAGAGGTTTATCTAATCAAACTGAGTCGGGCTTTAGTCCATGGCGCCTTTACGAAGTGAGCGATTTGAAACTGGACGATCAAGAGGTTTATGATTTATATACATATTATTTGAATACTATTTTTGGTGTTCCGGTGATATGTGAAGGCGAGGATAACTACGATACTTATAAGAATAGTTTAAAGCCTGTATTGTGGGCGAAGGACAAAAATTGTGGAGCTAGAACTGTAGACCATGTAAAAAAAATAAGCGACTCTGTTTTTGGTGTTTTTAGAAATTACTATTTTGGTAATACGCTTTACTCTACGACTGTAGATGGTAGAAATGATGGGGACCCAAGCTATGGTATTGACGAAGTTATAAGCATGTTAAACTTGCTTGATAAAAATAAAATTACAAATTGGCTAGAGGGAGGTAGCAAAACGGGTGAGATTGGCGTAGGTTCTGAAGAAGATTTAAAAACAGAACAGCCAAATTGTGCGAATTCTAGCGGGGCAGAATCTTTAGGGTGGATCCTTTGCCCAGTTATGAAAGTTTTAGGAGATGCTGCTACCGGTGTTTATGAAAAGTATGTGGAGCCAAGCCTGAGGGTAGAACCTAAATTATTTACTGCTAATGATGGAGTACGTCAAGCGTGGGAAACGTTCCGTAATATCGCAAACTTTGTCTTTATTATCCTGCTTTTAGTAGTAATCTTTTCACAATTAACTGGGGTAGGAATTGATAATTATGGGATAAAAAAGATTTTGCCAAAGCTGATAGTTGCAGCAATACTAATTAATCTGTCATATGTGGTTTGTATGGTTTTTGTGGATTTATCAAATATTCTTGGAAATGCTTTGAAGGCTATGTTTGATGGTTTTAGCGCTAATTTAGGAGTGCCAGCAATTAGTATTTCGGAGTCAAATGCTGGGGAAGTGCTTAATAAAACGATGAATGAGATTGGTTCAACGGCTTTGACTAGTGTAGTAATTCTCGGTGCTTTAGTTGCAATGGTGGGTGCAGTTTGGTCTAACCCAGCAATTTTATTGTCTATTCTCGTTGCGGCGCTTGGTGTGGTGATATCTATTTTCTTCTTATTTATACTGTTGTCGGTAAGGGAAGCAGCGATTGTAGTGTTAGTGGCGATTTCTCCGCTTGCTTTAGTTTGTTATATATTGCCAAACACGAAGAAGATGTTTGATAAATGGTTGAAATTATTTGAGGGTCTATTAATAGTGTATCCAATTTGTGGGCTGTTAGTGGGTGGAGGAAATTATGTATCTAATTTGCTACTTACTGTTAAGTTCTCAGAAGATGGATTTTTACCTGCGTTTACTGCGATGATTGTGGGCATTGTGCCAATATTCTTTATCCCGACAGTATTAAAAGGTTCGTTCACGGCGATGGGGAATTTAGGAGCGAAGATTTCTGGTTTTGGCAAAAATGCGAGACTTGGTGCTGTCAGAAGAATGCGAAATGGCAACTTGTATAAGAATGCACAACAGGCTGGCTTGGAGAGACAGACACGTATGCGTGCTGGGTTGAAACTAAATAAGGATGGAACAGTAAGCCAGACTACTGGTTTTCGCCGATCATTGGGAACTATTATGAGTGGTGGTAGGAGAGGAAGACAACGGAATGCGTTAGCATATCAGAAGATGGTTGCAGAACGCGGTTCGCTAGAAGCAGCAGACGAAGCGGACTTTATGTTGGAGACTGAAACATCAAATGAAATGAAGCGTCTTGTTGCAAGTGGGGAGATAAATAATACGTCGGGCTTACAAAGTGGATTGGAAGACGCATTGGTGAGTGGGGACAGGGCTAAAATTAGAGCATATACTGATGCGTTGACTGCGAAAGGAAAGGATGGGCGTACAGCAGTGAATAACGCTTATTTCAATAGTCGGGAAAAGATGAGCACGGGCGCTGCAAGAACTTTTGCAAATAATATTTTGAGCAAGCACACAGGTGATTATAAGACAAATCGGAGAGGTGTGTATGAACTTGCCAAAGCAATTAATGGTAAAGGAACAGAGGGAGAATTAAGTGGGTTCTTGAAAACTATGGACAAACCAGAATTTATAGAAAGTATTCAAGGTAAATTAGTAGAAAAAGCCAAATCTGGTTCTTTGGCCGGTATGGATAATGAAGCATTTGATGAAACATTTGGGGTATGGGGGAAGAATGATAAAGGCGAAAGGGTAATTACTGGCTATGCTATACCAGAAGGATTTAGTGACGATGAAAAAAGAGCTATTGGAGAGAATATTTACAATGCACTTAGGAATGCTGACGATATGGATACAAAAAGAGTGGCGAATTTAAGGGCTCTTTACGAGCAGTGTGGATATACACCTGATGTTCAAAATGTGAACGTCGTGAATAGAGGAATTGGTGATTCTGCGGTTGCGAGAAATAATATGCATAATGAATATTTAGAGCAGCAAGGCACAAGTGCGGCAGAATTAGAAGAGATAAATAGGAGAAGAGATAAATAGGAATTTGAGGAGATAGCAGTTTTTGTTAATTGGAATTGGGCACCAAATTTTAGCCCGTGATAATAAGCAATAATCCTGTTTAAGTTAATAGCATCGTGCTTTTATAAAATCTTAAAATTTCGCAAATAAAGTAAAGAGTGTGCAAAAAAATATTGTGCACATCCTTTGCATACTCTTTTAAGAAAAATGTACACCCCTCATGTTTATATAAAAAATTTTACTTAAAGACACTTTCTTGATAACTACAGTCTGCTATTGGCTGTAATATTCCAAAAATCCCTCCCAATTTTTCTTTACATAACCAAAAGTATGATATAATAGAAGAGACCAAAAGGTCATACATTTAACAAGCAGGTGTTTAAAGGTGAAAAGAACAAAAATAAAGAGTATTTTTGGGGCGTTGTGTTTGTTTTTTGCTATCTCATTATTTTCTGTATTTTGTAGTATTAGTTTTAATACTATTTCAGTATCTGCTTATTCAGCAACGATTTCTACCAGTAATTCAGTAACTCTGGATGCAACTATTAATGGTACAGGTACCAGCATAAAAGCTGAAGCTATTAATATTCAAACAGACTGCCGTGCAGGATATAACCTAAATATTGCAGCTCCTAATGGCAGTAATCTATATTTAAACGGAAACAATTCAGAAAATGCATCATTTACTGCAGTAGATGGTACATCTGCTCTAAGCAGCAGTAATAATACTAATAAATGGGG
>JAEEGL012084337.1_pt1 | contig 10667 bp, 8 predicted proteins | sample 9134231 | NCBI WGS metagenome assembly JAEEGL01 (sample SAMN16246548, study PRJNA631951) | gut metagenome | biome: gut microbiome; feature: rumen; material: fiber-attached | host: Bos | place: Iran: Karaj | collected 2018-10 | reverse complement strand
TTACTGAGGGCGATAAAGAATACCGCGGTAATGGAAAGCGCAATGAACAGACAACTGCGGATTTTCTTGAGTCCTGAACTCATGCACTGCCCCTTTCACTCCCGTTCGGGAAATCATTATCTTTATTATTTTATCTTATTCACTTTTTTCTGTCCATACAACCTTTCAGAAAAGCGGAAACCTGTAAAATCAAAACTGCTTCCGGGCAGGAATATAAAGGATACGGAACACCGTCCTTCCGGAACCCGCATGTCAAACCGCTGCGTTGTTCCTCCCTGTCCGTCAAAGTCAGCGATCCCCGCCGTTTCCTCTCCCTGTTCATTCCGGATCCGGATGGTTACCGTATTGATTTCCAGGTCCGTCCGCCCTTCTATCTCCAGGGATACTTCCTTTTCCCCGCCGAAATCCATGTCATCCCATGTCAGCGTCACATTGTTGCCGATGCCTGCAACAGTGCCGTCCCGGATCTCAAAGCTGTCTCCGTAGATGCTGTCTGCGGCAGCCGCCTCATGGCGCAGGTATGCCCGCTGCTGCTTCTCAAATACAAACCCCTTCATATGGACCTTGTCCCTCATCCGGAAACAGATTGTCCGTACGCCGGTCAGCCGCTCCGGAAGCGTCCAGGTTTCGGGCTGGTACACATTCCATATGCTCGGTTTTTCATAATGAAGCATTCCGGCGCGGTGCTCCGTCCCGTCTTCGTTCAGGGTGTACAGCTCCATATCGTACGGATTATCGTCCAGGGCAAAAATATCAATGGTAATCCGGTCTGATCCGGTTCTGCCGAAATCCACTCTCCTGAACCCGGCCATGCTTTCCGCGTCCCGTGCGAAAGCGATGCCTTTCTCATTGCCCGCGCCGATTTCTCCCTCATGCAGGTCGTATAATCCCGCGGATATATACTCATAGGGATCATAAGCCGGATTTCCGAATCCGGAGGCAGTAAATTCAATCTGGCTGATCAGGGCGCATTGTCCCTCTTCCATGCACAGTGCCCTGAGATAAAACTGCCCGTCCGCTTCAGCCTCTGCGGTGACGGTATTCCCGTCCTCTCGCAGTGTGACGGATGGTGTTCTGATGCCTGAAGCGTTGGCCGCCTGCCACAGGATTTCCGGCTTTGCCGCGTTTTCCGGCAGGATCCGGTACCTGAAAGCGCAGGTCCTGTGCTCCGGTGTCAGGTCGGTGCGGCCGCATGCCTCAATATCAATCCTGCGGACAGCCGTCGTATCGGGCAGCTGCCTCCTGTAAACAGACTGGACGCAGGAAATGCCTTCAGCCGCCGGCACAGCCTGTACAGGAACGGTCAGCTCTCCGTATAACCCGTTACTGCCTTCTGCCCGGATACGGACGTCCTCCTGTTTCCCGTTGGATGAGACCATCAGCAGCAGCTTTCCGGAAAACAGTCTCCGTGTGTCTGATTTATAGCTGTCCGTGTCTGTTGAATCGCCGTTATCTGTACCGATCAGCCTGCCGCCTCCGGATACGCTCACCCTGATCCGGTCCCTGGCGTTTTCCACCGGATGGTGTTCCCTGTCTTCCGCCGTAACCGTCACAAAAATCATATCGCGTCCGTCGGACAGCATCCGGCCGTCCTCACAGGACAGCGCAAGGCAGGCTGTCTCTCCGGGCGTAAAGCGCCGGTCTTCACAGACCACCTTTCCGGCTTCGTCATATCCCCTCGCGGTCAGTTCGCCCGGACAGAACGGCAGCTTCCACATTGCCGGAAAACGGCTTCCGTCACGCAGTCCGTTCTTTTTCCTTCCCAGTGATTTCCCGTTCAGCAGCAGTTCCGCCTCGCTGCAGTTTGTCATCACCGGAACGTCAATGGCCTGGCCCCTGTTCCAGTCCCAGGATACGCCGATATGGATCATTTTCTCTTCTGTCCAGAAACTCCTGACAAGGTAAAACGGGTCTTTCGGGAAACCGGCGGTATCTGCCTGTCCGAAATAACATGAACGTGTATGGTACGGGGTCGGCTCGCCGATATAGTCTGTGCCGCTCCAGAGGAACTGGCCGAGGCTGTACGGTGTGTTTATGTCATCAGCAAGGATTTTCTTCATGCTTCCGGCGCCCCAGCTGGTATTGCTGTTTCCGAGGGCGGAACACTGTCTGTCCTCCTCGCACATAATGCTCTGTTCCGCGGGAAAATGGTAGATTCCCCGGCTGGACAGCAGGCTGGCGGTTTCGCTTCCGTAGATAATCCATCCAGGGTGCTCTGTATGATGCTGCGCGTACAGCCTCTCCCCGTAGTTGTAGCCGACAATATCCACATATTCCGCGCAGTGCTGGGCGCTCTTCCATGGCATATAATTGCATCCGAATGTGGTGAACGCGTGCTTCAGCGGATCATGGATCCTGACCTCTTCCGCCAGCATCCGGGTCACTTCCGCTCCTCTTTCTCCCGCGTGCATATCATAGATTTCATTGCCGACAGACCACATGATCACAGAGGGATGGCAGCGGTCCCGCCGGATCCATGCCGCGGTATCTTCTTTCCAGCAGTCATCAAAGAAACGCGCGTAATCATATTTCGTCTTCGGCCGTTCCCACATGTCAAACGCTTCATCGATGACCAGGATACCCATCTCGTCGCAGAGATCAAGGAAATCAGACGCCGGCGGATTATGGCTCGTCCGGACCGCGTTTGCGCCCATCTTCATCATCAGCCGCAGCTGCCTGCGGGCCGCATTTTTGTGGAACGCGGCGCCCAGGGCGCCGAGATCGTGATGCAGGCAGACACCCCGGAGTTTTACGGGCCTGCCGTTCAGGAAAAGCCCCTTTTCCGGATCCGCGCAAACAGACCTCAGTCCGGTTTTTCGGACTTCGGTCTGTTTTCCGTATCGGATATGCAGTTCGTAAAGATATGGATCATCGGGAGACCATGTTCTGGCGTTCGGAATCTCCATGCAGGCTTCCGTGCTGAAGCCGTCACAGGATCCTTCCGCGTACCCGGCGCGCTTCCCGTCCCTGTCGTACAGCGTGCAGGCAAACGGCTCACCGCCGGTGCCCGCGGCCTGTGCGCTGATCCTCAGCCTCCACTGGCTTCCGTCCTTTTCTTCTTTCAGATACAGGCTGTCCGGAATCAGGTGGTTTTCAGGCAGCGTGACAAGGTAAACATCCCGGTAAATGCCGCTTCCGGAATACCATCTGCTGTTCGGGCTCCGGTGCCGGATATGCACCGCCAGGGTGTTTTTCCCGGGTCTCATCCTGCCGCTGAGCAGTACGTCAAACGCGGTGTATCCGTATCTGTGCGTACAGAGAATCTCCCCGTTCAGCAGCACGTCGCAGTCTGTATAGACACCGTCAAACCTTACCATCACGACCGGTTCATGTTCGTCCGGCAGTTCAATATCCCTTTGATACCAGGCATCAGCGGATTCATACAGGTCATCCTGCCAGATCAGCCAGTCATGGGGCAGGTCAACAGGCATAAATTCAGCCGCTGCCGCGTCCTCCGGTGTGCTGCCTGCCGGCAGTTTCGCAAAAAGCCAGCCGTCATTGATCAGTTTCCGCATTTTTTTTACCCGCCCGGTTCTGTTATTCTGTTTTCAGGCTTCTGTTCATCAGTTCCTTCACGACATCGGAAGGCTTCGCGTGATCACTGATCACCGCGCGGACCGCGCTGATCAGCGGCATATCCATTTCAAACCGTTCGCAGAGCGTTACCGCGGCGGGCAGCGCGTTCATGCCTTCCACAACCATGCCGATCTCCTTCACCGCGTCCTCCACCGGCATGCCCTGCCCGATCAGGAATCCGGCCCGGTTGTTCCGGGAATGGCTGCTCGTGGCGGTAACAATCAGGTCGCCGATGCCCGCCAGGCCGAAAAACGTTTTTTCCCGGCACCCCATCGCGGTGCCCAGCCTCCGGATTTCCTCCATTCCGCGGGTAATCATCGCCGCGCAGGTATTGTCCCCGTAACCCAGGCCCCGCGCGATTCCGACAGCCAGTGCCTCCACGTTCTTCAGTGCGCCGCAGATCTGGACGCCCTTGATGTCCGGGTTGATATACGGCCGGATGCAGGAGCCGTCAAACAGCTGCTGCACCTTTGCCGCTGCTTCCAGGTCTCCGCTGGCGCATACAATCAGCGTAGGCAGGTCCCTGGCCACTTCTTCCGCGTGGGTCGGTCCGCTCAGCGCCACCGTGATATTCTTCTTTCCGGCGGACGCCAGTTCATCGTCGATCACTTCTGTCAGCGTCATCAGCGTCCCGCTCTCAATTCCCTTTGCGGCGCTGGTGATAATCGTCTGTTCATTCAGGTACGGTGCGAACAGCGCGGCTGTTTCCCTTATGAATACCGAAGGGACCACCATAATCAGGTGATCCGCGTTTTCGGCCGCTTTCTGTACATCATCAGTAAAAACAACTGAATCCGGAATGACCGTACCGGGAAGATGGGGATGCTGTCTTGTCCGGTCCAGGGCCTCTGTTTCCTCCCGGAAAGGGCTCCAGACCGTCACCTCATGTCCGTTCAGGGCAAGAAGCCTTCCCAGCGCTGTTCCCCATGTGCCTGCCCCGGCAATCGTAATCCTCACTTTTTTCAGTTTCCTTTCTTCTCTTTATCCTGTTCTTTTCCCGCTTTGTATTCCAGGTGAAGCTCGTTGGTGGACGTGTAGTTTCCCTGAATATCCAGCTGGTACTTCAGATGCATATTGCCTTCCGACCGGCCGAATCTGCAGGCCGCTTCCTTGGTGTAAACCGCCATGTCCATATTGCCGTAAGGCGTGCGGTACACGCCTTCAAAACGCTGCCCTTTTTTGAAAACCATCGTGCTGGAGAAATCGCCCTTTCTTTCCATCGTAATCCTGCCTTCGCGCAGCGACAGGGCGATGTCCGCTTTCATGATTTCCCCGGTTTCCTCATCCTGCTGGGACTCCTGGTATTCAAGCAGGACCTCGTTCGGGTTCTTATAGTGCAGATTGCCCACCGTCATAAACTGGATCGGGTAATCCGGCATTCTGTCATACCTGGCGATCGCCAGGAGGTTGATGAAAACCTGTTTGCTTCCGTCCAAGCATCCTGTCTCCTTTCGTTTGGTATCGTAAGTTTACATCTGAATTCCCCGCATTGCAAGCTTCCGGCGCTTTTCTATTTCCTGTGCCCGCTTCTTGCGTTTTCAGCCGTCCGGCGGTATCATGCTGTTATCACCTTTCCGGAGGAATGTATGATTCTCGAAGCGTTCGCGAAAATAAACTGGTCGCTGGATATCACGGGTCTTCGTGAGGACGGCTATCATTTCATGGATATGCTCATGCAGCCTGTTTCCCTTTCTGATGAGATTACGCTGACCGCGTCATCCGGCCTCGGCATTACCACCTCAGGCTGGCCTCATTCCCGGGCGGATGAAAGCAACCTGGCATACCGCGCCGCCATGGCGCTGAAAAACGCGTCCGGATACCCGTCCGGTGCGCGGATCCATGTCCACAAAAGAATTCCTGTCGGTGCCGGAATGGGCGGCGGCAGCACAGACGCGGCCGCTGTCCTGATGGGCCGCAACCGCCTGTGGGGAACCGGTCTTCCGTCCGCTGAACTGGAACGGATCGGCCTGGCCCTGGGCGCGGATGTTCCGTTTTTCATCCGCGGCGGGCTGACCCGCACCCGCGGAATCGGGGAACAGCTTGAAAGCCGTGAGTGCCTGCACAATTTCTGGCTGATCGTGATCCAGCCCTGTCCCGGTCTCAGCACTGCCCAGGTTTTCAGCCTCTGGCACAGCACGGACCGGTTCATCCGCCCTGAAACGGACAAAGCCCTTCATGCCCTGGAATCCGGTGACCTGCCCGGTCTTTGTGCCGGAATCAGCAATGTCCTCCAGCCGGTGTCGGAATCCCTGCGTCCTGAAATCGGTCGGGCGTGTGAAGCCCTGGAAAAAGCCGGCTCGGCACGTGCGCTGATGACTGGCAGCGGCAGTGCTGTTTTCGGCATTTTCCGCTCGTCTGCCGCCGCTGAAAAAGCCTTTAAATCCCTTTCGCCCCGTTATAAAACCATCTTCCTCTGCCATACGCAGAGTGACAGCTTCCGCATCATACAGGAATAGGAGTCCGTTATGAAAAAAACGCTTGGCTGCCTTCGCAGGGCGGATCAGGATTTCGGCCTCATTGACAAAAACGACCGCATTGCGGTTGGTGTATCCGGCGGGAAAGACTCCCTGCTTCTTCTTCACGCGCTCAGTCTGTACCGGAAATTTTCCCACAAGGATTTCACCCTGCTTGCCGTGACGGTTTCCCTTGGGCTGGAACCGTTCGACCTGTCGCCTGTCCGCAGGCTCTGTGACGATCTTGGGATTGAGTTCCTGGTCCGGGAAACGGAAATCGGCAGAATTATCTTTGATTACCGGCAGGAAAAGAATCCCTGTGCCCTCTGCGCCAAAATGCGCCGGGCTGTGCTGGCAAACACCTGCGTGGAACTTGGATATAACAAGCTCGCCCTGGGCCATCACCGGGAGGATGTCATCGAAACCCTCCTGATGTCGCTCTTTAATGAGGGGCGATTCCATACCTTCCATCCGAAAACGACCATGAGCCGGACAGGGATCACGGTCATCCGTCCGCTGGTATACCTGCCTGAAAGCCATGTGAAGCATATGGCAAAGCTGCTTGAGCTGCCGGTGGTTGTGTCGCCCTGTCCCGCGAACGGCGTCACGCAGCGCGCGGAAATGAAGGAACTGCTCCGGAAACTCAGGCAGATTTATCCGGACGCGAATGAAAGGTTTCTGCATGCCCTGCGGCAGGATCATTATGACCTCTGGCAGAAGGAGGAACCGCTGCCCGGGGCAGATCCCGGCAGGATGGATTCTTAGCGATTTTTAATCTGTTTTTTCTTTCTTTTATATTTTTCATGTGGTATAATATTTGTTGATGTTTAAGCAAGGAGACGGAATCGTGAGCAAGAAGAACCCCAACAGCAACAGGAAGTCCGGCGGCGCCGGATTTATCATTACCCTGCTCATTCTGTCCTCTCTCAGCGGCTTCTCCTTCGGCGGTATTATTGCCGGTGTGCTGCTTGGCCTGGGAATCGGAAAAATCACCAGCATCATGGGCAGCGGCCTGGATACGACAACCCATAACCGGCGTGACCGGGAACGTCAGGCCCGGGAAGAGGCCATGACCCGCCAGGCGGAAGAAGCCCGCAGGCGGAAAGCCAGAGAAGAGGAACTGAAAAAGCAGTCCGAGGAAGCGGGCATTCCCCTCACCGGTGACCAGACCGCGGACCAGGTGATCACCGCCGGCCGCCAGATGCTCACCACCATCAAGCGTGAGAACGCCGCCATCCCCGACCAGGAACTGAGTGACCTGATGGACAACCTCTACATCAAATGTGAGCAGGTTTTCCGCACGGTGTCGGAATGTCCTTCCAAGGCGCCCCAGGTCCGTAAATTCATGAATTACTATCTCCCCACCACGCTGAAGATGCTGGCCAACTACCGTACCATGGAACAGCGCGGCGTTTCATACGGTGAGATGAAAGAAGCACGGGAGACAACTGTCCGCGGCGTCAGGCTGGTCCTGACCGCCTGCCAGAAGCAGATCGACAACCTCCATCGGGAAAACATGCTCGATATCTCCACGGATATCGATGTGCTGGAACAGATGCTCAAGCGTGACGGATTCACCGAAAATGAAATCGTTGAAACTGCCCGGACCGCCGCGGAAGCCCAGATGAGGTATTCATCCGCTCCCGTCATGAACTTTCCTTCCGCGTCACAGGAAGAGGAATCCGTATCCGTTAATCAGGCTGAAACCAGGTTTGAATAATCACCCTGCCGATGCCACCACAGAATAAGGAGGAAAAGATTATGTCTGAATCCAATCTGACCCCTCAGCTGTCCCTTGCGCCGAGCGCTCCCGCGCCCGAACCCGAAGCGGAACCCGTCGAAAGCATCCAGCAGGCTGCCGCGCCGATCGAGGAACAGGCTCCCGGCCTGGATGACAGCCAGCTGACCGAGGCTGAAAAGAAAGCCATTGATGAATTCCTGGCAAAGGTGGACATCGGCAATCCCGACCATGTTCTGCTCTTCGGCGCCGACGCCCAGAAAAAGATCGCCGATTTCTCCCAGACCGCGCTGGACGCCGTCAAAACCCAGGATACCGGTGAGGTCGGAAAAATCCTGGTAAACCTGGTTGCCGAACTGAAAGGCTTCCAGAAGGATTCTGAGGAACCGAAAGGCCTGTCCAGGCTGTTCAGCAAAGCCGAAGATAAGTTCACCCGCATGAAAGCCCGCTACAGCAAGGTTTCCGTGAATGTCGAAAGCATCGCTTCCTCACTGGAATCCTATCAGGCGCAGTTGCTCAAGGATGTCGCCATGTTTGACCGCCTGTATGACCAGAACAGCGACTATTTCCATCAGCTGACCCTCTACATTATCGCCGGTGACAAAAAGCTGAAGCAGATCCGTGAAACGGAACTGAAGGAACTCATGGACAAAGCTGCCGCCAGCGGCGATCCGATGGATGCCCAGAAGGCCAATGACCTGGCCGCGCAGTGCGACCGGTTCGAGAAGAAGCTGTATGACCTGAAGCTCACCCGTCAGGTCGCCATCCAGATGGCGCCCCAGATCCGTCTTCTCCAGAACAATGACAGCCTGCTCGTCGAAAGGATTCAGTCCACGCTGTCCAACACGCTGCCCCTCTGGAAGAGCCAGATGGTCATCGCGCTCGGACTCCATCATTCCCAGGAGGCCCTGAAGGCCCAGACGGCGGTGACAGATATGACCAACGAACTGCTCAGGAAGAATTCCGAGGCCCTGAAGGTCGGTACCATCCAGACCGCCAGGGAAGCGGAACGCGGAATCATTGATATCGAAACGCTGATCCAGACCAACCAGGATCTGATCGATACGATCAGTGAAGTCATGGAGATCCAGTCCCAGGGACACGAAAAACGGATCGAGGCGGAAAAGAAACTGTATTCCATGGAAGCGGAGCTCAAGAAAAAGCTGCTCTCCACCAGGATGTAATCATGCCCGGCAACCGGCACGGCATATTGCAATGCCGTGCCGGTTTTAAATTTCAGGAAAGGAAACCCCTTCTTCTATGCGTCTGATCGGAATCACCGGAAGTATTGCCTGCGGCAAAAGCACTGTCAGCCGGGAACTCATCCGCAGGGGCTTTCCGGTAATTGACGGAGATTCCCTTTCCAGGGAACTTACAGGTCCCGGCGGCAGCGCCATGCCTGATATCCGTTCCGTATTCGGTGATCGTTATGTTTTGCCGGACGGTTCCCTGAACCGCCGTGAAATGGGGCGCCTGGTCTTTTCAGAACCGAAGGCGCTTAACCGGCTGGACCAGGTGATGGCTCCCTATCTTCAGGAACTGACATTCAGCAGGATTGAATCGGTCAGGTCTTCCGGCGCGCTTCTGTGTTTCCTGGATATGCCGCTCCTTTTTGAGAAAGGATATGACCGTTTCTGTGACGCTGTCTGGTGTGTATGGCTTCCGGAAGACCTTCAGCTTCAGCGCCTGATAGCGCGGGACGGTTTTTCCCGTGATGAGGCGCTGAGCCGTATCCGTTCCGTTCTTTCTTCAGATGAGAAAGCCGATCGTTCCACTGTGGTTATCGATAACTCCGGAACGGTTGAGGATACGCTGCTGCAGGTATCGGACCAGCTGGAAACGGAACTGTCCCGCGCCGGAAGCGCTGCACCCCGCCGCAGGAGATCCGGAGTACAGAACGTCGCAATGCCCGCCCGGCAGGAATATCCTGTACCGGATATGGGTTTTGAGCGTCCGCAGTCTGCCCGTAAACAGGCTCCTGCCCGTAAAGTATCTTCATCCCTGCCCCGCTGGATGATAATCGCCCTCATCAGTATGTGCGCTTTACTGCTCATATCGTTTACGGCCCGTATGCTGATGGATGCTTACCTGGTAAAACAGAAGGAAACCCATGAGGCGGAACAGCGTGCAATCGACGCCGCATATCCCCTGATGTATAATGAATATATCACCCGTTATGCCGCGGAAAACAACCTGGCTCCTTCGCTCATTGCCGCGGTGATTATGAACGAAAGTTCCTTCAGGCCTGAAGTGGAATCCGGGGTCGGCGCCCGCGGCCTGATGCAGCTGATGCCCGATACGGCCGAATGGATTGCCCATAAGCTTCGGATGGATGACAGTTACAGTTTTGAGCTGATGAAAGAGCCGGACGTCAACATCCGTTTCGGATGCTGGTACCTGAATTACCTCAGCTCACTGTTCAACGGAAACCCGCTTTGCGTGGTCTGTGCGTATCATGCCGGACAGGGCGAGGTCTCTTCCTGGCTGGCAAATCCGTTGTACAGCACGGACGGCGTCACGCTGAATTACAGCAGCCTTCCGGACGGCCCAACCAAAACATATGCAGGGAGAGTGATAAGGGACTATGGTATTTATCAGAAAAAGTATTATCAGCAGGATAATTCTGTTTCTTCTGGCGGTTCTTCTGCTGATGCCCGCTGATATTGTCCTTGCGGACACTGAAAAAATCGGTGAAACCTCACCCATCGGCATACAGAGTTCAAAAACACTGGAACTCCGTCCGCTTGAGCCGCTGGAACGGGATATGCTTTCCGTATATGATATTATCTATGACAGTCTTGTTTCCATTGATGACAATTATTTCCCGGAAGCCTGCATCGCGCAGAGCTGGGATTATGCCAACGGCGGTAAAACCTGGACATTCCACCTGCGGGATGATG
>JAEEGL011948651.1_pt1 | contig 10667 bp, 5 predicted proteins | sample 9134231 | NCBI WGS metagenome assembly JAEEGL01 (sample SAMN16246548, study PRJNA631951) | gut metagenome | biome: gut microbiome; feature: rumen; material: fiber-attached | host: Bos | place: Iran: Karaj | collected 2018-10 | reverse complement strand
TTCCCTACAACGACCGTTCGGCTCTTTTGCTAAAAATAGTACTCTGGCATCGCCTCACTCTCGCGCCCACGCCTGGTCAGTACCAGGCGCTTGCCGCTCACGTCACAGATTCACGACCTTCGACTGTTCGCTCGGGAAGCCCACATCTCGGTCAAAAAACAAACAAAATGGCTCTGGTTAACAAGCGTTTCGTAATTAGGGACGTTCTTTACTGGTAAGAACCGTTTCTACAGGAGGAAACTCTTGTGACTGTTAGTCCCGGCGAGTTTCCGCCGAGAGTCCTGATCATTTGCGTATTATCGGTAATTTCCAGGAATTATAACAGGTTTTTCTGTTCTGGTTTTATCCCCGCTCATAAAGAGCCTCTATAAGACCTACTTTCTGAATATACCATATTTTATGCGGGTTCGCAAGCGTTTTGACGCTGAAAAAATCAGAAAAAAAGGATGGATTTCTGGGATTTTGTCGATTTCCTTCAAGGAAAATGTCAACGGCAAAACGATTCCTCCTGAAGAAGAAAAGTTGAAAAGCGTAAACTGACGATGCGGGGGAAATAGGGATTTTAGGGGGTGACAATCACTCCTCTTCCAGCATACTTTCCACCAGCATGGTGTCGGGGGTGAACTGCACGGTAATGGTCCCGCGCTTTGCTGTGTTCAGGTAAGGAATGCCCAGGGAGTCCAGCCGGTCCGTGACCTGCTTGTGGGGGTGGCGGAACCTGTTTTTCCGACCGCTGGAGACCAGGGCAAGCCTTGGGCCTACCGCCGTCAAAAAAATCCTGCTGCTAGAAGTCTTGCTCCCGTGATGGCCCAGCTTCAGCACGTCGCTTTTCAAGAAGGCGTGAGACCGGAGTATTTTCTTTTCGCCCGCCACCGTCAAGTCTCCGGTCAAGATGGCGGAATGCCCGAGGCCCTTCACCCGGAAGGTTATGCTTTCTTCGTTGGTCTCTGCGCACTTGTCGCTAGAAACAGGGTGCAGGGCCCGAATCTCGAAAAAGTTCTCGGACCAGGTGAACCCCCGGCCGATATCCCGCAGGGGGATTCCCCGCTCCAGCGCCACGGCCATCGTTTTGATCCAGGCGGGTTTCTGTTCCAGCCTTGCACACTCGCTGACCCAGATTTCCTTGACGGGAAAACTTTTTACAATCCCGAGGACCCCGCCGAAATGGTCGGCGTCGGCGTGTGTCACCACAAGGGCGTCCAGCTTTAGGATACCGGAATGTCGCAAATAGGGAACTATGATATCCTTGCCCGAGTCCCTGCGGTCATTGGGCCCGCTATCTACCAAGATGTTCCGCCCCGAAGGGGTGGTAATCAGTATGGCGTCCCCCTGCCCGATGTCGATGGCGGTAAGGCTCCAGGTGGGCCAGACTACATCGCGGTAGTTGCATGCAAAATAAAAACCCGAAAAGAAAAGGAGGCCCAGGGCGAAAAGGCTTGCTCCAAGCCTGTTTTTGCGGATACTGGTAAGCAGGGCAAACGCAAAACCCATCAGCAACAGCACAAAGGGCGGGTAGGGCCCTACGGTCACCGATGCCGCCGAGGAATCGGAAAGCAGGCGTGTCAGTAGGCTCGCGCACCTAAGCATAACCGAGGCGGCACTACAGAAGGTCTCCGTCAGAAAGTCGAAGGGCGACAGCAGTGCAAAAAGTCCCGCCTCCATGCCCCAAGAGATCAGCGGCACGATGATGATGTTCCCAAGCCAGGCGAGGGGAGCCAGGGTCTTGAAGTGGTAAATCAGGAATGGTGCCGTCGCCAAGGTAGCGCAGACGGTGGTGTAGGTAGGCTCCAGTATAAAACTCTGGAACTTGACCCATAGTTTGTTCTTCGAGAGGCTTTCGGGAAGCGCCTTTAGGGGATTGTGGCTGGACCCGAGAATGATTCCTGCGGTGGCTGCCGCTGATAGCTGGAATCCGGGATTCCAGAGCACCTGGGGGTTCGGAAGCAAGATAAGGATCAGGGCCACCCCCAGGCTGTTCAGCGCACCCGCCGGCCGTTGCAGGAGCATGCCCACCTGGGGCACGGCGAACATGATGACGGCCCGGGTCACCGCAGGAGAGCCGCCGGTGACGGGCACGTATATGGCAAGGAGCAAGATGCCCACTACCCGCACAATCCTGTGGGGGAGTCCCGTCGCCTTCAGAAACGTCATCAGGAGCCCCGCCAGCAGCACCACATGGAAACCACTAATCGCTAAAACGTGTACCAGTCCCGACCGCTGAAAATCACTCCGCAGGGCCTCGGGTATGCCACTCCTGTCCCCGGCCAAGAGCCCCATCAAGAGTCCCGTTTCCGCCGGCTCCAGAAACCGTGCCAGCTTATGCCGGATCCAATTCCTGAAATGATAAAAGCTCCGCTCGGGATTCCAGCTGCCATACCAACTCTTCCAATGCTTGAGCTTTCCGTAGGCAATGAGCCCCTGGCTGTCCAGCCACTTTCGGGTATCAAAAGCGCCCGGAACCGTCGGAGGCTCCACCGGGTACCATGACGCCTCGTAACAGAGAGAGTCTCCGGGTTCCGGCAAAAGGGACAACTCCCGCTTTTCGGTTAGGCGGACGCGTGCTGTTTTGGCATCATTTTTGCGATAATCATCGGTGACAGTTGCCTGTACGATAAACGCCACGCCGTTACTTCTGGGGAGTACTGCTTCAATAGTCCCGCAACCTTCGCTAGGCGGCACCTCTGCGACCAGATTTCCTGGCACTTCTGCGACCAAAATCGCGGACGTTACCATACCCGAATGTGTCCACGCCGGCACATTCCACTCCCCAAATAGAATACTAGCCATTCCCGCCTGCAGAGATACAAGAACAACTTTCTGGAGGAACTTCCCAGAAATATGGACTAGAGCCCACAATAAAAACAAAAGAATAGCCCCATATCGAGGCGATTCCATTGCGGCTATTGTCGCCATCAGTGCTAGTGCAGCTACTAGGGCGGGTTTCCCTGTTAGGGGACTTGCTAATTCTCGAAAAGAAGAAAAAAACTTCATCTTATGTAATCCTATAGGGCTTGTTTTTGTACTTTTGTGGTATGGCCGGGCTGTCTTTTTTTGCTTCTCTTTGTATAAGACGCTTTTTTGTTGCCAAAAAAGCCTGCCCACTGTTCATTTTTTTCATTTTTCTTTGTTGTACCCTCTTTTCTCTGGTTGCCTGTACAGAATCATCGGACCCAGAAGTAGTTCTTTATCCAAGGGACAGGGATCTTTACGCCATATTCCCCAATGATCCTGCAATAGGAGATTCTGTCAAGGCCCATTTTTCTACGGGGACATTATTGATGGTCCATCCGGGAGGCCACTATACCATTTCTTTCGGTATAGATTCCACCCACGAGGCCCCGCAAATGCAGCTGTTCCGCTACTACAAGCATGGCGATGGGTATGGACGGTCCAAGCTTGAGACTTTGAAGCCGGAAATACTTGGGAATCGCTATGTGTTCTCTTTCCTATGTGAGGAGAATGAAAAATCCACCTGGGCCTTCACCCTGGTGGAAAATGATGATTATTACAGGGGGGCGACGCCTGATATCGCATTTGAGGGAACAGGGAAATTTTCAAACCATCTTTCCCTGAATCTGATTTCGGTTGGGCTGATTGACCCCATAGAGGGCGTTACCGGTATGGATAGCTTGGCTAGGCTTCTGGTTCAAGCCTTCCGTAAAAAGTATACGACTTTCATCATTGACACCGTCTATGTCAACTATGCCGAGAAACATCCGACTTTAGGAGACAAGTACCCGGCAGACAGGCGTTGGTTTGCAGGAAGTTCCTCCGAAGACATGACGCTTTCCGAATTGGGGGACTGGCCTAAAAAGGGGGTTACCGAGGCCCTGGATATAGTGTTGGTTCACCGCATCAATGAATTGAATGTCCTTGGCTATGCAGGCCTGTTTGCCTCAAACCTGGTGGGTGGAATGGGCAGTACCGTCGTTGTGGGGAGCAAAACCCTTACGACAACGGGGGAAATTTCCCTTACGGCAGCTGAAATTGTGAAGGTGGCCGTTCATGAGACGGGACATTTCTTTGGACTCCGACACACCACGTCGACATGGGCGGATCTGGAGAACTACAACGATGTTTCTATCCTGGAAGATGGGCTTGATGATACGCCTTTTTGTCCGGAACTTCTCAAAAGCGGACTTTATAAAAAGGTGGATTCCAAAGCTAGGGCGGATTTTTATATGCCCTATGGTGCTTTCAAGATGGTGAATGGTTTCGGTTATGGAGTTTCTTTCAGTGAGGAAGACTGTCCCGACGCTCACCTATTTATGTTCCCCGTAAGCACTGAAAAGACTATGAGGGAATTCTCAAAACAGCAGCTGAAAATTCTTAAACGGAACCTAATGCTCATTCCGCATTAGTTTATCTGTGACGAGCCATCTCTATGGCCGCTGCGCGGTAATCTTCTTCCGAAATTCTTTCCGGCGTCCAGACCACAACCTTGTTTCGGCCGGTCTCCTTGCCTTCGTAAAGGGCCTTGTCCGCCATCTGGATACTGCGGTCGGCGCCCAGACGTCCATCGTATTTGGAAACGCCCAGCGTGATGGTGACGTTAATGAGGTAGTCGGCATACTTGATGGACAGCTCCTCTACCTGCTGGCGGAAACGTTCTGCCACGATGGCAGCCCCGTCCAGGTCCGTTTCAGGAAGCAGAACCAAGAATTCCTCGCCGCCGTACCTTCCGACGATGTCGTAGTTCCTCAGAAGTCCGCGTATGGCTTGGGCGACAGACTTCAGCACCACGTCGCCGCAGGAATGTCCATAGGTGTCATTGATCTTCTTGAAGTGGTCTATGTCGATAAAGATAAAGCAGAAGGGCTTGTGGGACCTGGATACGCGGCTGATTTCGTTTTCAATGCAATCGTGAATGTCACGCCGGTTAGGCAGTCCGGTCAGCTCATCGGTACGGGACATAATGCGGAGCTTCTGGTTTGCTGCTTCCAGTTCCTGGGTCCGTTCGGCCACTTCCTGTTCCAGTAGTTCCCTGTGGGATTGAAGTTCCTTGAACTGGCGCTTGATGGTGCTGTGCATCATGTTGAACGCTATGGAGAGCTGACCAATTTCATCTTCGCGTCTGCCAAACCTAATTTCGGGAATATCGAGATTGTCTTGGGTAATTTTTTTCATATGGACAATCAGCTTGTTCAGGGGCTTGCCCAGAATAGTGAACATCCAGAAGGAGATGAGGCAGATGACAATGCATGTGCCGACAAGGAACAGCAGACTGGACTGCTTGATGGCTGAAGCCATATCCTCAATTTCGTTTCGAGGCTGCAGGGAGATTAGCCCGAAATGGAATGCGTGGCTATACTCGTAATTGACAAGAAACTCCTGGCCGTCTTTCAGCTTGACAAAGGTGGGCGCCGGCACCTCATACCTCTTGGGGTTGAAGGCCTCGAAACCTAGGTCCGTTATTCTCAGCTGTTTTCTTCCGCTCTCCTTGAAACTCGGGATATACATAATTTCTCCGTTTTCGGAGATGGCTATCACGAATCCGTTTTTCCCCACCTTGAGTTCAGAGAAGTACTTCTCGAGCCTTGAGAAAGAGAAATTTGCCAGCAGGAGTCCCTTGTTGTTGTCTTCGCCTATGACCTCTGATGAGAAAACTCGGGTGGGCATGGAGTTATCTTCGTTGAAGAACCAGGGGCTAATGAAGGAATTGTGCTTGGGTATCTTGGTAACGTCAAAATGGATACTTGTCTTCTCATCGGCGAAATCGTTTTCCCGCTCGCAGATTAGATTGTGCTCATCATCATAGAGATTTATGGTCTCATCATCGTTGAAAATGGAGGCGATATTGTCGCTGTTGAGGTACGTCCCCGCGATAGTGGAATCCAGGCTCTGGATTTCGGTGGTGTGGGAAAGGAAGATGATTCGGTTTACAAAGAGACGTATCTCGTTGTTTACCGCGATGGTCATTTGCTGCAATTGGGAACGGTTGTTGTTGCTGCTCCAATTGATTAGGGTGTTTATTTGGCCTCTGGCAAAAAAGAAAATACTGATGGCGGCTATCAATATGGTGGAGAGAATCAAGAGCAGCAGGCTCTTGAAGATGATGCTTTGAGAAAACTTTGTAGCTCTGGCTTCTCTCATAGGCTGGATTTTGAATTTAATAAAAACAAGGCTCTTGCGTCCAGGACAATGTAAGGCCCGATCCGACAAACCTCTTTTTACGCAAAAATTGCGTAATTAAAAAGTAAGATACCCTAAATTTCTTTTTCCAATGGTGTGTAGCCAAATCTTTTCCTTTTTAGTTATATTTCTTACAGTCGTAATATGATAAACAATCCTTATAAGGAGAAACAAAAAAAATGAAAAAAGGTATCGTAACCCTTCTCTGCGCCAGCATGGTTGTCCTCTCTGGTTGCTATGGCTCCAACGCCTGCTTCAAGAAGCTCCATGATTGGAACGGAACCCTCGGTGACAAGTGGATCAACTCCATTGTTCACTTCTTCCTGTTCATCTTCGGCATCTACGGCATTTGCTGGGGCCTCGTTGACGGCCTGGTGCTGAACACCATCGAATTCTGGACCGGCTCCAACCCGCTGGCTTCCGGTGATTCCTACTTCGAGAAGGATGCTCAGGGTAACTCCATTGCCGCCGTGAAGAACGCCGATGGCACTATGTCCGTGGAAGTGACCGCCGCTAACGGCGAAAAGGCCAACCTCACCCTCCAGCGCGATGAAAACGTTGTCCGCGCTCTGGACGCTGAAGGCAACCTGGTTGCTCAGTACGAAATCGAAAAGTAATTCTACTGCTTGAGATTACAGCGAAGGGCTTCGGTACTTACCGAAGCCCTTTGTCGTACGCCTTCCCTTGAGCCTGCCCCGGGCTTGACCCGGGGTCATCCTCGACGCGAAGCGGAGGGGATCCATAAGATTTACGATAGCTTCTTAATGCTGGCTCTCTTGAGCCGGTCGTTTAGCGCCATGCCTAGCCCGCTTTCTGGAATAGGGTCCACCAGAATCAAGTCGTATTTGGGTTTGTCCAGTTCATGCATCAAGGCGTAGAGTTTGGCGGTGGCTTCTACCAGGTCGCCAGTTCTAGATAAATTAACTGTTTCCGGAACGGGACTTTCCGTATTCCCGAAGGCGATTCTCGCTGTGCGGGGCGGCAACTGAAAGTCTTTTGTTATTGGCCCATAATATAGCGGTACCTGTGGTCTGTAGTGGGTGTCGCACTGTCCTGGCGCCGTCATGGGCTTGCCCGGCTTGGAACTGGAAATGCCTAGGGCCACACTTCCGAGAACCCTCCCTACCATTTCAGCCGTAACGGCTCCCGGTCTCAGGATAGTGGGCGTTTCTCCCAGTAGGGAGATGATGGCACTTTCTACACCAACCTGGCAAGGGCCTCCATCTACAATGCCTGCAATGCGGTCGCTTAACTGTTCGGCCACATGCTCAGCCGTAGTGGGGCTCACATGCTTGAACAGGTTCGCGCTGGGGGCAGCCAAAGGCAGTCCGGATTTCTTGATAAGCTCCTGCGCTATGGGGTGCGAAGGAAAACGTACTGCTACCGAGGGTAGCCCGCTGGTGCACAAGTCTGGAATGCAGTCCTTTTTCGGAAGCACCAGCGTCATAGGTCCCGGCCAGTAGGCCTCGGCCAGCTGGTATGCCGCATCGGGAATGTCCTGGGCGATATCCTGCAACTGAGCGATGTCTGCTATATGGACAATCAGGGGATCGAAGGTGGGGCGTTCCTTGGCGGCAAAAATCTTTGCCAGCGCATCGGGATTATAGGCGTTACCCGCAAGGCCGTAAACGGTTTCTGTAGGTATAGCAACAACCTGCCCGTCTTGTAACAGACGGGCAGCGTCGTCAACACTTGTCCATGGAGGGTAGGGCACGGCTTATTCCGCAGCGGGTGCGGACTGTTCTTCTTCCTTGCGGCCGAAGGCGAAAACCTGGTCGCAGGCAGAGTTGAAACGCTTCCATACCTTGTCGGATTCGCTACGGGGAACGGCGCCAACCTCTTTCCAGAGACGGCGCAGGTGCTTCACCTTGTTCATGGCTCCCCCGACGGTCTGTTCGTTCAGATCCGTTAGCAGGTCCTCGGCTTGTTCGCACAGCAGGATCTTCTTCTGCAGGTTGTTCTGCCTTGCCTGTTCCTGGATGTCCAGCTGGTCGCGTCTGCGGGTGAAGAAGTCATCGCAGATCTCGCGGAATCTCTTCTGCAGGTCCAGGTCTTCCAGACCGCAGGAACCCAGTTCTCGCCATTCCTTCTGCAGGTCGCGAACGGCATCTGCTAGCTGGTTGCTGCCAGCGCTTTCGGCGAACTGCTTGACCTTCTCGATCATTTCCTGCTTTTTCGACTTGATATCGGCAAGCTTTGCTCGGACTTCATCGTTCACCTGGGCGTACTTGTCCAGGAACTGGTTGATGAAGTTTCCGTAGCGGCTATTGATAGTCTCGATAGCTTCTTTCGGAACCATGCCGATAGTTCTCCATTCGGCTTCCAGGCTCTTGACGGTATCTACCAGTTCCTGCGTGATAGAGGACAGGTCCAATGCCTCGAGCTTTGCGCAGAGGGCTTCTTTCTTGGTCAGGTTTTCTTGCTTGGAGGCGTCCATCTCTTCGAAATGGCCGCGCTTCTTTTCAAAGAAGGAATCGCAGGCGGTGCGGAACCTGGCCCAGATTTCTTCGGACTTGCTCTTGGGTACAGGGCCGATGGCCTTCCAGGATTCCTGCAGCTGCTTGAGCTTGCCAGAGGTGGCGTTCCAGTCTGTGGATTCCTTCAGGGCTTCTGCATCTTCGCAGAGTTTCAGCTTCCGCTCGTAGTTGTCTTCGCGGGTCTTGTCTTCCTGCTTCAGAATTTCTTTGTGCTTGGCATAAAACTCGCTGGTCACCTTCTTGAAACGGTCCATAAGTCCGGCAAGACTTTCTTTAGGAACCATACCGATGTTCTTCCAGGATTCCTGGATTTCCTGCATGGCCTTGAACTTGTCCTTCCAGAAAATCTCGGCATTGTTCAGGAGATCTTCGGCCTTCTGGCAAAGGGCTTCCTTATCCACCAGGTTTTGCTGTCTCTGTGCCAGGCGCTCTTCAATGAAGGGTGCGCAGTTTTCCTTTATCTTTTCAAACAAGCCCTGGAATTTGTCCTTGAATTCCGCAAACTTGGTGGGAGAGATGGGACCGATGTTTTTCCACTTGTTGCTCAGGTTCTTGAGCTTGTCCAGCACATCCTGGCTTCCGGTCTCCTTGGACAGGAGTTCCATCTCTTCGAGAATGGCAGACCTGTCGTTCTCATTGTGCCAGGATTGCCATTGCCGCATTTCCTGGAAACGCTCCGTTGCGGACTTGTATTCCAACCACAAATCGTGGTACTTGAATTTCTGGTCGCCTACGATGTCCTTCCATTCTTGGTAGGCGTTTCTGAGCTTGAGGCTCAGTTCCTTGAAGTCTTCGTTTTCGTTGAAGCCCTTTACCCGCTCGATAATGGCCTTGAGTTTTTCGGAATTCTTTTCAAAGCGTTCCTGGGCCGAGGCGTTGAAGGCGGCAATCTTTTCGCCCAGTTTACTGCGGAGGGCATTGTATTCCTGCAGTTCCGGATCATCACCTTCTAACAGGGGCAGCTTTTCCCATTCACGCACGATACCGTGCAGGTGCTTGGAAGTGGTTTCCGTCGTTTCGGTGTCGGCGAGGGCCTGCAGCTGGTCCAGCATTTCCCTGCGGCTGGATTCCTTAGTCTCGGTATTCTCGCCTTCTTCTGCAGGAGCTTCTTTTTTCTTGAGGTCCTGGACCTTGAAGAACACCTGGTTGAACTTGCGTATGGAATCGGGGGTCATCTTGGACTTGTTCTCGTTCCATTCGCCTATAATCTGCTCAACGCGCTCGGCGTTTTCTTGGACCTTGTTTTCGTTGACCAGAGTTTCCAGTTCTGCAAAGGTTTCCATTAGGTGGGCGACCAATGCCTGCTTTTCGGCTTCGGCCTTCTCGGCGGCGATGCGGGCCGCATCGGCTTCATCACAGAACTTGTTGAAACTGGCATAGATTCCGTCCAGCGTGGCTTGCGCGGGCCCCATGCCGAGAGCCTTGGCCTCTTCCATCAGTTCTTCAAACTGGGACTTCACAGAAATGGGGTCTTTCTGGGCGGCTAGGTGGTGAGCCTGCTGGATAAGAGCCTCTCTCTTGCTCATGAGCAGCATCTGGGCGCGCTTTCCGCCATCGGCGGCATCTTGCATAGCCTTGATCTTGTCGGCTGCAACTTTACGGACGGAGGTGTGCTTGGAGGACTTGGCCACGTCTTGCAGAAGGGACTCCGAAGAGAGCTTGCCAACTGCTTCCATGGCGACCTTCTCGATGGGGTCCTTGGTGGCAGCCAGGGCCAGCAGGTTCGCTTTGCTGACCAGCTTCACCAATTCCAACCGGAGTTCCGAGGAGGGCAGATTCTTGATCAGGTCTTCGGCATAACGGGTGTCCTTCAGTTCGCTAATAAAACGCAGGGCCTCGGGGGAGGCGGCTGCACGAAATTCCTTGAGCTTGCGGACAATTTCTTCGAAATAGTGGGATTCAGCTAGGCGGCGAACATGGGCATCAGGGTCGTTCTTTGAAACTTGCGCCAGGGCGGAAATCACGGTCAGCTTTTTGACGGCTGCCGTACGTACCCTGTGGTCTTCGTCGTACAGGGCGATTCTTTCAAAGGTGTCCTGATTGGAAGGCCCCATTTCC
>JAEEGL011717147.1_pt1 | contig 10667 bp, 10 predicted proteins | sample 9134231 | NCBI WGS metagenome assembly JAEEGL01 (sample SAMN16246548, study PRJNA631951) | gut metagenome | biome: gut microbiome; feature: rumen; material: fiber-attached | host: Bos | place: Iran: Karaj | collected 2018-10 | reverse complement strand
CTACCCGGAGTTCGGCGAAACGGCCCATTACTGGACCCGATTGGGCCACGCTTCGGGAGGATCCGGCCTATTTACCAAATCTCTGACAGTCTGGGGCATCCGCGGGCAATTGACCTCCATGTGGGGCGGAGTCGCTGTGCGCTGCATCAAGAAAAACAATTAGCCCTCCGCCCGCCAGACGCCCTTCCACCTTCAGCACACCCCATTAAATCAGAATCCCCGCAATGTTCGCCGTCATGAACGCCGCGAGCGTGCCGCCCACCATCGCTTTGATGCCGAGCCTTGCGAGATCGCCGCGCCTTTCGGGGGCCATGCCGCTCATCCCGCCCACCTGGATCGCGATCGAACCGAAGTTGGCGAAGCCGCAGAGCGCGTAAGTCGCGATCACCACCGAGCGCGGGCTCAGGGCGCCGTCGCGGATGAGGGAAGCGAGATCGGCGTAGGCGTAGAACTCGTTCAGCACGGTCTTGGTGCCGATGAGGGAGCCCACGGTGGGCGCATCGGCCCAGGGGACGCCCATCAGCCAGGCGAGGGGCGCGCAGACGTACCCCAGGATCTTTTGAAAAGTGAGTTGCTCTGCCCCAAAGAGGCCGCCCACGACGCCGATGAGCGCGTTCAACAGCGAGACCAACGCCACAAACGCGATCAGCATCGCCGCCATATTGAGGGCGAGCTTGACGCCTTCCGCCGCACCGCCCGCCGCCGCATCGACCACATTCTGGTAGTTGGTGCCTTCCGCCTTCGCCGCCGTGTCGCGGGTGACCGGGTTGCCGTCTTCGGGGACCATCAGCTTCGCGATCAAAAGCGATGCGGGTGCCGACATGATGCTCGCGGTCATCAGATGCCCCGCAATGTCGGCGAACACCCCCTGCAACATGCCCACGTAAGCGACCATCACGCCGCCGGCCACCGTCGCAAAGCCGCCCACCATCACCGCCATCAGCTCGCTTTCGGTCATCTGGCCAATATAGGGCCGCACCAGCAGCGGCGCCTCGGTCTGCCCCACAAAGATGTTGCCCGCCGCCGAAAGGCTCTCCGCACCCGAGGTTTTTAACGTGCGCCGCATGAGCCAGGCGATGCCGCCGATGAGCTTTTGCATCACCTTCAGGTGGTAGAGCACGGCCATGAGCGACGAAAAAAAGATCACGGTGGGCACCACGCTCAAAACGAAGGGCAGCGAGTTGTAGCCCATGAGCTTCACGTTCATCAGATCGCCGAAGACGAGGTTGGCGCCGTCCATGTAAAACCCGAGCAGAGCGTTGACACCTTTGGTCACGCCGTCAAAGGCCGCGCGCCCCCACGATGTGCGCAGAATGAGCACGCCCAGAATCGCCTGCAGCCCCACGCCCCAGCCCACCACGCGCCAATGCACATGTTTGCGGTTCGAGCTCAGGGCCCAGGCGATCAGCATCATCACCAGAAGTCCGAGCACGTTGATCAGGCGCCCCGAGAGCGGCATCTCGATCTCGTGAGGAATCTGCACCGCCTTCGCCTCCGAAGCCTTCGCAGCCCCGGTTTCCGCCTTCACCGCCTCCTCCGCAGCCTTCGCAGCCCCGGATTCCGCCTTCACCGCCTCCTCCAAAACCTTCGCAGCCCCGGATTCCGCCTCAACCGCCTCCGCAACCCCCGTATCCGCCGCGCGCTCCGCCGCTACCGCCTCCGCAACCCCCGTATCCCCATCGGCAAAAGACGCCTTTGGGCAAAGCGAGGCGATCGCCACAAAAAAAAGCCCCAGAATGGGGGTCCACAGGTTCCGTTTCTTCATCGCAAATGCTCCGTTTGGGCCCGTGGGCCCGCATTTTTTGTTCAAAATTCGCCCGCGCAAGGCTACAGGCGCCGTTGGCCCAAAGCAAAAAAATCCCTCACCGGCGCTCGAACCTCTTCGCAGCGCGGCGAAAAGAGCGTATTGCTCACCCACAAAGCGTCGCCGTTGGGCGGCCCAAAAGATCGGAGCGCACAAGAGGCGATCGCAGGCGTTCCTTCAACCGGATCCGTAAGCCCCAGGCGCAGTTCAGGCGCTTTTTTCACCATCATCCCCGGGATGAGACCTGGTTCAAAGCCGTTTGCTGACCGTCCCATCCCCTGTTTCAAAGGATTCAAAGCCCATGGGTAACAGTTTAACGCGCATCCCCTACCGTCAGCTTTACCGCGCTGAGCAGATCACCTTAAACCGTGCGGTCACCGATGGCCTTTTGCAAACCTGTGGTGCCTGTGGGAAGCCTTACGATCGCTTTTTTGCAGCCTCAAGGGATCTGAAGAGCCTGGCCACGAAGAAGACGCAGGCGGGATCGAGAAGCCTTTCGGCCCTCGACAAACGGGCTGACGACGCCTGGAACGCCTATAAGCAGCAGCTTAAAGCCTCTTTGATGCATCCTTACGCCGAGGTGGTCGAGGCGGCAAAGCTCGTGGAGCCGGTGTTTAACAGCGTCAGCAATCCCACCAAACTGAATTATGACCGCGAGTACGGCGCGCTGAGCATCCTTCTGGAGGGTTTGAAGAAGCTCGATCCCCAGGTGATCGAGCGCGCGATGCTGATGCCCCATTTCAAGGCGCTGAGTGAGGCGGTGGAAGCATTCATTCAGGCGCAGAAGGAACTGCTGCAGGGGCAGATCGATCAGCCTAAGAACGAGCTTGAAGAGGCCGAGAAAGCCTGTGCCAACGCCTTCAGCGATCTTTTGAGCTACATCGAGGTGAAGGTCAAAGCCGATGAACTGCCCCATGGCGAAGAGGCGATCACTCTTTTAAACGCTTTGTTTGCGGGCATCGAGAAGCGCCTGAAGCGGCGCGAGACCTTAAAGAAAAAGAAGAAGGCCGAAGGTCAGCCCGCAGAAGAGGGTGAAACCGATGAGAACATCGTGGAAGACGCCCTCAAAGAAGATTTGAAGGTGACCCCCTGAGCTTCCCCCGCTGAATCCAATCCATGAAAAGGCATCCCATGAAACACGCAATGCCCGCATTCATCGCTTTGATCGCCCTCTGTACGCCCGCGCTGGCCGATGTAGCCCCTTTTCGCACAGGAGAGAACGAAGTCAGGCGCCTGATCTCGGCCTATCAGGACCCCGGAACGCCCTCCATGGAGCTCACGAACATCGTGGATTCGCTCAAGGACTTTGCAAGCCGGGGCAACAAACGCGCTCAGGAGTTTATGGTTCAGGAATCCCTCGTGCCCGATCCCGCTTTGGACGGCAAGAACAGCCTGATCACCCTGCTCAAAAAGCGCTGCGATCTGCGCGAGAACACCGCCTGCTACCTGCTCTACGACATTTATCAGAACGGCCATTTTGGGGTGCTCGATCCCAAACGCGCTTTAAGCTATGCCCGCCTGGCCACCGAAGCCGAGTCCGTGACCGGATATCTCCTTTTGGGCGACAGCTACAGGGACGGCGAAGGCACTCCAAAGGATTTTGACCGCGCGCGCGCCTGCTACCAAAAGGCTTTGAACGCCGGCAGTCCGCTCGCACAGGAAAAGTTAAAGGCCCTCGATGCGCTCGCTCCTCAGGGTGCTGAGGCTTCAAAAGCCGGTTCAAAGGTGGAATGCACCCCGATTCCGGGCTCTCATCTCGCGCCCGACGAGGTTCCGCCGCGCAACATGCCCGCTCCGAAGGCCGATCCCCAGTCACAGGATCAAAAGACCCCTGCGCCTTAAGCGCTTAAGGAACCCGCCATGAAGCGTCCCCTGCCCGCTCTCATCGCTTTGATTGCAGCCTGCGCGCCGGCTCTGGCCGATGTGATGCCTTTGAAGTTCGACAACGACGCGGCCTTCCCTTTCATATCGCGTTACAAGCAGCCCGATCTGCCCACCCCTGAGCTCTCGAACGTCGTTCAGGCCATCATACGCATGGCGAACTCTGGCCATCCAGTGGCTCAAAAGTTTGTTGAACTCGAGTCGCTCGCCCCAGATCCCGCTTTGGATGCAAAGAACAGCTACAATAACAGGCTCAAAAACCGCTGCGATCAAACCGATGCAACCGCATGCCTGGCGCTCTACGAGATTTATGAAAAGGGCCTCTTTGGGTTAAAGGATCGTCAAAGGGCTTTGAATTACCTTGGACGCGCTGCCGAACTGGGATCGAACCGCGCGATGCAGACTTTGGCAGAAGCATATGAAGCGGGCGAAGGCGTTCCAAAGGACCCCGACAAAGCGAGGGATCTTCGTGAAAGGGCTTCGAAACAGCTCCAACAAGAGCAGGAAGACGAGTTAAAGGCCATCGAACGCGCTTCGGCAAGGGATCCAAGCAAAGTCGAAGGCCTTTCAAACGACTCCAACACGCTGTCAAACCCGAGTCGAACGCCTTCGACAACCGAACAACCTTCTGTCACGAATCCCTGAAACCGGTTTGAAGACCCCATGTTGTTTTGACGGACAGCAGTAAAACCGCTTAGAGAGTTCAACATGAAGTATACATTACCTCCTCTCATCGCTTCGATCGCCCTCTGCGCTCCGGCATTCGCCGATGTAGCGCCTTTTCCGAAGGATGATGAAGAGGTCAGGTTCTATATTGCCTGCCTGGAAGACCCCGATTCATCCAGCGACGATATATACAGGTGCGTGGGCTGGCTTCAGGAGATGGCCGAAAGAGGCCAGAAACTGGCTCGACGCTATATCACCAGTGAGTCGATCTCCACCAAACGCTCTTTGGAAAGCAAGAATACCTTCATCCAGAAGATGAAAAAGCGCTGCGATGAGGGTGATTTCGCTGGTTGCGCCAACCTGGGACTCATGTATCAGGAGGGCTATTATGCGCCCAAGGACATGTCAAAAGCTTTAATCTATCAGGGACGTCTGGTTGAAATGGGTGGCGAGGCCTTCGCCCCTGATGTGATACATGCTTATATGAACGGCAAAGGCGTTCCAAAGGATTTGAACAAGGCTGCATACTATTATCAAAAATATTTAGAGCTCTCGACCATCGAGCAACTCGAAGACGAAGAGATGAGAGAAGCCTGCAACATCGGTGTTGCATTGGGCTGCTACCTTTTAGGCGAGAAAAACTTCAATCAACAATCGTACGAAGAGGCTCGAACCTACTACCAGAAGGCGGCGGATCTCGGTCACCGCCCTTCGATCGAACTCCTGAAGCTGTTGGATCCCTTCCAGAAGGCCGATCAGAAACCTGCGGAAGAAAAAGCCTCCGGGCAAAAACCCGCTGAAACGACCAAGACACCCGAAACAGAGACACCCGTAACCCCCTAAAGGAACCCCCATGAAACGCATCCTGATGACGCTGACCGCTTTGATGGCCGCCTGCAGCGCGCCCACCCAGCATGTAACGCCTTCTCCCAGGGAGATGTCGCCGGTACAGAGGGCCATCATGACTTACAACAACCCATCGAGCTCGTCGGCAGAGCTCTACGGCGACTTCCAGACACTCAACTACTTCGCATCCCAGGGCGACGAAGAGGCTCAACGCTTCTTAAAGCAAGAGTCCTTAACCTATGATCCCGCTTTGGATGAACAGAACAGCTTAAACCAGAGGCTGAAAAAGCGCTGCGTCGAAAAGGATGCGGACGCCTGCTATTATCTCTACACCATTTATCTCGATGGTCAGTTTGGGTTGTCCGACCATCCAAGGGCTATAAGCTATGCAGAACGCGCGGAAGAACTGGGATCCATCGAGGCGACCCGCAGTTTAGGCTACGATTATCTAACCGGTCACGGCGTTCAAAAGGATACGGTCAGAGCGCTCAACTACCTTAAAAAGGCTTCCGATGCAGGCGATGAGACCGCAAAGGGCACCTTACAGGCCGTCGAAGAACTGAAGGCCAAATATGGCCCCGGCATCGAAGAGAATCTGATCGCCCCGGATTTTCCGCATGAAGGCACCAAAGAGGGATCTCCGTTCATCTTCCCCTCAAGAGAACCCTTTCAAACCCCATGAAGAGGATCACCATGAAACGCATTCTGTCCGTTCTCACAACTTTTCTTTTGATCAGCTCCGCAGCATGGGCCGATGCACCCTCCAAACCCGGCAATGATCGCGAGGTGAAGCGCCTGATATTCCTTTACAACCACCCCCAGATCAAAGCGGAGGATCTCTACAAGACCGTTCAATCGCTCATGAGGTATGCGGATGCGGGCCAGAAACTCGCTCAGCGCCAGGTGATGCGCGAGTCATTAAAGAATGATCCCCATTCAGACAGCAAGAATGGCTTTATCAAAAAGCTGAAAAAGAGCTGCGAACAAAAGGAAGCCGAAGCCTGCATGCTCCTTGCAGAGATTTATACCGAGGGGCGCTTTGGACTGACCGATCCGGAAAGCGCTTTGAACCATTACGAAAAGGCCGCCGATCTGGGTTTAAAGGAGGCCGAATGCCACCTGGGCATGATGTACTGGAAGGGCGAAACGGTTCAAAAGGACGACGACAAAGCGCTCGAATGGATTAAAAAGGCTGCGGCGCACGGCGATGCTGAATGCAACCGGTTTCTCTCGCATGTCGAACCCAAAAGGGAGCCCTGAGGCCGCCCGTTCAAAGCGGTTGAACGCCCCGCTTTTGCTTTTTGTTTAACCCTTTAAGTCACAAAGGAGCTTCACATGAAACGGATCCTGCTCTCTCTCATGGCCTTTTTACTGGCGACGCCATCGGCTCTGGCCGACCTGGCACCCATTTCAGAGCCTCACAACAACGATATGATCGTGCTCATCGACAATTACAACGATCCCGCAACATCGAGCCAGATGCTCATGACGACGGTTGGAACGATCAGGAGCTACGCACAGGAGGGCAACAAACGCGCTCAGGAATTCATAAACAAGGAGTTCCTCGCCGTTGATCCCAAATTGGATCAAAAGAATGGCCTGAACAAGAAGCTTCAGAACCGCTGCGAAAAGAAGGATGCGGACGCCTGCAGCCTCCTCGGAAAGATTTATGGCTACGGCCTCTTCGGGTTGTGGGACTTTCAACGCGCGCTGAGCTATTTCCAGAAGGCTGAGGCCCTCGGTTCAAAAGACATGAAACGCGAGATCGGCCTCCTCTACCTGAACTTCAAAGGCCCCGAACAGAGCCAGGAGAAGGCGCTGGAATGGCTCAAAAAGGCTTCGGCCGCAGGCGATCCATTTGCACAGTCGCTGATCGATCAGATGAGCGTCCTTGAGGATCCGTAATCCCAGGGCATCGAACCGATTTCTTCTTTAACCGGCATCTTTTGCCAGAACCCTCAAAGTCATTTGGAGTTGAACATGAAACGTACCCTGCTCTCTCTCATCGCCCTTTTACTTGCAACCAACACCGCCTTTGGTGATGCCGCACCGCTTTGTCCCGAGAGCGACAACCAGGTGCGCGACGTCATCAAGAATTACCGCAATCCCAAGTCCTCTACCACACTGCTGGTCACGGCCTATAAGGAGCTCAAAGACTGGGCGCTCGAAGGAAACAAACTCGCTCAAAACTTCATGAAGCAGGAAAACCTCTACAATGATCCCGCTTTGATCGGCAAGAACACCCTGCTCAAGACCTTGTACAAGCGCTGTGATTCCAAGGATGCAGACGCCTGCTATTCCCTGGCAGAGCTTTACGCCGACGGTGACTTTGGAAACAAAGATCCTCAAAAGGCTTTGACCTATTACCAAAAGGCCGCCGCCCTTGGAGACAAGTTCGCTTACGGAGAGATCGGCCTCATGTATGTCAACGGCGAAGGCGTAGAAAAGAACGAAGCCCAGGCGATGGAATGGTTTAAAAAAGGTGCAGCCGCAGGCGATTCCATCTCTACCTTCCGGTTAAGGGAACTTCAGGAGAAAAAGGCGCCCGCAGAGCAGCCCAAAGAAGGCAATTAACTCTCCTATTTCCTCCTCTCATGGATCGTCCGAGGATCCTCAGCCTCCCCTGCATACCGAACCGCATCCCTTATAAACGCCTTTAAACCAGCAACTGGAGCCCTGCAGCAAGGCTTCAATTGCATTTAGACTGTTTAGGGCAAAATCCGCCATGGAATTCAAACGCCTTCGATCGATATCTGACGGTGTGCAGAAATACGTTCAAAGCGGTTCGAGAACCAGATACAGCCTTGTCAAACCCGAATCAAACCGCTTCGATTTAGGTTTAACGCGAGCACAGAGCAGAGTCGAAGGCCTTCGATTGAACTTTACAACGGCATCCAATGCAATTCAAACCACTTTCACTCTCCCATTTGATCACCATATGGCATCATCAAAGCAGTTCGATCACATGCCGACAAGACTGCATAACCCCCTAAAACGTATTTGACCGTACAATATTTTCAGAACCTGAAGCGATCGAAGCTCTTTGACGGCGCATCCACATCAGAACGCATCAGGATCGAAGGCCTTTGATCGAGACGTGCGATCTTACGGGGCATCCTTAAAAGAGATTTTACGAGGGATCGTTAAAAAGGCAGGACATCAAAAAACCGCCTCGATGGGGATCGGGGCGGCTTTGAGGGCATCGCGATCAGTTTTCGGAGGCGATGCGATCGAGGATGAGGGGCTTTTGGACGGGCTTCTCGGCGCCGATCTTGTAAGCTGCAAGGAGGCGCTTCCTGGCTGCATCGAGTCCGGTCTTGTTGTGATGGATGATCATCAGCGGTTCGCCGGCTTCGATCTTGTCGCCCACGCGCTTCTTCAACATCAATCCCACGCCGGGATCGATCGCATCTTCCTTCTTCTCACGGCCTGCACCGAGCACCAACGCGCCGATGCCCACCTCTTTAGTGTCTACAGCCTGGATGTAACCGGACTTTTCGGCGCAAAGAGGCTCTGTGAACTGGGCCTTCGGCAAGCGATCGAGATCTTCGCAGACCTTCGGATCGCCACCCTGAGCCGCGATGATCTCGGCGAACTTCTTCAAACCGCTGCCGTCAGCGAGGGCCTTCTCGGCCAAAGCGGGATCTTTGCCGCCCAACCGCAGCATCTCGTGCGCCAACTCCAATGTAAGGGCGCGGATATCGGCGGGGCCCTTGTTCTGAAGCACTTCGATCGACTCGCGTACCTCTAACGCATTGCCGATCGCCTGCCCGAGGGGCTCGTCCATGTTGGTTAAGAGCGCGACAACCTTCTTTCCCATCTTCTCGCCAATGCCGACCATGGTCTTCGCAAGGATTCGGGCGTCCTCGATGGTGGTCATAAAGGCGCCTGAACCCACTTTGACGTCGAGGACCAGCGCGTCGATCCCTTCGGCGAGCTTCTTCGACATGATCGAGCTCGAGATGAGGGGGATGCTCGAAACGGTTCCGGTCACGTCGCGCAAAGCGTAGATGCGCTTGTCAGCGGGTGCGATCTGGGCTGTCTGGCCGATCAAACCGAGCCCGATATCCTTCACGAGCTCGATGAAGCGCTCAGTGGTCTGCTGCGTAGAGAATCCAGGGATGCTCTCGAGCTTGTCGAGGGTGCCTCCGGTATGTCCGAGGCCGCGACCGCTCACCATGGGGACCTTGACGCCACAGGCTGCAACCAGGGGGGCCAGAGGCAGGCTGATCTTGTCGCCCACGCCACCGGTGGAATGCTTGTCGACCTTGATGCGGGGGATGTGGCTCAAATCGAGCACGTCACCCGAACGCAGCATCGCGTCGGTCCATGGCGCCAACTCCGCAGGAGTCATGCCCTTCAGGTAAATCGCCATCAGCAGCGCCGACATTTGATAGTCGGGCACTTCGTCGCGCGTGTAAGCCGCGATCAGGTTGCGAATGTCATCCGCATCCAAAAGACCGCCGTCGCGCTTGCGTTCGATCATGTCGACAACGCGAGTCATAAGTACGCTCCCGAACGTGCGCTCGCGCATCGGCGAACCGCACAGGTAGTGAAAAAACAAAAAAGACGTCTCTCAGGCGTCTTCTTCAGGCGCCCTGGCCGCCTCATCCATCATCTGGGTTGCGGAGCGGAGCATCTCGGCACAATGCGAAGCGAGACCCCGCACGCGAACAGCGTCAGATTGCAAGAGTTCGACGCGTTTGTCGAGAGCTTCACGCGCTTTTTCAAGATTTTCTGCCGATTCTTTTTGCGCAGAAAGCTCGCGCTCGAGTTCTTCCTGCCGCGCCTGGGATTGAGCTTTCGATTGGTCGAAGGCCTCCTGCAGGCTCTGCTGCTGGGTTTGCAGTTCGATGACCTGCGCCTGCAGGCTCGCGACGGCAGCTCCATGGCTCGACTCCATCTCATCTCGCGCCTGCCTGGCCTGGGTTTCGGCTTCGACCATCTGGGCCTGCAGGTTCGCAACGAAGGCTGCGTGATTGACTTCAAGCGCTTCCCGCTCGGCATGGGCCTGATCCAGCGCCTGTTGCTGCTGCAGCGCGGCGGCGGCCATCTCTCCGCGAATCTGATCGAGCTCCGCAGCGTGGGCAGCCGCAGTTTCCGCTTCCTTACTGGCCGCTTCCGCCATCAAAGCTTCGTGCGCCGCATCGGCATCGGCCTTCGCCTGAAGGAGAGCCTCGTGTGCAGCCTTGAGATCCTGCAATTCCGCCACCCGGGCTTCATGTTCGGCCTGCAGAGACTGCAGCTTTTCGGTCGCCAAATCGCGCTCGCCTACCGTCTGAGCCAGATCCGCCGCCATCTGAGCCAAAGAGGCCGACTTGGAATCCAGGGCTGACTGGGTCAGATTATACATTTCGGCTGCGTGATCCCTTTCGCCCGTCACCTGCGAGAGCTGGTTTGCGAGCTGATCTCTGTCCGCCGTCATCTGCGCGAGCACCTCGGCGGTCTGATCCCTTTCGCCCGCAACCTG
>JAEEGL010632672.1_pt1 | contig 10667 bp, 2 predicted proteins | sample 9134231 | NCBI WGS metagenome assembly JAEEGL01 (sample SAMN16246548, study PRJNA631951) | gut metagenome | biome: gut microbiome; feature: rumen; material: fiber-attached | host: Bos | place: Iran: Karaj | collected 2018-10 | reverse complement strand
TACATAAAACTGCGTTCCCGCAAAGGTGCATCGATCACCTTTGCGCTGCTGGCGTTTCTGGTCTGCGCGGTCATCAGCGCCGTGCTGCTGGCATCCGCTTCGGCGGCCGCCGGCCGTCTGAGCGGTCTTGCAGATTCCGACCAGAGATATTATGCCGTCACCTCCGCCGCTCAGCTGTTCTGCGATGAGCTGGACGGGCAGAGCTTCACGATCAAGCGGGAGTATAAGCATGTCACCAAATCATGGGCGGAATACGAAGTAGTTGAGGGGCTGGAGGTCCAGATCGGCAGTGGCGACGGAATTAACGCCAAACTGTATAACGATACGCTTACCATCCGTAACGTGTTGTTTCCGAGGGCCGAACCGAAGCTGTATGACATTCGGCGGGAGATTTTAAATGCCGACGGATCGGTCACCAAGACCACACCGAACAATCAACCGGATACGATCAAAAGCCTCAGTCTGCTGTCGGAAGCCGCCATGTACTATGTGATGCAGGGCAAAACTGACGAGGTAATCTGGGAGTTGGGTGAACTCGCCAGAACGACGGAATTCGACTGGGGCGGGAATCCCCTGCTGATCGAAGCTACGGAAACCGGGACGCTGGATGCGGCGTGTCTCAAGGTGTATGTTTTTGCGACCATGGCCCCCACCGGGGACATTACTCTGGAATTCAGAAATGTGGACGGGGAACCGTTCACGGTGTACGTCACACTTGCGGCGAGCGTTTCCGGCGACAGAGAGCCGAACGAGGACACAAAGACGACGTACAGCGTGGGAGCGGGATCGAGGGAAAACTCTTATAAAATGACGACGACTACCACGCAGACCATGACGAAGACGGAAACGATCTCCTGGACCGTGAAAGATGTTCAGAAATCCTCCGCAAAGAAGGTGTCCTCATGAAGACGATCAAAAAACGCATCATCGACAAACTGAAGGCTCAGGCAGGGGAATCCATTGCGGAGGTGTTGATCGCCCTCCTGATCGCCGCCCTTGCGCTCACCATGCTGGCCTCAGTAATCAGCACATCGGCAAGGATCATTAACCAGAGCAAGAGCAAAATGGCGGCATATTATGACGCGAACGATGGTCTGGCCAAACAGCAGGTAACAAGTGATACCTTCGATATTTTGATTTTGATCAAGAAGACCACCGGAACAGCAGAACCGTACACTTCCCCGGAAACGGCCCCCACCATCCCGCTGACTCCGGAAGGCAATACGGCAGAAATCCACTGCGTGGTAAACAACGAAGCGGGCATACCGGTGATTTCTTATTGGAAGTAGGAGGCAGCGGGAAATGAAATCGATCTTAAAAATGCAGAAGAAGGGGAAGTCAGGCTTCACCTTGGCGGAGACCCTGATTGTCATTCTCATTTTGCTGATGGTGTCCGCCATTGTGGCCGGTGCGCTTCCCGCGGCCGCCAACGTATATAAAAAGACGGTGGACGTGGCCAACGCCCAGGTGCTCCTGAGCACGACCATGACGCTCCTGCGCGACGAATTGGGTACCGCCACGGAGATCAAGGTGGGAGATGACGGGAAATCCGTCACCTTCAAAAGTGGAAAGAGCGGCAACACCTGCATGATTTATAATAATATAGACAAAGGCATCATGCGCATGGCCGATATTTACACGATAAGTACATATGAGGAAGTGAACGGCGAGACGGTCGAAGTTGAGCAGAATGCTTACAAGGAGGACCTGCCGCTGGTTTCGGAAGAAGCAGCCACAGGGATGTTGACCAGCTGCGAATTCGAGATCGACGACGACGTGCCCGGCGTGATCACCGTGAGAGGTCTTGCCGTCAACTGTGAAGGATACGACAGTCAGCTGGCGGGACGGGAAGAGTTTTCCATCCGTACAGTTCAAAGAGATAGAGCTGAGCCGGAAGAATAATGCTCAGCAGCTTTGAAAGCAGGATAACCGGACCCCATGGTCAATGCCGTGGCGGTTGAATTGGAACAATTAGTTCAGGTGGGATAAATGATGAATAGAATCAGAAATCGAAAAGGCTTTACCATGGCAGAGATTTTGATCGTCGTGGCGATCATTGTCGTGCTCATGGGCGTCGGTGCGGTCGCGCTTTTCTCCCATATGCGCAGTATGCAGCAGTTGGAGATGGACGGTCAGGCGAAGGAAATCTTCGTTGCCGCACAGAATCATCTGGCCTTGGCCGACAGCCAGGGTTACCTCGGTGTGAGCGGGACCGACAAGTTCGGAAGCGTCTCGACCCTGGCAATGGATCAGACGCCGACGGAACCGGAAGAAGGCGGAACCGCAGGCGAAGCCGCCAGCAAGGGCGTGTATTATTTCGTCGTCGGCGAGGGTACGGGTACGCATAGTCCTAATGATGATAACGTCTTGGGTCAGATGCTGCCCTTCGGCTCCATGGATGAAGCGGCCCGCGTCAGCGGCAGTTACATCATCCGCTATCAGAAGGACCCGGCGCGTATTCTGGATGTGTTCTATGTCAGCACCACCGGCCGCTACAGCTACACGTTCCGGGCAGCTGACTTCCAAAACCTTTATAAGATCGTCAAGGACGGCGAATTGTCCTATGCCAACAGCGCGGAGCTGCGCCGCAACTGCAATGGCGATGACTTTGCGGGCGACGCGGACGGCGCGGTCATCGGCTATTACGGCGGCGTTGATCCAGCGGAGGGCAGAGGCGCTGCACTGAAAGCCCCCGTCGTGCAGATCGTCAACGCGGAACAGCTCCAGATCATCGTCACGGACGATAACAGCACCACGGATAACGGTGGAACGAACCGGGTGGAGCTGATCGTGACCGGCGCGGGCGGCGCGCAGTTCGTTGCCCCAGCGACAGTAGGCAGCACGAAGACTTTCGTTCTGGACGACGTGACCGGGGTCGCGCAGCATTTCGCCGACCTTTCAAAGGCCAGCGGCGCAAAAGGCTCGTTTATCCCCGGCGAGAATATCACGGTCAAAGCAAAAGCCTATAATAATTCGGTTTTCACGAATATCGCGGAGAGCGCGGTGCAGACTACCAACAGCCTCTTTGCCGAGGTGAAGGACGGCAAGGCGGTGATTTCCAACTTCCGGCACTTACTGAACCTGGATCAAACCGTTTCCAACCTTGGGGTCACCCTCTCGGGGGCCGAGCAGGTTGCCGACCTGAACTGGAAGGGTGAAGCAAACGGCGGTTTCTTGGATAAGACCTTCCTGAGCCAGACTTCGTTTGACGGCGGCGCGGGCAATGCCGCCACACCGAACGGCATTAAAACATATACGCTCAGCGGTAAAACCGTCTATTCTGAGGATAACAGCTACTTACCCGTCGTTCTCGACTATTCCGGCTTTGTGTACGACGGCAAGGATCACACCATCCGGAACGTCCTGGTCAATCACAGCAGCATTACAGGCACCGGCGACAGCGTTTATCTCAACCCCAACTGCGGCCTCTTTGCGGAGCTGAAGAATTGCGAAGTCAAGGACCTGCAGCTTCTGGATTTCAACATCGTGGGCAAGGATTCCGCCGGCGCGCTGGCGGGCTCTGTCCGCAATTCCACTATTTCGGGCATTCTGGTGCGCAACAGCGACCACAACAGCGAATATACGCGTGGTGACGATAACACGATCACCGGCGTCAAGCTGATGATCAAAGCCGCCGGCGGCGCGAACTCAGAGGGAGAAAGCACCCCCGGTAATGCCGGCGGCCTGATCGGAACCATGTCGGGCGGCAGCGTGACGACCAGCGCCGCGGCGGTCTACGTAGAAGCCACCGGCGACGCGGGCGGCTTGATCGGTACGATCACGGGCGGCTCCGTCAGCAGCTCCTATTCCGGCGGACATACGGAAAACGCAAAATACCGAAAACTCAGCGATACCGGCAATACGATTCTGAATGTCAAATCCACCGGCGGCAATGCCGGCGGCCTGATTGGCTCCGCAGGCGCTTCCGGCGCAGCGGTCACGGTTTCGGCCTCTTATTCCACCTGCTCCGCGACCTCCGCTGCGGCGAGTAGTGCTTATGGCGTCGGCGGCCTGATCGGCAAAGCGAGCTATGTCACCGTCACGCACAGCTATTCCGCCGGTCTGGTGGATGCGGCGAATGCGACGCGCCATGCGTTCATAGGGATTTTCTCCAATGTCTCCGTGCCCTCCGGCGACGATTCCGCATTTCTGTCCGGCATTTCCGGTTCCGAGGGGGGCATTACGCTGCTGAACAATGTCTCCCTCTCCGGCAAGACGGCGGAAGAAGGCATCATGAAACCCGCGTCTGAGCCGGCGGATCAGAACTCCGTCGCCTATGATCCGGTGCTGATCATGAAATTCGAGGGCAAGTATCCCTTCCGCACGGTCGATGATCTGGCGGGTCATACGCATAAGGACGGCATCACCGACGTCCACTACGGCGACTGGCAGCTGCCCAACAACAGCCCGCTGAACTTCCTGGTGGAAAACGGGGATACCCTGGACCTGAAGATCGAGGTGCCTGAGGGCGAGAGCCTGATCACCCTGGCGGTGACCGGCAACGACAGCAAATACTCGGCGACTGTCGGTGAAGAAACCAAAACGTATCCGGTTACGCGCACCCTTCTGCTGAAAGTGACGGCCGGGTCGGATAAGAAGCCCACCGGCATCGTGCTGCAGAAGGTCGGCGCGGTGCAGAAGGACGAGACCATCATCTGGACCGATGCGAAAGACGTGGCCGCCGATTACAAGAACATGGTCGCGGCCCGTTTCGGCACGGTCAGCAATAAGTTTACCCGCTATGAGAGCCAGAGCGACAAGAACAGCGGCATCAACGGCACTTCCGTCTATGAGATCCACTTTTCCCTGGACGATATCACCAAAGCCACCGGTCACTTCACGCAGCTTTTCTGTGACAGCTCCGTGACGGTAGACAGTGTAGCGCAGAAGCTCATTCCCGGCGAGAATATCACGGTCCGCCTCTGCCAGGGTGAAGCCAGCTGGAACGACCTGAAAACGCTGGGCAAGTTCTATCCCGCCGAAGGTCTGCCTGCCGGCACGCTGGTCATCAGCGACGAGGATCAGACCAAGGTCAACACCTACTGCACGGTCAACGGAATCACCGAGGGCGGCGCGAAGTTCAACTTCTGCGCCAAGACCGACAACAGCCTTTTTGATACCGCGACGGCGCTTATTGTGAAGGACGGGACGACGACGAGCAATTACAACGCGGCGATCGTCAATATCCGCCATCTGCAGAACCTGGACAACAGCACCTCCAATGTCAACGACGGCATTGCGACGGTGACCGTTGCCGAGCTGAAGAACGCCCTCACCTGGAGCGGCTGGGACATCTATAAAAAAGACACCGGCACCCATACAGATGGCAACTTCAACGGCATCTACAACGCCTATCTCACGGAGTTCAACGGCAGCAACTTTACGATCTCCGACCTGACCATGAGCAACACCTATGGAGACGGCGCGGGCAGCGTGGGCTTCTTCCGGGATGTCAATACGACAAATGCGGATGGACTGACCATCAGAAATCTCTGCCTGAAGGATCTCGAGTTCGGTACGGAAGCAGGCTATTCCTACAAGGGGAATGTCGGCGCTTTTGTAGGGACGATCACTAAGGGCAAGGTCGTCCTGGATACCGTGCTGGCTGTGGGCGAGGAAGCGGAGGTCGTTTCCACCCATAGCGGCAAGGCCGCCGGCGGCCTTGTAGGCCTCAAGTCCGGCGAGGGCGTGCTGGAAATCAGAAACAGCGCGGCTTCCATCTATGTCAAATCCGCCGGCGCGGCCGGCGGTCTCCTGGGCGAGCAGGCGGCCGGGAGCGGAAACGTCTCGATCGAGAACAGCTATGTGGGCGGCCATACCGGCTACACCCTCACGATCAACGGTACCCCGCATAACATTAGGCGCGCTTACTATACCGGCCAAGAAGGTGAATTGAATGGCCGGTGGAACATCAGCTCCACAGGCGGCGCGGCTGGCGGTCTCATCGGCACGGCCGACGCGACCGCAACGATGAAGAATTCCTTCAGCGCGGCTTCCGTCTCCTCTGCCGCAGCCGCGGGCGGCCTGGTCGGCAGCGCCTCCAGCGGCGTCAGCTTCAGCGGCACGGTCTATACGGTGGCGCCGGTTTCCGGCGTCGGTGTCGTCAGCAATGAGTCTGCGGCGGAAGGGTACAAGTATCGCCTGGAGACGAACGGCAACGGCAGCGTCGTCGGTCTGGCCGGCGGCAGCTTCAGCAACGCCTTTTTCCTCCCTGACACCTATACGAATCCCTATCCCATCACCTTCACGGACAGCTCCTATACCAACGGCGTCAGCAACATCGCCGCCGTCGGCGGCAGCTATGCGGAGAGCACGCTGGCGACATACCTTTCCGGCGCGAAGCCCGCTTCCTACAACGAGTATTTCGGGCATGCCAACAATATCCTCGGCGTCTCCGACACCTCGCATCTTGTACAGCAAACCAGACCCTATGACGGCGGGATCAGCGAGGACTACACCTTCGCCATCTGGACGAAGTTCTGCTTCGAGGACATTGACGACAACGGGGAACTGAACGCAAGAGACGAAGTCCGTTATTACTACGGCGACTGGGCGCCTCCCCCCGACATCACCAGCGTCCGCCTGACCGTCCATTTTGTCTCCCAGGTTCCCGAAGCCGATGGGACCCCCAACTTCAAAACGTCGGAAGAAAAGCTCACGATCATGCTGCCCTATTCCCCCAGGAGCATCGTGGTGCCCTATCCCGAAGAGATCCTCGGCTATAAATTCGGCCCGGCGTGGAACATCTATCTGGGCAACTGGTCCAGCGGCACAGGCTGGGAGGCCAACCATATCGACGGGGGCGACGTGACCGAGGAAGGATACGTGCGCAGCGCATACTACCTCGATACCAGCGGCATGGGTGAAACCAATTACCCGCTGGAGGCGGATGTCTTCAGGGTCCTCAATTTTGAGGAAAACTATTTGAACGAAGACGGCGACGATAATTGGGAGCCCGGAAATGGGAACCCCTATATCCACCTGACCTTTGTTTCTACCTATATTGAAGAAGAAAACAAGATTTATAAGCTGCGCCTCTATGACTATGATCCCTCCCTTGGGGCGGTCGGCTACCCGAACCCGGAGAGGGACAGACCCTCGGCTTCTGTGGTGCTGGAAGCGCCGAAGGCCGCAACGGTCAATTCTCTGGACGATCTGATCAATCTTTCGCTGAACGAGGATAAAAATGTCCCCGCACGCTATCGGACGGGTTATCGTTTCTTGGGCTGGTATGATAAGCCCCAGACAACGGTCGGGGGTACAGTATCCGGCGCGAAGGTGATCTACAAGAGCACCCTGAACGACGCGACCGGCATTTATACACTGGAGCCGGTCAACGCGGACGATATCGAGATCACCAAAGAGGGCCAGGAGATCGACCTCTATGCCTGGTATGAAAAGCTCGAAATGCGCAAGCTGGTGGTCAACTTCAAGGACGCGGAAGGACAGCCGATCGTGGGTCTGCGGGCCTACAGCATTCCCTTTGAGGCTGACCGCGGCTTCCATAAGCAGCTCAAGCTGCCCACCTGGGGCGGCCTTGTGCCGGACAGCATCGCCGGCGCTGATGCGCTGTCCGATAACGATTACTTTTCCAACGCGCAGTTTTCCGGCGCCACCCCCACCATCGATTTCAGCATCCCCGAAATGGAGAACGCGGACGTCAAGCATGAGGGCAGCGGTAAGAACGACACCCTCACCTATAATGTGACGTACCGGCAGGGAGAGGCTACGGGCTATGTGGTCCTCGTCCAGCTGATGGATACGTCGGATCTCACGAATCTCACCTATGCCGGGAATGCCAGCGTTGTTAAGGGCTACGCCGGCTTCAGCGAGATCAAGGGAAATACCAGTCTCTGGGGCGAAGTGGAGGCGGGGGGAGACCCTGCGTCGAAGGTGAACCCCGGCAATGTGGTCAGCTACCTGAATACCCTTGTCGGAACAGAGGGCGGCTTTGAATTCTCCGATGAGCCGGTCATCATCCCTCTGGAGAACGGTGCGATCCCCAACAGCGGGACCTATGCAGAATATAGGACAAAGATTCCCGCCAGTTACTACCCGGCCAAGCTGGGTGATGCCCCGGCACCGGGCGCGGAAGACCTCAGGACCGCCGTCGGCTACCTGGTCGTCCTGAAAGCCTCCCGCGTGGAATATGAGCTCAGCTATGACAGCCGCGGCTCCGACGATCCGCAGCCGGATCTGATCGCTTTCGGCCGGCCCATCGACACCTTTGTGAACAAGTATACGGGCGATAAGGCGCCCGACTACGGCGACGCTTATACCTTCCATCACTGGTATCTGACGGACGAGAACACGCCGGTCAGCGCGAACGATCTGATGCCGGCGCAGAATGATACGGTATATGCCAACCGGACCGGCAACCCCGTGGATTTCCGTGTCGTGTTCTGGCTGCAGCATGCCGACGACGACGGATATACGCTGGCGAATTATCAGGACGCGCATATCGCGGTAAAGGGCGAGGATGGCAGCTATTCCGGCGGCGCTCTGGCCGGTTCCTTCATTTCCCTTTCCAACAACCTCAACAAGCCCGGAAATTCGAGGAACGAATGGGTGAATGCGTCCTGGACTGACTCTGTTGGGCCCCAGTCTCCGGTGACCTATGATTTGACTACACCCGCAGGCGATATGAGTAACGAGGACAAGAGAAAAGTCTGTGAGTATGTAACCTTCATTACGGGCAATAATGTTTCAAGGGAATGGAGGGATATCAGCAGCCTTTATCACCTCAACTGGGAGAAGACAATGGCGAATGCGGTCAACAACGGCTTTGAGGTGAAGCCGGACGGGTCCACGGTCGTCAACGTCTACTATGACCGGAATATCTATACCCTCTGGTTCTTCCTGGGGAAGAGCAAACCGATCACGGGTTCGGGATCCGGTAATGTCAGCGACTATGTCCTGGTGGACGGGACAGAGGTGAAGATCGAGGACAATGCCACCGCCTACTATAAGACCGAGGATGGCTGGAAAACACTCACGCGTTATCAGGCTGCGGACGGAAGCTATTTCTATGGTTACCCCGCCACGACGGAGACGCAGAATCTCTATGTCAAGGATAATAATGGCCGCTATGTTCCCCTGACCTCTGCCGCCAACACCGACACGAAGTTCATCCCGGTCTATAGGTATCAGGCCTATACGGGGACGCCGGAGGCTGCCCCTGCGGAGCTGTTCGGTATCGTCAATCGTGAATATGAGCCGGTGGAATACAAGACGCTTTACCGGCCCGTCGACGGCACTGGCTTTAGAGAGACGACGCTGAATGACGGCGAACAGTGGGGCCTTGTGGATAACGCCTTTGTTCTGCTTAGCAAGGTGCCCGGCTATCAGCATGACGGCTACGGTTATAAGGTCGACGAAAACGGCAACTATGGCGTCGTCGGCGGGGAATTCACGGAGCTGACCCTGGCCTATGACCTGGGCGCGAATCAGTATACGCCCAGTGACGCTGATGCTGCGACCTGGGGTCCCGTGGACAGGGAAGTTGTGGAGCTGGAAAAGGTTTCGACGGCGGCTTTGAACGCCCCCGGCTATCGATCCACTACTTCCAATTCCGGCACGCAATATGGCTTTGTGAATAACCAGTTCGTGCAGCTGACCCGTGTTTATACAATAGATGTCACTACTTCTACATTCATGGGCTGGACTACTATTTACGCTGATGGATATAAGGTGAATGAGAACGGTAATAGGAATAGATACGGTTATGTGGATGGGGAGTTTGTAGGTATAAGAAAGATCTCTGGTTCTTGGTACTATAACTGGCCTAATGATGAGTACACCGGAACACGTTATGAGGGACATACGGAATACTTCGATAACACAAATGACACTGAATACTCAGGACAGCTTTACTACATCCCGAACGGTTCGACTGTGTTCACTACGCCTGTTCCCGATACCTGGACTGGAACGGTTTACGGAATAGTTGATGGTTACTACTATGCGCTCTCCGGCAGTTTGACTTGGAAAAACGGAAACAACACCTATACCGGTACCCGTTATCTCAAGACCGAGACTCCGCCCGCAGACACGACTTACAACGGTAACCCCGGGTATGCGGACCCCACCAAGACTGAGGGCTTTGTGACGGGTAACCCGCCCGCAGATTACGGCGGCGATACATACGAAAAGTATGGCGACTACTGGTATACGGTCGACGGAGGAACTGCCTGGGCGCTGAAATCGGATCACAATGTTTCTTATCCGACGGATAAACAGCGCTACATCAAGAGCGGCGCTGCCACCGGTGTTTACATCGTGGGCGCTGCCAACCTCCTCTACTATGTGGAGGATGGCCAGTTCAAATCCGCGAGCGAGAGACCTGCGGGCTATTCCGGCATGCTCTATGGCCTTGTCGGCGGGCAGTATGTCGAGCTCTCCGCTGCGCCCTCCTGGAAATATGCTTCCGGCAGCGCCTATGTGAACTATTCCGGCACGCAATATACCAGGAGCGGTGAGGCTTCCTCCGCCGATTACGACGGGCCGCTGTATTATCTTCCGACCGGAGAGACGGCGTTTGCTCCTGCGCCGGAAGGGACGGACCCGGTCTATGGGCTGAGCGGCGAATTCTATTATCCGCTGAAGAAAACCTCTGTCTGGAAATATGGGGAAACTCTGTATGACCAGACAAGGTTTACGGCCGTGAC
>JAEEGL010470709.1_pt1 | contig 10667 bp, 8 predicted proteins | sample 9134231 | NCBI WGS metagenome assembly JAEEGL01 (sample SAMN16246548, study PRJNA631951) | gut metagenome | biome: gut microbiome; feature: rumen; material: fiber-attached | host: Bos | place: Iran: Karaj | collected 2018-10 | reverse complement strand
GGGCCCTACATCCTGGTTGTAGAGGATGACGCCCGTGTCCAGGTCCTTAAATACGATTCGCCAGGGACCGCCTTTTGCCGGGAACTTGACGCGCAGTCCTTCGTTGAAGTCGAAAAGTATGCCCTCGGCAGCCTCCATCATGGGGTCTGCGGGGAACTTGCCGTAGATCTCGTCAGGAGCAGGCGCAGAGACTTCGTTTCCTTGGCTGGCGGGCAATGGCTTTTCCAACTGTTCAGGGGCCGGCTGTTCCGGCTCTGCCAGATGCAGAACCGGCTGCGCATCCGATCCGTGTGCAGGGGCATCCTGCTGTCTGATGACTATGCCCGGCTGCTGTGCTGGAGCCGGTTGTGAGACCGTTATGGAAATATCCTGTGACATGGCTGCTCCGGTACGCGGGAAGACCTAGTTGACCTTCTGGAACACGCCTGATTCCACGAGCTTGTCAGCGAGCTGCTGCATGGCGCCTAACGCAGAAAGGAACCCCTGGGGGGTCATGACGATCTGTCCGGCTGGGACCTGTTCCGGTTCGGATCCAGAAGCAGGTGCCAAGACGAAGGTGTCCAGGCGGATCATGTTGTTGAGGAAGTGGATCTGACTGATGCCGTCGATATACTTGCTGCTCATGGTATTTCTCCTTTGCCGGGTCATGATGCCGTGATCAGAGCATGGACACGGCGCTGAATGGCTAGACTATGGCTCCCTTATGGCTTCGTCAAGGGATTTGATGATGGGATGCGTCAGATATTCTATGATGCGGCGACTGCCTACGCGGATCTCGCACTGGGTCTCCATGCCGGGGATGAGCTTGGCAGGCAGGTCGGAACTGGCATTCCTGGCAGTGTCGAAGGCTATGCGCGCGCGGTAGAAAGCACCGCCTTGTCCAGCGGGACTTTCGCTTGCGGCGGTCGGTGTGAAGGCGTCTTCGGAAAGCACGCGCACGATGCCCTCGAGCGTGCCGTACTTTTGGAAAGGAAATGCTGAGACTTTGATGCGCACGCTGTCACCGACCTTGACCTTGCCGATATCGCCGGATCGGATCATGGCCTCGACCTCCAGCGTGCCTCCCAGGGGGACAAGCGTGACCAGCGTTTCGGCTTCGCGTACCGCGGATCCTATGGACAGCGGAGCGATGTCGTGCACCACGGCATTTTCGGGCGCGCGCAACTCTACATAGGAGGTCAACTGGAAAGCCTTGTCATATTCCTTTCGCGCGCGGATAAGGTTTTCCCTGGCCCTGACCATCTCCTCCGCGGTATGGATCTGCCACTCGCGGCGGAAAGCTTCGCGTTCTGCCTGGCGGGCAAGGTATTCGCTGCTCAAGGCGAGCATATTATGGGACTTGTCGCTGATGTCCGCTTCCAGCTCCATGCGCGCAAGCTGAGTTTCCTTGACCTGGCGCAGGGAGCCGGCAGACGACTTCATGGCCCGTTCGTGCATCTGCTCTATATCGCGGTAGCCGGCAAGCCGACTGCGCTGCACCTCGAGGTTCTTGCGAATGGCTTCACGCGATTTGGCTATGCGTTCAAGGTCTTTTTCAAAATACGCCATCTTTTCTGCGTAAAACTGTTTGCGCCCGTCATAAATGGATCGCTGCCAATGGTCCTCTTCGGTGGGATTTTCGGGAAGAGCAGGCTCCCTATCTTCATATTCCGCGCTCAGACGCCTGAACTGCGATTCGTAGACGCGGATCTCCATGGCCAGGCGATCTCGGTCTGCTTCGCTGAACACAGGATCGAAGGTGACGAGGACCTGCCCTGCTTTCACGCGGTCCCCCACAGCGACATGCACGCTCTTGATGACCGTGCGTTCCAGCGGCTTCATCACGATGGTCTGATGGTCTGAAACGAGTTTGCCGGGACCTTCAACGATCACATCCACCTTGCACAGAGCAGCCCAGGCCACGGCAAGCGCAAAAAAGACGAACATGAGCAATATCCCACCGCGAGCCCAGCCGGGGAGCCTTTCGTTACGCACTGCCAAGGCATCCGGGAGAAAGTCGGTAGCATCTTTGTCGTAGCGCGTCTTCATGAGCTCTCCCCCATCTGCTGGCGCCAGAAGTCCCTGTACAGCCCCTCGCGGTGCACAAGGACATCGTGAGGGGCAAGTCCCTCGATGGCTCCCCTGTCGATGACAAGGATACGGTCTGCCCGTCGCACCATCGAAAGCCTGTGCGCTACGATGAGCACTGTCCTGCCTCTGGATATGGCGCTGAGATTGCGCTTGACGACTTCCTCGCTCTCGGGGTCGAGAGCGCTCGTGGCCTCGTCGAAAATGAGTATCGGCGGATTCATGAGCAGAGCGCGGGCGATGGCCAGTCGCTGCCGCTGCCCTCCGGAAAGGTTCGAGCCGTTTTCTTCAAGCACCGTGTCGTAACCCTTGGGCAGCTTGCTTACGAACTCGTGCGCTCCGGCAAGTGAAGCAGCCTGGATGACTTCTTCCGGAGAGGCATCGCGTCGCGTCAGGCGGATGTTGTCGCGTATGCTGCCGTGGAAAAAGTAGTTTTCCTGCAACACGACGCCGATGTTCCTGCGAAGATGAGCCTTGTCAAATTCGCGTATGTCCACGCCGTCTATCTTAACCAGTCCGGCCTGTGGCTGGTACATGGCCTGCACAAGCTTGACGATAGTGCTCTTGCCGGAACCGGAACGCCCAACGATGCCTATGGTCTCTCCCGGATTGACGTCAAGGGAAAAGTCATGCAGCACCAGGGGCAGGTCATCGCGGTAGCGAAAATCGACATGCTCCAGCGTGATCCGCCCCTGTATCTCCTGGCGAACGCCGCCGCCCGGATGTTCTATGGGCGTGTTCATCACCGCGCCGAGCATTTTCACGGAAAGTGCTGTCTGCTGATATTCATGGACCAGGCCGACAAAGCGCACAAGCGGTGCACTCACACGGCCCGAAAGCATCTGGAAGGCGATGAGCGCGCCGATGGAAATGACATGGTCGAAGACAAGATGCGCGCCTACCCAGATGACGGCGACGTTCATGAGCATCTCCAGCATCTGACTGATCGCGTGTGCGGAAAGTGATATTTTGCCCACGTTGAACAAAGCCTGCACCGAATACGCCGTAGCGTCGTTCCAGTCGCGCTCTTCAACGGGCTCAAGAGCCAGTGCCTTGACCGTATGGATGCCATGCAAAGACTCCACGAGCCTGCTCTGGCGTTTGCCTTCGGCCTGGTACAGGATGTCAAGGCGGCGCTGGAATGGCTTGATGAGCGCCATGATCACCAGGGCCATGAGCAGAGAGAACAAAAGCACGATGCCCGTGAGACGCACGCTGTACAGCATGAGGAAGGGGATGAACAGCACAAGTGAAAACAGGTCGAGCACCGTGAAGAAAAGATTGCCGGAAAGGAATCCGCGAATCTTTTCTGTCTGCTGCATATGCTTGATGAGCAGCCCCGACGGAACGGCCTCGAAAAATTGCACGGGGAGCCGCATGAGGTGCGCGAAAGTTCGCATGGCGGTGCGTACGTCTATCTTCTTGGTGGCAAAGAGCAAAAGATAGTTGCGCAAAAATTCAAGCAGGCAATTGAAAAGTATGGCGCCGGTGATGCCTATGCCCAGCACATTGAGCGTAGTGAAACTGCTGTTGGGCAACACCTTGTCGATGATTATCTGGAAAAAAAGCGGCATGAGCAGGGAAAGCAGCGTCATCATCACGACGGCAAGGGCGATCTGTGCGAACACGCCCTTGAGCCTGAGGAACTCGGGTATGAACCAGGCGAGGCCGAAAGGCTGTTCTTCCTCGGTGATCTTCCAGCGCTTTTGCAGCAGGAGCCCGCGACCTGCGGATTCCCTGTCCCATGTTTCCCTTGTCCACAATCGATGGGGTCCGCGCTCCTCTGAATCGTCACTCTCCGCCGGGGCGGGATCGAATACGGCGACGCGAACTCCATGCTCTCCTTCATCCACGCCTGACAAAAGGAAATAACTGCCCGACTTTTTGCGGCAAAGAACGGGATAAGCTCCGTCCATGGCTGTGGCCTTGTCCCAGTCCATGCGCACGATGCGCCGGCGCATGCCGTAGCGGGAGGACATTTCTTCCATGAGTTCCATGGAGGGTTCGCCATCATCGACGTCGTATTCATGCGCCATGCGACGTTCATCCAAGTCTATGCCCAAGTGTCGCGCGATGAGCGAAAGACAGTAAAGCCCGGTATGCGTGGAAGGCTCGATGCGCATGAGGGAACGGAAGATGACCGCCCTGCCGGTGAGCATTCGCTGCAGATCCTGCATGCCGATCTCAAGCACGGAATCTTCTTTTGCATTCCAGTAGGCGACCACCGGCGCCGCCAGGGAATCCGAAGACAGGATGCAACCCCATTCGCCGCTGCCGAACTCAACGGCCACGGGTCCTGAGTAATCGGGAGGTATGACGCCTTCCTTAACAGCCTCGGGCGAAAATCCGAGCTTGCCGGCGGCTTCAAGGAGCATTTTCATGGATTCGCCACCCGATGCCCCCCGGGCGGCGCTCAGGGCCGGATCGTCATCGGGTATCCTGACACCACGCAGTGTCCTGGCAAGAAACTGTACGCACGTGAGGGCTGACAGCAGGCTTTTGTGTTCTTCAGAGGGCATGCCCACCCCTCCCAGATTCGACGCCTGCGATCTTTATGGCATGGATATAGGTATTCAAAGCATATCCCTCACGCAAATTATTTCACCAAAAATTTAATCTCATGGCAAAGCGTGTCAAGCCTTTGTTTTTCGGACGCGCCCCGCGATGCAGAAAAACGCATGGAAACACCGACCGCCTGAACGAATCAGGCTTTCAAAAGAGCAAAGCCTTGCGGCATATGCTGCAAGGCTTTGAGGTGAAACCAAATGGTAGCAAGGGGGAGATTTGAACTCTCGACACTGCGGGTATGAACCGCATGCTCTAACCAACTGAGCTACCTTGCCATGTCCAAGAACGGAACGGAATGTTTATAGATGAAAACGGACGCGATGGCAAGTGATTAAAGAGTGAATTTAAAATTTTCCTCTACTCTGCCAGATTTCCTTTTGTCGCATGGAAAGCTGCATCAGCGATCCTCACCCTGTAATCGGTAGCCTCGACGGGAAAGTCGGCAAAAAGGACAGTGAACGGCGCTTCGTCGCCGAAACGCACGTTGAAGTTATTGGATATGATGCTGACCTTACTGTTCAAGAGCTCGTCCAGCTCCGCTTTTTCCAGGCGTTCCAGCTGCATCTGGCTGATGAAAGCGCCCGCCACCTGCCGTTTCGAAGCCAGCGGACGCCCTTCGTTGTCACACAGGTCTGCTTCAAGCTGGATCATGTCGCAAGGATCCAGTGAATTGTTCTTCACCTTTCCTTCGATGACGAGCACGCGCCCGAGCTTTTTGTTTTCCACGATGTACTGACGCACATCGCGAAGCTCCAGCTTTTCCATGGCGCTATTCTGCTTGGCAGGTGCTCCCTGCTTCATTTTGTCCTGCTTGAGCTGCGGCAGCCATTCAAACAACTGTTCAGGAGCGTTTCCGTAAAGCCAGGGTTTGATGCCGTCAAGGTAATTGGTGTCGATCAGCGCCCAGTGCGCGCCCCAGAAGGCAAGTCCGAGAAGCAACAGGATGAAAAGCCATCTCATGCCATGCGCTCTTTTTCCTTCCTGGATGACCAGGGGCGCATCCCGGGATGGATCGCGGGGGTGATCATGGAGCGAAAGGGAATCGTCAAAGGCAGGCATGCCGTCCTCGGAGGCGTGAACGTCGCGTGGAGATCCGCCGAGAGAAAGCCCGGGAGACAGGCTGTCAGGCTCCTCATTTCCCATCGGCGCAGAGTATGCGGCATTCCCCGGATGCGGCACTACCGAAAGCGAGAAGACATTTTTGCATATGGAGCAGCGAAAGCGGGCATTTTCCTTGAATTTATCATCAGGGATCCTGAATTTTGTACCGCACTCCGGGCATACGATGTCCATGTTGAGCATCTCCTGCTAAAGGGTAAAGTCATAGAGTTCGTAGATGGCGTCAAGGTTGCGGTACTTTTCCGCGAAGTCGAGACCGTAGCCGACGATGAATCCGTCGTCCATCTCAAAGCCGGAGAAATCCGGTTCCACGCTCTTTTCCCTGCGACCGTGCTTATTGATGAGGGCTGCGATGCGGATGGTCGCCGCGCCGCGTGAAGCCAGGTATCGCGTGAAGAAATCCATCGATTTTCCGGAATCAACGATATCCTCGACGATGAGGATGTGACGCTTTTCGAGCGATATCTCGACATCCTTGGTGATCTCTATATGCGTGCTCTCCGTCTTGTTGCCATAGCTGGCGAGACGTACGAAATCGATGATCACGTCAGTCTTCATGTTGCGCAGCAAGTCGCTGAAAAAGGCGAATGCGCCTTTTAGAACGCATATGACGACGATTTCCTCGCCCGCGTAGAGAGAATCGATCTCTGCCGCCATTTCTGCTACGCGGCTCTGTATCTGTTCCTTGCTGAACAGGATCTTCTTTTGCATGAGAGGCTCCATCAGCGCCTGATAAGCGCCATGAGGAATTTTTTGAGTTCCGAAACGGGAACATACCCTGCTTCGCTGGCTTCGATGCGGCCCTCGCGGTTGTAGATGACATTGAAGGGTATGGCGTCGATACGGTAGGCTCGCGAGACCTCGTCGCCGCCATAAAAAACAGGATACGCATCCTGTATGCCCAGGGACTTGATGAACCTGGAGGCTTCGCTGATGTTCTCGTCGATCGCCACGCCCACGATGAGCAGGTCTTTTTCAGGGATCTCCTTCCGCAATTTCATGAGTTCGGGGATCTCCTTGCGGCAGGGTCCGCAAAATTCGGCAAAAAAATTGACGAGAATGACTTTGCCGTGGTTTGCTGCCAGGAAAGAAAGCAATTCGTTGACCTTCACCTGCTTAAGTGAAAATGCGCCAGAAGCAAGGTGACGAGCCTGCTCTCCGCCGGGCGACGCTAAGGCCGGGAGCGCGGGGGAAGCCACAGTCAGCATGAAGGCAGGCAAAAAACATAGAACCAGCCTGCGGAGCAGCGAATGCCTGTACGTCATGTTTTTCTCCTTGGTATGACAACGCGGTTATATCTCGTTTTAAGGGCGCTGAAAAGCATTGAACAATCCGCGCATAAAGTATAGTATCCACCCGTTATGGAACGGGCTTTTTTTGCGGCATGCTCATTATGGCACATATCGCGGCCAATATCAAAACTCTATTGCGCCCCCGCGGTAAAAATCCTGCTGATCTGTCATGCGTTGTCACCGTCGATCGGTCCGGAATTTCTCCGTACCGGTGTTCCCCGCCGTCATATTTTTTGAGGATGCTCAATTGAAAACACCGTCCGCGATCTCAGCCTCAGCCTCCGCAACCTGCGGCGCAATGCAGCCTTTGCCCCTTGATGGTCTGCCTGATTCTGATGCCGCTCAGTCGGAGAGTCCTGCGCCGGATATCCAGAACGAGCCGCGGGATATCGAGATCCTTCCTCCTGAAGACGGCATGGATATCGACGACGGCGAGATAATGGAAGATGATGCCATAGAAGAGACATGCAATCTTCCTGCCCTCGCATCGGAAAGGCTGCCCAGTGTCCCCATCAGGGACGGCCTTCAGGCCTACCTGCAAAAAATCAACAAATTTCCCATGCTCGCCCCGGAGGAAGAAACGCGGCTTGCACGGCTCGTGCGCGATAAAAATGATGCTCAGGCCGCATTCCGCCTCGTATCCTCTCATCTGCGGCTGGTCGTGCGCATAGCCCTTGATTTCCAGCGAAGGTGGATGCAAAACGTGCTCGATCTCATCCAGGAGGGCAACGTGGGGCTGCTGCGCGCCGTGAACAAATTCGACCCCGACAAGGGCATAAAGTTTTCCTACTACGCTTCTTTCTGGATCAGGGCCTACATCCTCAAATTCATCATGGATAACTGGCGCATGGTGAAAATCGGCACGACCCAGGCGCAGCGCAAGCTGTTTTACAACCTGAACAAGGAAAAGCAAAAACTCCTTCAGCAGGGATTCGATCCCGACTCCGCCATTCTCTCCCAGCGCCTGGGCGTTTCTGAAGAACAGGTGATCGAGATGGAGCAGCGCCTCGATTCCAGCGACGTATCGCTTGATGTCCCTGTGAGCGACGAGAATGGAAGCGCATCGCGGATGGACTTCCTTCCTTCACAGGATCTGGCTGCAGAAACGCATATCGCGGATGCAGAGATGTCTGACATACTGCACGCCAGCCTTGAAAAGCTCATCCCCAGCCTTTCCGAAAAAGAGCTTTTCATCCTGCGTCGGCGCTTGCTTGCCGATGAACCCATGACCCTTCGCGAGATCGGAGAGTACTACCATGTGACGCGAGAACGTGTCCGTCAGCTTGAAGTCCGGCTTCTCGAAAAGCTCAAGGCCCATCTTAAAACAGACATCAAAGATATTTCAGAAGACTGGATCGATTCATAAACCTCGTGAGCGAGCTATGCATTACCTCCAACATAGTAGGAACGGCCGATCGCATGCCAGGCTGACATGCCGCATCCTCATGACATCCACAGCCCTGTGCGTTTTTTTTCTCTCCGCCGGATGCACTTCAGCCGAAACGGGAATGGCATCGGAAAATGTATTCATCCCCGCCCTGCGCTCTGCAGGAAATGCCGACGAACCGAGCACTTCCCCCGGGGCAGAACTCATCTATGCCCAGATCATACTCAGCCAGTCCATGGCGCGTAACGATATCAAAGGCGTAATCGAAACGTCCGGTGCGATAGTCAACAGCAGGGGATTCACATCCGCTCACGCTGCCCCTGTCATCGACGCCTGCGCATGGCTCATAGCCCACGCGCATGCGGTCGAAGCTGAAGAATTGCTTGAGGTCGCTTCTGAAAGGCTCCAGGATGATTTTGACCTGCTGGCCATGCGTGCTGATCTCCGCATGCAATCTGGAAAAAGCCCTGAGGCGCTGGCTTTGCTGAGAGAGTACTCCAGCCGCCATCCTGAAAACATGAAGGCAAAATCAGCGCTGGCGACCGTCATGGTCCGCTGCGGACTGATCAGGGAAGCCCTGAAGATCCAAAACAGCATACCGGATAGTGACTTTACGCCTGAAATGCGTTTTGCCTATGCACAAGCCCTGCATATCGAAGGTGACATGGCCAATGCGGAAAAACAGTTGCGAATCGCGCTGCAGTCCAAACCGGATTATGCCGAAGCCATGACACTCCTCGCTCTTACGCTGGAACGCAGCAAACGCTACGCGGAAGCCGAAGAGCTTTATGAAAAGATCCTGGAGCAGGACGAAGACAACAGCAGCAGCCGCCTGCTGCTCCTTCGCCTCTATCTTTTGGAAGGAAAGATCGACAGTGCCGTGCAGGCAGTGCTTTCTTCCGGCGAACCTGTGAAATTCGCCGCCTCCGCTGCGTCCATCGCCATGGAGGAAAAGAACTTCTCTGGTCCGATCAGCTTTCTCGAACAGCTTGAAAAACAGAGGGAATTTGCCCCGGAACTCTTTTTTTACCATGCATCTCTGCTGTACGAACACAGGAATGATGCCGAAAGCGCCCTGAAAATCCTCGATAAGATCCGCTACGAAGACGAGAGCTTTATTTCGGCAACGAAGCTGAAGCTCCAGATACTGCTCGAAAAAGGTTCCTCCGGCGACGCATACGCTCTGCTCGATAGACTCATCAAGTCCCATCCTGACGACATTGCTCCTCTGATACTTGCAGGAGACACCTATGCCAGGCAAAAGGATCACGCCATGGCAGAACGCTTCTATGGCAGAGCACTTGAACTGGACCCTGATCAAAATTATGCCATGTATCAGATGGCTTATCAAAAGGAACTCCAAGGGCTCCACGATGAAGCCTATTCCATGATGGAGCGCATTGTTGCACAGCACCCTGATAACGCCTTAGCGCTCAACTATATCGCCTATTACCTTGCCGAACACGGATCGGAACTCGATAAAGCCCTCGACTATGCCGCCCGCGCCGCAGATCTGGAACCTCAGGCAGACTTCATTCTCGATTCCCTGGCCTGGGTCCATTACCAGCGGAAAGAATTTGAAAAGGCATGGAAGGTCATCCAAAAAGCTCATATGGTGCACAGCCTTTCAAGCGAACACGATCCTGTCCTGCTCGAACATTACGGCGACATCGCCGCAGCCGTGGGGGCATGGGCGTCTGCCCGCAAAGGTTGGCAGGAAGCACTTGACCTCTTTCGACGGCACGAGCAGATCACCGATGAAACACGGGTCCGGGGCAAATTGGAGAAGATGAAATGAAAATGTATTTGCGTGCCTTCTCTGTCTTGCTGGCAGTCCTGTTCGCGTCCGGCTGCGCTTTAAAGCCTCAAGTTCCTGCAGGACTGTCCGATGACAGCCTGTGGTCGGCTTTCAAGACGAAAAATGCAGATATGCCCGGAATAAGTTCTGCAGGAACACTTCTCTACGGAAGCATACGCTTCGGTCTCCCTCAGGATACCCGGCGCGTGACATATAAACTCTGGTCTTCACTCACGCAGGAAAGTGCTCGGGATCAGCCTGATCTGAGGTTGGAAGTGAACGCGGGCGCAGGCCCGGGCATTTGCAGCGCACATTGGCAAAACGGCTCCATGACTCTTTTGCTGCATCAGGAAAAGCAGGCATGGACAGGCAAAGGTTCGCAGGAAAACATCAAAAAGCTCCTTGGGATATCGCTCCCCCTCGAGCTCACCCGCAT
>JAEEGL010107813.1_pt1 | contig 10667 bp, 12 predicted proteins | sample 9134231 | NCBI WGS metagenome assembly JAEEGL01 (sample SAMN16246548, study PRJNA631951) | gut metagenome | biome: gut microbiome; feature: rumen; material: fiber-attached | host: Bos | place: Iran: Karaj | collected 2018-10 | reverse complement strand
GCATCCGTCCAGCCTGTGTAGTTGTCGTTGGCGGGGCGCACCCACATGGCGGTGAGGCCCACGTTGTCGTTGAACTTGTAGCTGGCGGTCACGGCCGCGCCGTCGGCGTCCAAGATGGCGGAGCCTCCGGCGGCGTTGGGCAGGGCCACTGCCTGCAGGCCCATGCGGAACTTCAAATCGGTCTGCGGCACGACCCAGTCGAGGTAGGCGTTCTTGACTTTGACGACGCGGCCGTCGGCGCCGAGGGCGGCGCCATCTTCTGCCTTGCCCCAGTACTGCGTGCCGATTTCAAAGTAGACCGTGCCGGACAGCGCTTCGGATGCCACGGCGTCCAGCTGCAGGCGCACGCGCTGCCCGGCGTTGAACGTGTCATTGGTGTCGGCGCGATTCTTTTGTCCGCCGCGCGGGCCTGTCTTGCTGACGAGGTTGCCGTCGCCGACGCCGAAGCCGACCAGCCATTCGCCCTGGGCCTTGAAATCAATGGCGCCTGCCGGCGAGCCCGCGGCGAAGAGCATGCCCGCCGCGAGCAGCAGGCCCATGCAGACCTTCTTGAATTTCAACGCCGCTTCTGCCTGCCCGCCTTTCTGTTCGCCGTGGGAGCAGGGCTTTCCGGTCCTGCGGCAGAGGCCGCCGCATCCGCAATCGCACTGATGAGGCTCGGCCTCAATGGGATTGTTCCGGGAACGGTACGAAAAATTTTTGTCCGACATCATGTCTCCTCCAGATGAAATGATTTTCTCCGACGGGCGTGAACTGTCGAAGAAATCTCCTGCGCGGCCTTTCCCCCCTCGCGTTCGGCGGAGGCGGGGAAAATGTCGTCAGAAGGCGTGTTTCCGGGAATGTATCGGAAATGACTTTTGATGTCAATTTTAATTTTATGATTTTTTCGCCGCCCGTGAAAAAAGGCGGCCCCGAGGGGCCGCCCGCATCGCCTGCCGGCGCGCCGCGCCGCTTTTCCGCTACAGGGCGGCGGCCCAGAGGGCGTCGTCTGCCGCGAAGGGGATGAAGCAGTCGCAGGCGGCGGCATCGTCCGCGGCGAAGCAGGCTGATTCGGCGAAGATCCGGGCGTGCTCGCCGTCTGCCAGGCAGTCCCGGGCGAAGTCCTCGGCGTCGTCGAGGCTCTCGAAGCCCTCGAAGTCGCGCTCCTCGTACTGCATCGGCGGAAAATGCTCCACATACCAGGTGGGCAGGCCGAGGAAGGCATTGCGGTTCCTTTCGCGCACCGAGACAGCTGCAAGGCGGGCGGGTGTGTTTCTTTTCATGTTTCCTCCCGGAGGGCGGCTGGGTGCGGCGGCCGGCGCGCCGGGATGACGCCCTCCGCCGCACTGTTTCTTCGGTATTATATGCGGATTTGACGGCTTTCTCAAGGATTTTTGCAAAAATATTGCGAAAGAGAAAAATTGTGAATCATGCCGCCTGCCCTGCGAAATGCCGTGTCAAATTGTCGCCATTTTCGCGGGGCTGCCCGGGATGAAAACCCTCGCCGCGCCGCCTGACAGTCGCGCGAAAAAAAGAGCTGATGAAAAATTATGCTGAAATATCAATCTAGTGCGACAAGATTCAGCTAGGAACTGTCAGAGGTGAAAATGCTTTTTCGCTTCATTCCCGCGGAAAAAATCATCATTTTTTGTCAGGGCGACAAAGGGGCTTTCCGTGCGGCGGAGGTCATGGGAGCTTGAAAGAAATCTTCCCCGATGCTATAATGAATGCCGTTAATGAAAAGAATCATTCATAAACGAATAAAAAAGGGCGGGGGCGAATGTACGGAATGAATCGGAGCGGAAAGGGGCCTGTGGAAAGCCCGGTCGGACGGGGGGAGGAATGGCGCGCGATCGTGCGGCCTATCGAGATACTGCGCGGCTACCGTGCCATATCGCGGCGCATGCACGTCAGCGCCGACGCCGTGCGCGACTGGGTGCTCGAAGGGGCCCCCATCTGCTACGAGAAGGAGACCCCCCTTGCCGAAATAGCCGAGCTGTGGGCGTGGCGCATGGGGCGGCAGAGGGCCGCCGTCTAGTCCCCGCCGTCTTCCGCTTCTTCGAGCGGGGCGCCCGTGCATCCGCCGTGCTCGCGCAGTATGGCGAGAGCCTGCGCCTTGGTCGGCACCCGGCCCCTGCAGGCGGCGTTCTGGCGCTCGCCCTCCGGGCAGTAGCCGAGCTGCACGCAGTTGGGGCCGGCCCCGGCGAAAAGGTCGGGCGCGGCCTTGCGGCACAGGCGCAGCATCTTCCAGGCGAGGTCGCGTATCTCGTGCTGGGCGTTGCGGCAGCAGCGTATGGAGAACCAGTCGGTGAGCGCGTGGGCGTTCATGCCGATGATGGCCTTGAACTCCGTGGCCTGCGGCTTCATGTAGCGCAGATCCTCCTCCGGCAGGCCGGCCGCGAGCCCCGCGTCGTACCACTGGCTGGAAAGCTCGGCGAGGTCGCGGCCCGAAAGCGTCGCCTCGTGTCCGTCGGGCAGGGTGATCCTTGCCTGGAAACCGGCCACCTTCTCGGGGTAGACCACGGAGAAGCGCCTCTTGCCGCCGAGCTCGGCGCGGCCGGATTTGATGAGGTATGAGGCGAGGCGCTTGCGCACGAGCTGGGTCTCGGTGACGCGCGAATACCCCGCCACGCCGAAGATGAAGTAATCGAATTCAAGGGCCGCGCGGTGGCCGCTTGAGATGATGTTCTGCACGATCTTGCGCGAGTAGGGCGAGGCCGCGATCTCCTCGAGCGAACGCTCGCTCGCAACGAAGCGCGCCGCGATGTCCGTGTATATCTTCCCGCCGCCTGCCAGAAGCATGACCTGCCCGCTGCCGGTGTAGTGTTCGTCGATCATGGACGACCCCCTTCAGGATGTTTTGCGCCACACTAGCCCCTGGCCGCGGCGGTGGCAAGCGGCATCTGCGATCCTCTTCGCTTTTCGGGCGGGGCGGCGCCCCGCGGGATATTGACAGGGAACGGGCAAAGAGACAGAGTGAAGCACGCTTGTCGGCAGGCGCGCAGGCGCCCGCCGCGAGAGAGGAGGATAGGATGACCGTTCACGACATACGAGACATACTTGCCGCCGACAGGGCGACCGTGGGCACGTGGCTGCAGCTGCCTTCGCCGGACGTGGCCGAGATCATGGCGCGCGCGGGCTACGACTGGGTGGCCGTTGACATGGAGCACGGCTCCTTCGGGCCGTCGATTCTGCCCGACGTCTTCCGAGCCGTCGAGGCCGGGGGCGCGGTGCCTTTCGCGCGCCTGCCCCTTGCCGAGAAGGTGTGGATAAAGGCCGCGCTCGAAGCCGGAGCGAAGGGCCTGATCTTCCCCATGATAGAGAGCCGCGCGCAGCTCGACCGCGCCATAGACCTCGCCACCTACCCCGGTCAGGACACGTGGCGCGACGCGGGCCAGACCGCGGACGAGTACCGCGGCGTGGGCTTCTGCCGCGCGAACGGCTTCGGGCAGCTCTTCGACAGCTACCGCAGCAGCGTGACGCCCGAGATCTTCATCGTCGCCCAGATAGAGCACGTGCGCGCGGTCGAGCAGCTCGACGCCATTCTCTCGCATCCCAGGCTCGACGCCATCATGGTCGGCCCCTACGACCTTTCGGGCAGCATGGGGCTGACCGGGCAGTTCGACCACCCCGACTTCAAGGCCGTGATGGAGAATATCGCCGCGGCCTGCCGCCGGCAGCGCGCCCGCATGGGCCTGCACATCGTCACCCCCGACGAGGCCGAGCTGGCGCGCCAGATAGCGAACGGCGCGCGTTTCATCGCCTACGGCATAGACACCGTCTTTCTGTGGCGGAACGCCCGCCGCCCCGCGCCGCAGAAATAGCCCGGGGAGCGGGCGGAAGCATTTTTTCCGCGGGCGCCCGCGGGGCGCATGCAACGATACGGAGGCAACACAGTGAAAATAACGGTTTTCGGCGGATCGGGCTTTCTGGGCTCGCATATCTGCGACAAGCTGTCCGAGGCCGGCCATGCGGTGACCATCGTCGACCTGAACCCCTCGCCGTGGCTGCGGCCCGACCAGACCATGATCACCGGCAACATCCTCGATGAGGATGTCGTGCGCCGCGCCGTCGAAGGCGCCGACATGGTCTTCAACTACGCGGGCATAGCCGATATCGGCGAGGCCAACAGCCGCCCGGTAGACACGGCCCGCATCAACGTGCTCGGCAACGTCATGGTGCTTGAGGCCTGCCGCCAGGCCCAAACGAAGCGCTACGTCTTCGCCTCGTCGCTCTACGTCTACGGCAAGTCCGGCGGCTTCTACCGCTGCAGCAAGCAGTCCTGCGAGATCTACATAGAGAACTATCAGGCCATGCACGGCCTGCCCTACACCATACTGCGCTACGGCTCGCTCTACGGACCGCGCGCCGACAACCGCAACGCCATCCACCGTTTCGTGCACGAGGCTCTGACCACGGGCGGCATCACCTACTACGGCGCGCCCACGGCCCTGCGCGAATACGTGCACGTGGACGACGCGAGCACCGCCACCCTCGCCGTTCTGGACAGGGAGTTCGAGAATCAGAACATCATCATCTCGGGCAACCAGCCCATGCGCGTGGGCGACCTCTTCAAGATGATCGGCGAGATGCTGGGCCGCGAGCTCGAGCTGCGCTACCAGAACGACCCGAACAGCGGCCACTATCAGGTGACGCCCTACGCCTTCATGCCCAAGGTGGGGCGCAAGCTCGTGCCCCAGCTCACCGTCGATCTCGGGCAGGGCATCCTGCGCGTCATGGAGGAGGAGCACAAGCGCCTCCATCCCGAGCTTTCGAGCGAGGGCGGCTACCTGGTGCCGACCGACGACTAGGCCGGGGCGCCCCCTCCCGTTACGGCGCATGCCCGCCGGCCGGCGCCGGCCCCTGGAAACGACATTTTAGGAGACAGAATGAACATCATCGCCATCATCCCCGCCCGCATGGGCTCGAGCCGCTATCCCGGCAAGCCTCTCGCCCTCATCCACAACGTGCCCATGGTGGGGCACGTCGCCTTCCGCACGGCCATGAGCGACATCCTCACCGACACCTACGTCGCCACCTGCGACGAGATCATCGAGAACTACTGCCGCGACGCCGGCCTCAAATGCGTGATGACGGGAGACCACCACGTGCGCTGCTCAACGCGCACGGCCGAGGCCCTCCTGAAGATCGAGGCCGCCACCGGCAGGAAGGCGGACATCGTGGTCATGGTTCAGGGCGATGAGCCCATGGTGCGCCCCGAGATGATCAGCGCCGCCGTGCAGCCCATGATCGACGACCCCACAGTCAACGTGGTCAACCTCATGGCCGAGATGGACACCCTTGAGGAGTTCGAGGACCCCAACGAGGTCAAGGTCGTCATCGACCGCAACAGCGACGCCCTCTATTTCTCGCGCGAGCCCATCCCCTCGCGCAAGAAGGGCTCGGACAAGGTGCCCATGCGCAAGCAGGTGTGCATCATCCCCTTCCGCCGCGACTATCTCCTGCGCTTCAACGAGATGGAGGAGAGCCCGCTTGAGATCTACGAGTCCGTGGACATGATGCGCATTCTCGAATACGGCGAAAAGGTCCGCATGGTGCCGACCGGCTGCCGCACGTGGAGCGTCGACACCCCCGACGATCTCGCCCGGGTCACCCGCCTGATGGAGAACGACGACCTCATGCGGAGGTACAGCCGGCAATGAGCGCCGCGCCCGGCCTTGCGCGCCGCATCGGCGATGCCCTTGAGGAGCTGTGGGTCGCCCTGTGGGGCTGGATACCCACGCCCCTGGGGGTTCTGTTGCGCCTTGCCATGTGGCGGTGGCTCTTCGCCGCCTGCGGCACGGTGCGCTTCGCGACGGGCGTCACCCTGCTCGGCTGCCGCAACATGCGGCTCGCCGACGGGGTGCGCGTGGGGCGGGGCGCCTTCGTGACGGCCGGGGACGGTTCCCTCGTCATGGAGCGGGACGTGGCTCTTTCGCCCTGCGTGCACATGAGCGCCGACGGCGGCAGCATCGTCGTCGGCCACCACACCGCCATAGGCCCCGGCACGGTCGTGCGCGCCGCGAACCATCGCTTCGGCCGCCGCGACATGCCCATCATGCAGCAGGGCCATGAGCCGGGCACGATCGTCATCGAAAGCGATGTCTGGATCGGCGCCAACTGCGTCATCACCCCCGACGTCCGCATAGGCTGCGGAGCAGTGGTCGGCGCGGGCGCCGTGGTCACGCGCAACGTGGCCCCGTTCACCATAGTGGGCGGCGTGCCCGCCCGCGTCATAGGCCGCCGCGGCGACGATATGCCCCTGCTTTCGGCCGTGAAGACGGAAAACCAAGGAGAGAACTGAAAATGCCCCTTCGCTGCGTCGTTTTCGATTGTGACGGCGTTCTGCTCGACAGCGTGCCCGTCAAGACGCGCGCCTTCGGCCGCCTCGCAGAACCGTGGGGCGAGGAGGCCCGCGAGCGTTTCGTCGCCTACCATACGGCCCACGGCGGCGTGAGCCGCTATCAGAAGTTCATCTGGTTCTTCCGCGAAATCGTCGGGCGCGAGATAACCCCCGGGGAATCCGAAGACTGGGGCCGCCGCTTCAGCGAGATCGTGCAGGATGAGATGCGCCGCTGCCCCTGCATAGCGGGCGCGGAGCAGGTCCTGCGCGACTGGAAGGGCAGGCTGCCGCTCTATGTCTGCTCCGGCGCGCCCGCGGAGGAGCAGCGCGCCATGCTGGCCGAGCACGGCCTGGACGGCTATTTCGACGGCATCTTCGGAGCGCCGCCGGCCAAGAATGAACTGCTCGCCAGGATACTGAAGGACGCCGGCATAGCCCCGGCGGACGCCCTCATGGTGGGCGACGCCACGACCGACCGCGATGCGGCGGCCTATGCGGGCACGCTCTTCTACGGCGTGGGCGATCTGCTGAAAGGCGGCGACCACCCGTGGGGCGCCGACCTGACGGGCCTTTCCGCCTTTATCGCCGGGCGGGTCTAGGCGGCTCTCCATGCAGAAGCTGTGGCAGAAGTTCTGGCTCAAGGCCGTCTGCACCGCCCTCGCCATGGCCTTTCTGGCGGGCGGGGCCGGCTGGCTCACCTACGCCCTCATGCACGCATCCGGGGGCGCGGTCGAAAGTTCCGCTCCCGCCGCTCCCGACAAGTCCGGCGCACAGCCCGTGAAGGAAGGGGGCGAACCCGCAGCGTCCGATGCGGCGGTCGGTTCGGCAACGCCTGAAGACAATGCCGCGGCCGTTCCCGAAAAGGCTGGTGAACAGTCCGTAGCGACGGGGGGAAAACCCGCAACGTCCGATGCGGCGGGCGGTTCGGCCACTCCAGATGGCAATGCCGCGGCCGCTCCCGAAAAGGGCGCGACGGCTTCCGCGGCGCAATCGTCCGAAACGAGCACCGGAGATGCGCCGCCTGATGATGCCGCGCCTAGGCCCGATGCCGCCTTCATCGCGCTCGCCGAGGGCAGGGGGCTGTCCCCCGCACCCGTAACGCCCGAAGAGAGGGCCCGGGCATCCCTCATGCTCGACTACTGCAACGACGTGGAGCGCACGGCCTTCGGCCCGTGGTATCGTCAGGCCGACGTGCTCGATTTCTACACGCGCATCTACCTGGGGGAGTGGAAACTGCCGAAACGCGCTGAACCCGCTTCCTCCCGCGCGGGCGCATCGCGTCGCCTCGCCCCGCCGGCAGGCCTTTTCACCGATGAGGAGCGGGGGAGGATCGCCGCGCATGCGGAGGCCATGGGCCGCGCCCTTGAGGGCATGATCGCCGATTACAAGGCCCTGGAGGCCTATGTGGCCGACCCCACGATCATCGATGACGGCAGGAAGGGCAAGGAACTCGCCGCCTCCATAGCAAAGGCCTACGCCGCTTTCTGCGCGTCGCGCGCGGCCCTGCTTTCCCTGCTGGACGAAAGGGCCGTCGCCGCCGAGGACGTCTTTTTGAAGGGCAACCCCTTGAGGCGTCAGATCCTCTGCGCCCGGCGCATCTTTCGTCTGTACAGGCTGATCGCCGAGAAATTGACGCCCGGGTCGTCTCCGGATGCCCCCGCCCGCGTCGATTCCGTGGCCGATGCGGCGGATGCGCCGGCGTCACAGCCCGCCGAAAGCGCCGCAACGCCTGAAGACGCCGCCCCCGGAGCGGCGTCCCCCCGTGTCGACAGGGCTGCGCTTGTGGCCATGGAGCGCGAGCTGCGCGCGGTCGCGGCCTATGCCGCAGAGCCGCCTTTCCGCGGCAGGCCGCTGGACGAGCGGGCCTACCGCGCCTTTCTCAAGGAGGTGGCGGCCTATGACGACATGCTCGCGCGCGGCCTTGCGGAGGGCTTCTTCATGCCCTTGCGCAAGGCGATGAACGATCTCGCCGGGACGAGCCGCGAGACCTACAATGCCTTCGCCGCAGGCATGAACAGCAGATAACGCCGTTTGGCAAGCATATTGCATATCTCTAGACAAATACGAAAATCGTCAGTCCGGAGGTCATCATGTTCTTTTTGCTTGGCGGCAATGATAAGAAATCCCACAAGAGCGAAAAAAAGGCCCCTCTTTCCCGCGCGACCTCGCAGGCGCGCGAAGTCTTCCTGACCGGCCGCTTCCCCGTCGTCACCACGGATCATGTGGAGGGGCGGCGCATCGTCAAGGTGCTCGGCCTTGTCTGCTGCCGCGGCTTCGACTCCGACGAGACCTTCTTCGGCATGGCGAGCCGGGCGATGAACAAGGGCGCCCAGGCCATCGTGGGCTACAATGAGAACGTGGCCTTCCATCCGGACGGCAGCAAGTATTTCTCGTGCTACGGCACGGCCGTCATGTTCGAATACGACCCCGCCTCTCCCGACAGCCTGCCGCTCATGCTGCAGCAGAAACTGAAAGACCGCGTGACCCCGGCCGAGACGGAGGACGTGATCTGAAGCCGACCGGCTGACCGGAGCACAGCATCAGGTCAGCCTTCCACGCTGGAAAAGTGCCGGACAGGCACGCCTGCCAGGCGGAATTTCATGCGAGCGCTGCACGGCTCTGTGTGAAATGGAGATAAGGAAAGCCCCGGCGAAATCGCCGGGGCGAATTTTTGCGTTTTTCCGGAAAAGGCAGGCCGGCAGGCTGGACAGGCCCCAAAAAAAGCGGAGGGGTGAAGTCCCGCCTCCTCGTGTTCGTTGCAGGTCAGAACGCGTACCTGACCATCAGGCTGGCTGGTTACGCCGTGACGAACGCCCGAATTATTGCAGGCTTCCTAAACGCTCAGGTCGAGGCCGCTCATGCGCGAGAGGGAGCCTTCGGCATAGGCGCTGAACCAGGAGGATGCGCTGTCGCCGGAATTCTCCCACCATGCGGCTATGCTTTCCATCTGTATGCGCCTGCGCGATTCCGTGGGGGAGATCTGCATGGCCTTGCGCGCCTGGTCCAGGCCCGAGAAGGCCTCCATTTTTTTGTAGGCCTTGACGAGGTCTTCGCTTCCGTCGAAGACGGCCTGCACGGCCTTGACCGTGTCGGCATCGGCGCCCTGGACCGTAATGCCGCCCCCGTCGTTCACCTGCAGGGTGAATTTGGCCGAGGGATCGATGCCCGCCGCCTCAAGGCTCGATTTCAGAAGCGCGTTGAAGTCGTCCTCAACCATGGAGCGGTACTCCGTGAGCTGCGAGAAGGTCACGCGGCTGTCCTCGCCGAGGCCCATGTCGTCCATGGCGTATCTGACGAGCTCGACCAGGCTCGAGAGCTTGCGCGCGAGGGTGTCGCCCGTGCTTTCGCCCTTGCTTTCGGAAGTCGCGAGGCCTGAAAGCACGCCCGCCGCGGATGACTGCGATCCGGAGTCGTTTTCCGCGATCTGGTTCTGCTGCTGCCAGAGATACAATGCCGTCGAGTAGTCGCTGACGCCCGAGATGCCGCTCATGATGCCCCGTCTCCTTTTTCGCCGGCGGCATGATCTGCCGTGCCTGCGTTCTGGGCAGGATTAAAGCAAAAAGCGCGCCAGAAAGGGGCGTTACGGTGTGCGCGCAGGCTTATTGCTGTGGCTCTCCCGCCATCGCCTGCGTCATCAGGGTTACGTTGTGGCGGAACATGTCGAGGTACGTCGGGGCCGGGCCGTCCGGCGCGGAAAGCGCGTCGGAGAAGAGCTCGCCGCCCGCCTTCACGCCGGTCTCGCGGGTGATGCCCTCCATGAGCCTGGGGTCGGTCATGTTCTCGACGAAAAGGGCGGTGACCTTCTCCTTCCGTATCTGGCGAATGAGCCCGGCCACGCTCCTGGCCGAGGCCTCGGATTCCGTGGAGACGCCCATGGGCGAGAGAAGGGTCACGCCGTAGGCATGGCCCAGATAGCCGAAGGCGTCGTGCGAGGTGATGACCTTGCGCCTGTCTTCGGGGATGCGCGCGAACGCGTCCCTGACCCAGGCGTGCATGGCCGCGAGTCTGGCCCCGTAGGCTTCGGCGTTTTTCGCGTAGTCGCCGGCATGGGCGGGGTCGGCGGCCGAAAGGCCCGCCCGGATGTTCTCGACGTAGCGCATGCCTATCTCAAGGTCCTGCCAGGCGTGCGGGTCGGTGACCTTCGCGCCGCTGCCGTCCTCGTCATCCATGACGTGGGGCGTGATGCCCGCGCTCGCGATCACGACGGGGGCCTTGCAGCCGGATGCCTGGATGAGCCTGTCAATCCAGCCCTCGAGATGAAGGCCGTTCATCACGACGAGGTCGGCCTGGGAGACCCTCTTCGCGTCCTCAGGGGTGGGGCTGTAGGTGTGGGTATCCGCATTCG
>JAEEGL017049940.1_pt1 | contig 10668 bp, 7 predicted proteins | sample 9134231 | NCBI WGS metagenome assembly JAEEGL01 (sample SAMN16246548, study PRJNA631951) | gut metagenome | biome: gut microbiome; feature: rumen; material: fiber-attached | host: Bos | place: Iran: Karaj | collected 2018-10 | reverse complement strand
GTATCACTCCTTCTATGTCGTTCCACTTCCAGCCCGGATGGCCCGATGTGCGCACTCCCGAGATGGAGAGCACCTTCATTGACGGCAGCAACGACTACACCGTGACCGTGCCCGACGCTTGCAACGACCGTTGGCAGGCACAGATGCACTTCCACACCGACTTGGTGACCTCTTCCGCTATCCACTACGACTTCTCCATGATACTGAATGCCGACCATGACATCGACGGAGTGACCATCAAACTGACGCAGGAAGATGATGCCCAAGCGATAATCGACGTGGCAGATGTCAGCCTCAAGGCCGGCGAGGACTTCGTCTTCTGGAAGAGCGACCTGACGGGCTTAGACTTGAACACCGTGAAACTGGTACTCGACTTCGGATATGCCAGTCAGCCTGTCACCGTCAACGTGCGCAACATCGTACTCAAAGACCATGCCAACGACGACGGCACCGTACTGCCCGAGCAGGGCGGTGAAAACGGCGGCGAAGAACAACAGGCACAGATGGACTGGGACTACGATTCGGCAGCCAACCTCTGTAAGGCCGTCGATGAGGGTTCGATGTTCGACGCCTTTGGCTACTACTTTGCCACAGGCAGCGATTGGCAAGAAATCCCCTTCAGCGAAGCCACCCACAACGGCGATACCTATGAGATAGACCTGCCCGAAGGACTGGGCAGCTTGCAATGGCAAGGACAGTTCCACATCGACACCAAACTGACCGCTTCAGCCAGCAAGAAGTATAACTTCTACCTCATGATGGAGGCCGACAACGACATGCCGCAGGTGACCTTTAAACTGACCGACTCGGGCGACAACAACTACTTCTTCGTGGAGCGCGCCGATGTTCCCGCCGGAGGCTTTGTCTTTAAGAAAGAGGGTGTAAGCCTGAAAGAAGGCACTGACGCCTCCACTGTCCGTATGTTCTTCGACTTCGGTGGCTCGCCCAGCGGCACCCATGTGAAAATCAGCAAGATTTATTTTGAGGAAGTCCTCAGCATGGACTACGACGACGCCGACAACCTTTGGAAAGCCGTCGATGACGGTTCAATGTTCGAGGCCTTTGGTTACTACTTTTCCACAGGCGACGATTGGCATGAAATCCCCTACAGCGAAGCCACCCACAACGGCAATGTGTATGAGATTGACATGCCCGAGAATATCGGCACCTCACGGTGGCAGGCACAGTTCCACATCGACACCAAGTTGACCGCATCGGCCGACAAACAGTATGCCTTCCAAGTAGAAGTAGAGGCCGACAACGATATTCCTCAGATGACTTTCAAACTGACCGACTCGGGCGACAGCAACTACTTCTTCGAAGAGCGCACTGACGTGCCCGCAGGTGAACCTTTCGTGTTCAAGCGCACCGGCCTCACCCTGAAAGAAGGCGCGAATGCTTCCGCTGTCCGTATGTTCTTCGACTTCGCTGGAACACCCGCTGGCACCCACGTGAAAATCAGCAAAATAGTCTTTAAAGAATTGTAAGATGAAACAACACATGATCATCAATAGTTTATTGCTCTCTCTCGCCGTAGCCTTCACAGGCTGCGGTGGGGGCGACGACAACAACACCCCGTCGGGCGGTAGCAGCGCTGTCACCATCACCGTGAAACCCGAAGCACTGGACTTTTCCGCAGAGGGCGGCACTTATAACATCGGCGTGAACACCACAGGTAAGGAATGGGGCGCATATACCGATGCGGCATGGCTGACGGTGAGCACCGCCAACACCACCCAGCAACAAGGAACGGTGACGGTGAAAGCCGAGGCCAATCCCACCACAGGGAACCGCTCGGCTACGGTCACTATCATGTCGGGCGCAGCAAGAAAACAAGTGGCCGTGACACAGGCTGCCGCCGCAGCGGAGGCCTACCCCGCCCCCGATGGTTACACTCTGGTATGGCACGATGAGTTCAACAGCGGCACTGAGTTGAATGCCTCTGACTGGACACACGAGGTGAAAAACTCAGGATGGGTGAACAATGAACTGCAGAACTACGTCAATCACCTGACCCCCGGAGGCGCTGAGGTGACCGAGGTTAAGAACGGTGCACTGCACATCCACTGCCTGAAAGAGGACGGCAAGATTTACTCAGGCCGCGTGTATGCGAAAGTGAAAGAAGGCTGGAAATACGGATTTATCGAAGCCCGCATCAAACTGCCGAAGGGCAAGGGCACCTGGCCCGCCTTCTGGATGATGCCCGTTAACTTCAAGTCATGGCCCGCCGACGGCGAGATTGACATCATGGAAGAGGTGGGAGGCCATCCCAACTATGTGTCGTCGAGTCTGCACGCCAATGCCCATGTACACAGCAACAACACCCAGGTGACGCACGAGATGCTGTGCAACGGTGCGGAGGATGACTTCCATACCTACGCCATGGAATGGACATCGCAGAACATCACCACCTATGTGGACGGAAAGGTGCAACTGAGCTATGACAACCGTGGACTGGGGCGCGACGACTGGCCCTACGACGATCCCTTCTACATCATCTTCAACCTCGCATGGGGCGGCTCTTGGGGCGGCACCTACGGCATTAACGAGGGCGCACTGCCTGCCACCATGGAGATTGACTACGTGAGAGTCTTTCAGAAATGAGAAATAAGCGTGTTTCAGCAATGAAAAAAGTTTTGTTCCTGGCAGCGATGGCCGTGACGGCCATCACTGCCCATTCACAGAACACGCCCGTCTATCTCGATGACAGCAAACCCATCGAGCAACGGGTGGAAGACGCCTTGCAACGCATGACGCTCGACGAGAAAATCGCCGTCGTCCATGCGCAGAGCAAATTCTCCTCACCGGGTGTGATGAGGTTGGGGTTCCCCGACTTCTGGACCGATGACGGTCCTCACGGTGTGCGTCCCGATGTGCTGTGGGATGAATGGGTGCAGGCTGGACACACCAACGACTCGTGTGTCGCCTTCCCCGCCCTCACCTGTCTGGCTGCCACGTTCAACCCCGACATGGCGCGCATCTATGGCGAGAGCCTGGGCGAGGAAGCCCTCTACCGCGACAAAGACATGATTCTGGGTCCGGGCGTGAACATCAACCGCACGCCGCTCAACGGACGCAACTTCGAATACATGGGTGAAGACCCCTATTTGGCCAGCCGCATGGTGGTGCCCTATATCCAAGGCTTGCAGTCGAAAGGCGTGGCGGCGTGTGTGAAACACTACGCCATGAACAACGACGAGGAGTACCGACATCAGGTGAATGTGGTGCTGAGCGACCGTGCCCTGCATGAGATTTACCTGCCCGCCTTCAAGGCCGCCGTGACCGAGGCCGGCACATGGGGCATCATGGGTGCCTATAACCTCTATCAGGGTCAGCACAACTGCCACAACCAGACTCTGCTCAACAAGATACTGAAAGGCGACTGGGCCTACGACGGTGTGGTGGTGAGCGACTGGGGCGGTGCCCACGACACCGACGAAGCCATCCGCAACGGACTGGACATGGAGTTCGGCACATGGACCGACGGACTGACCATGGGTGCGACCAACGCCTACGACATGTATCATCTAGCCAAAGCCTACAAAGACGGCATCCGCGAGGGAAAATACACGGAGCGCGAATTGAATGACAAGGTGCGCCGCGTGCTGCGCCTCTTCTTCCGCACCACGATGAACAAAAACCGTGGCTACGGTTTTCTGTGCAGCGACGCCCACTATGCCGCCGCACGGCAGATAGCCGACGAGGGCATCGTGCTGCTGCAAAACAAAAATGAGGTGCTGCCCCTGCGCTTAGAGGGCAAGAAACGCATCCTCGTGGTGGGTGAGAACGCCATCAAGATGATGACGGTAGGCGGCGGCAGTTCATCGCTCAAAGCCCAACATGAGATACTGCCCCTCGACGCGTTGTCGGACGCATGTGCCCGCTACGGCGTGACGTGCGACTATGCCCGCGGCTATGTGGGCGACACCGTACAGAGCTATAACAATGTGACCGTCGGGCGCAGCATCGCTGAGCGCCGTCCGGCACAGGTGCTGCTCGATGAGGCCGTGGCAAAAGCCCGTGAGGCTGACTATGTGATTATCTTCGGCGGACTGAACAAGAGCGACCACCAGGACTGCGAAGGCCATGACCGCACCGACTATGCCCTGCCCTACGGCCAGGATGAGTTGGTGAAAGCACTGGCAGCCATCAATCCCAACACCGTGTTCGTCAATATCTCGGGCAATGCCGTGGCCATGCCATGGAAAGACCAGGTGGGCGCCATCGTTCAGGGTTGGTTCATCGGCAGCGAGAGCGGACTGGCACTGACCGACGTGCTCACCGGCAAGGCCAACCCGTCGGGCAAACTGCCCTTCACGTGGTTCGCCACACTGCAAGACGTGCCGGCACACCGGCTGAACACATACCCCGGCACATGGCGTGAAGGACATGACATCATCGACGAAACCTACGCTGATGACATCTATGTGGGCTACCGTGGTGCCGACCACTACAAAGTGCGCCCGACCTTCGCCTTCGGCCACGGGTTGAGCTACACCACCTTTGAGATGGGCAAGGCCACCGCCGACAAGAAATCGATGAACGCCTCGGAGCGCATCACCTTCACCATTCCGGTCAAGAACACCGGCAAGGTGGCAGGCGCCGAAGTGGTACAACTCTACATCCGCGATGTGAAATCGTCGCTGCCCCGTCCGCAGAAAGAGTTGAAAGCATTCCAGAAAGTCTATCTGCAACCCGGCGAACAGCGCGACGTGCGCCTCACCATCGATGCGTCGGCATTGAGTTATTATGACGACCGACAGGGAGCGTGGGTGGCAGAACCCGGCGATTTTGAAGCCCTGATTGGCAATGCCTCGGACCATCTGACGGCAAAAGTGAAATTTTCACTGGAAAAAAATCTTCAATAGGATTCTGAGATTCAAATAATTTGACTATTTTTGCAGCCGAGATACTACGGAGATACACTTCGTGGTGTCTCGACTGTCAATTATAGCCATGAAGAAACTCCTGATTTCCCGTTTTATAGCCATCACGTTATTGACCTTGGCCACCATCGCGGTTAAGGCTCAGCACAATCTGGATTCGCTCTATCGCTGTTTGGACAGCGAGATAGAGCGTTTTTCTGATTATGTAAGTGTTCACGACCGCGAGGTGAATCTGCTGACGCAAGAACTGGCCCAGGCCAAGGATGACGCCCTGCGCTTCGACCTCAACTACCGTCTCTACGACAAATACCGCGCCTTCATCAACGACTCGGCCGTCTACTATCTCCGGAACTGCATCGACCTGGCCGGGCGCTTGCAGCAACCGTCGAAAGTGAACGAGTGCCGTTCGCTGCTGGCCTTGCGCTGCAGCAATACGGGTATGTATGACGAGGCATTGGAGATACTGAGCACCGTGCGCACCGAAGAGATGGACACTGCCGCACTCGGCATCTATTATGAGGCACGCAACCATGTGTATAACGAGTTGGCCTACTACACTCATCTGGCTGACATGAAAGAGAAATACCTGTCGGAGGCGGGCAAATATGAGGGACTGATGCTCAGCATCCTGCCCGACACGTCGGATGCGTCGATGCTGCGCCGTGAGATGGCGGCCTTGAATGCCGGTGAGTTGCAGCTGTCGAAAGCCATCAATGATGAATGGCTCCAGCGTGTGACACCCGGCAGTCACCGCTATGCCCTGGTGGCGCTTTATCGCTATCTGGAATACAAAGCGGCAGACAACAACAACGAGATGATGTACTGGTTGGCGGAGTCGGCATTGTCGGATGTACGCAATGCCGTGATGGACCAAGGGTCACTGTGGGAGTTGGCCAACCAACTGATGCTGGAGGGCGACGTGGACCGCAGTTACCGTTACATCAGTTTCACGAGCGAGTGCGCCAACCGTTACGGTTCGCGCCAGCGCAGTTGGCAGATAGCCCCACTGCTGTCGGCCATCGCCAACAACTACAAGGCGCAGAGTGAGCGCAGCAGTCACCGCCTGCGCCTCACCATCATCGGCATCAGCGTGCTCGCCCTGTTGCTCCTGGCTTCGCTTTTCTATGTCAACCGCCAGCGTAAACGGTTGGCCGTGGCACAGCAGCAGTTGCAACAGACCAACGAGAAACTGGCCTCGGCCAACGGTCTGCTGTCGGACAAGAACAATGAGTTATCGGAAGTGAACAACCAGCTGCACGCGCTGAATGCGCAGTTGGCGGAGTCGAATCAAGTGAAGGAGGAGTACGTCGGACGGTTTATGCGCCTCTGCTCCGTCTATATCGACAAGATGGACCAATTCCGCAAGCGCGTGAACAAGATGATGAAGAACCACGAATACGAGGAGCTATACAACAGCACGCGGAGCCAGGAGTCGAAAGCGCAGCAGTTGGAGGAACTCTGCGGCAGTTTCGACGCCGCCTTCCTGCACCTGTTTCCCAATTTCGTGGCAGAGGTGAACAAACTGTTGAAACCCGAGGAACGGATGGCATTGGAGAAAGACAAGCGCATGAACACCGACCTGCGTATATTGGCTCTCATCCGTCTGGGTATCGATGACAGTTCGAAGATTGCCGAATTTCTCAACTACAGCGTCAACACCATCTACAACTACCGTGCCCGTCTGAAGACCAATGCCATCGTAGAACGCGACGACTTCGAGCGTCTGGTAAAAGAGATTGGCATGCCGAAGTAAACAATGGTATTTATTTCATCTCCTCCGCCACGCGGTTGGTAAGGGCAACGAACTCGGCGATGGTAAGTTGCTCGGGACGGCGTGTCATCATGTCATCAGCATAGAAGGCGGCTGAGGCGGGACGCTCAGTGAAGAGCTGACGCAGACTGACACGTAACATCTTGCGACGCTGGTTGAACACGGCCTTCACCACACGGCGGAAAAGCGCCTCGTCACACCCCAAATGCGTCACGCTGTTGCGCGTCATGCGAATCACCGCACTCTTCACCTTGGGAGGGGGATTGAACACCGTCTCATCGACCGTGAAGAGGTATTCCACATCATACCACGCTTGTATCAACACGCTGAGAATACCGTAGGCTTTTGTGCCGGGCTCAGAGGCGATACGCAACGCCACTTCGCGCTGTATCATACCCGTGCAACAGGGGATGAGATGGCGGTTGTCAATCATCTTAAAGAAAATCTGCGTGGAAATGTCGTAGGGGTAGTTGCCCGTGAGTACGAACTGCCGTCCGTCAAAGAGACGCTCCAAGTCCATGCGCAGGAAGTCCTCGCCGATAATATTATCGCGCAGTTTGGGGAAATGCTCATTGAGCCATGCCACCGACTCGCGGTCTATCTCCACCACTTTTACTTCACGGTCTTTCGGCATCAGGTATTGGGTGAGCACGCCCATGCCCGGTCCCACTTCTAAAACGGGAATGTCGGGACATGCATCGACGGTATCGGCGATGCGCCGGGCTATATCGAGGTCGGTCAGGAAATGCTGCCCGAGGTTTTTCTTTGGTCTTACTTGTCGCATGATGTAGAGATAAGGGGTGTGAGAGATGAGCTTATTGTTTTGGGGAGAGGATGAGAGATTGCCATGCAAAGGTAAAGAATAAAAACGAGAATAAGAAAGAATTACGAAATAAAAGAGCAGAGCCTACATTAAAAATGGACGGCAACCGGAAAACCAGCTGCCGCCCACTCATATATATTCGCACAGTAAAACTATTCAATCAAAAAAAATGGTTTAGCGGAGGGAAGGGTGAATCTCCTTAAACTCCAACACCATCACAACTGCTTTCACCACGGCCATAGCGACCAAACCAAATGTCAACATAATCTTAAATTTTTTATAATAGTTATCTCTGAAATTGCGATGCAAAGGTACGGCTTCCGCAGCCTTTTTGCAAACCTTCCGGCATCTTTCGTTCAAAAAGCCACAGTTTATTGACACAAGTCAAAACTCAAGTTTTTTGTTATTATTTGATATAAAACTGCATATTTTCCTTATAAATAGTAAGAAAATGTTTAATTATTCTTAAAATATGACACCAAAGTGAACAATTTGCAAGAAAAATACTTATATTTGCAATGCTACTAACTATTATCGGGAGGATACGTTATGAATACAAAACAACAAAGGTACGAGGAAGAGTACGAACTCGACAACATCTACAACTGTGATACCGATGAACGGTATGCCTATGGTGCAGAACCTTCAATATGGTATAATTGACATAATTGAGAAATGGGGCAAGGCGGGTCTTCGGCTTAAGGCGGAAGACCCGCTTTGTTTGTGACTGGGATAAAAAAAACGTGCGTTGTGTTTCGCATCTCGCTTTTATTGCCTAACTTTGCACACAATAATCAACAGAGATATCATTACATGGAAGAGAACAACAACAAGTACATCGCTGTAGCATACAAACTGTATAGCGTGGAAGAGAACGAAACAGAGTTATTGGAAGAGGCTACCACCGAACGGCCTTTTATATTTATCAGCCACATGGGCGTGACTCTTCCCGCATTTGAGGAGAAGCTCGTGGGACTGTCGGCAGGTGAGGAATTCGACTTCACCATCGGCAAGGACCAAGCCTACGGCGACTACGACGACGAGGGCGTGCTCGAACTGGACAAGGAGATGTTCTGCATCGACGGGAAGTTCGACCATGAGCATATCTATGAGGATGCCATCATCCCGCTTCAGAACCAAGAAGGACAACGCTTTCAGGCACAAGTGGTGAAAGTGGGCGCCAACAAGGTGACCGTGGACCTGAACCACCCGTTGGCAGGTTGCGACCTTAAGTTCGTAGGCTCAGTGCTCGTTTCACGCGAGGCGACCAACCAAGAGTTGGAGCAGATGGCCAAATTGCTGAGCGGCGAAGGCTGTGGCGGTTGCGGTGGCTGCGGAGGTGGCGGTTGCGATAATGGCGACTGCGAAGGCGGCGGTTGCGAAGGCGGCGGTTGCGAAGGCGGCGGCTGCGACGGATGTGGTTCAAAGTAAAAATAGACATGAACACGTTCGGACATCAATTCACGCTGACCACTTTCGGTGAGAGCCACGGAGCCGCCATCGGGGGTGTGGTCGATGGCATGCCTGCCGGCATCGACATCGACCTCGATTTCATACAGTCAGAGCTCAACCGGCGACGTCCCGGACAGAGTGCCATCACGACGTCGCGCAACGAGGCCGACCGGGTGGAGTTGCTCAGCGGTGTGTTTGAAGGCAAATCCACAGGATGCCCCATCGGATTCATCGTGCGCAACACTAACCAACACTCGCAGGATTATGAGAACATGCGCTGTCTGTATCGACCCTCACACGCCGACTATACCTATCAGACCAAATACGGCATCCGCGACCACCGCGGCGGCGGACGCTCATCGGCTCGCATCACCATCAGCCGGTGTGTGGCCGGCGCACTTGCCAAACTGGCACTGCGCAAATACGGCATCAGCATCCAAGCCTATACCTCGCAAGTGGGGGATATCGCCCTGGACCGCGATTATCACCGTTATGACCTCTCACTCACAGAGCAGAATGCCGTACGCTGTCCCGATCCGGAGAAGGCCGCCGAGATGGAACGGCTGATTCTGCAAGTGAAAGAAGAGGGCGACACTATCGGTGGCGTTGTCACCTGCGTGGTGCGAGGTTGTCCGCCGGGCGTTGGCGAACCTGAATTTGGCAAGTTGCACGCACAACTGGGTGCAGCCATGCTCAGCATCAATGCCGTGAAAGGATTCGAATATGGCGAGGGATTTGAGGGTGTGCGCTTTCGCGGCAGTGAGCAAAACGACGTGTTCGTCAATGACCATGGCCGCATCACCACACACACAAATCACAGTGGCGGCATCCAAGGCGGTATCAGCAACGGACAGGACATCTATTTCCGGGTAGCTTTCAAACCCGTGGCGACAATTCTACAACAGCAACAGACGGTGGATTTAGAAGGCAATGCCACGACACTGAAAGCCCGCGGACGACACGACCCATGCGTGCTGCCGCGCGCTGTCCCTGTGGTTGAGGCGATGGCCGCCATTACTATTTTAGACCAGATTTTATCGATGAAATCTTGAATATCATCTTGTTTAGTTAATAATTGTTATTCTGACAATTATTTTCCTCATAAAACAAATTTGTTACAAAAAATACCGCTATATTTGCACTCGGTTATGAGCGATTTGTGAAAATCGCGATAACCTAGTTAAGTCTAGTTTAGTTTTTGTGTTGGTTGAGAGCTGCCGATCGGCAGCTCTCAAATTTTATGTCAAAACACTAAACCCTAAAACCTCATCCCTCAACCTTCCTTCACACTGCTCCGATGATTTCTTGCACCGAGCGACAATCGTGGCGTTCGAGCCATTGGTCAATGCCGTCGCGCACCCGGATGGTGACAGCAGGGTCGATGAAATTGGCAGTACCTATCTCGATGGCTGTGGCACCCGCCATGAGGAACTCAATGGCATCCTCCGCGGTCATGATGCCTCCCAGTCCGATGACAGGAATCTTGACGGCATGAGCCACCTGCCACACCATACGCACGGCCACAGGTTTCACGGCAGGACCACTGAGTCCGCCCGTAGCGATGCTGAGCACCGGCCGCCGCCGTTCAATGTCAATGGCCATGCCCATCAGCGTATTGATGAGCGAGACGCTGTCTGCGCCTTCATCCTCGCAAGCCCGTGCGATGTCAACGATATTGGTCACATTGGGCGACAGTTTTACGATGAGCGTCTTATGATAGCGTTCGCGTACAGCCC
>JAEEGL014600605.1_pt1 | contig 10668 bp, 7 predicted proteins | sample 9134231 | NCBI WGS metagenome assembly JAEEGL01 (sample SAMN16246548, study PRJNA631951) | gut metagenome | biome: gut microbiome; feature: rumen; material: fiber-attached | host: Bos | place: Iran: Karaj | collected 2018-10 | reverse complement strand
ATCGTCGTCTCCGCAGCAAAACCACGATAAATTAGTTCTTCTGATAATTTCATAAGATGATTATAGCATATCATTCAACAGAGCAAAACATGAAGAAAATAGATATTTAATTATTATTTTTTATAAAACATCTAACTGAATTACCATAAAACTTTGAATTATAACGTGATCCTCCCCCAACATAATCCCCATCGAACCCTGTTTGAAGCTCAAGTATATAATTACTAGACTGGCTATTCGAAGTAGAAGTTTGATAATATCCATAATTATATTGATATGATACTCCTCTATGATCAATAGAAGAACCGCTTATATGGTTAGAAAGAACAAAATTATTTGGATAAGTCATCATAGCATGAAAGGCATTTGCGCCTTCACCATCATCATAAGTATCACTCCAAAAGCCTACATAATGCTTAGGAGCAATGCCAATAATAGCTAAGCTTAAATTATAATAGTCGTTCGTACCCTCGCTAATAGAATCTTCACCACCACTTGGCAATTTCCAACTCGAAGGGCAAATAGAAGTATTGGGATTATCATTTTTTTGCGCAAATTCAACAGTGTTAGCAATAGTAGCAGGCCAATTATAGTAATTTCCATAACCATAAAGATTATCATCAACTGTAGTCATATTGGTTACAGAAGAATTAGTATTCGAATTATTATAGCGTGGAATTCTGTAAGCTTGGTTACCTCCAGTAATATTGCTCGTGCTATATTTGCTGTTTGATGTAGTTGTATTAGAAAAATTACTTGATTCCGAATTTGCTAATCCAGAAAATACACCACCAAATCCTTGGGCCTTAGAGCTATCGCTAGAATTGGCGGCATCCAATCTCAGGTTTTCAATCATCCAACAGTTACCATCAGCAAGTTTTGCTACAGCATAAGTATTATTATCTCTACTATCGGTAAGCGCAGTAACTTGCCCTTGTCCTAAAGTAGAACACCCAGTCCATCCTTGTAAATTACCGGCACTTGGCACCCACACGGCATAAAGTGTAGTATCATGAGAATTAAAGTTGTAATTTAAATCCGCGTTGGGAACATTCTCATTTGGACCATATATCTTAGAACGACCGTTCACTGTTGCATTTTGGTCTTCACTCCAACCAGCAAACCCGTAGTTAGATTTATAAAAATTTGGTGCAGCCAAATTAATAGAATCAAACGGTAAATCAGATGTCGTATAAAACCCATTCATCGTCCCGCCTGTGGCATTATTACCATTATAAGCTACTTTATATTGGTTATATGCATTTAATCGCATAGTCGTACCAAGATAATCTGCCTTATTTTCTTCGAGATAATCAAGGACTTCGGTTTCATTCTCAAACCAAATAACATTATCATCCAACAAAGCATACCATCTATTTCCACCAGAAAGAGTTTGAGAATAGGCGCCATCAGCAGCAACATAATTAACAAAACAAGCTTGAGATAATTCCGCTCCCTCACGCTCACCATAATACAGAGGATATAGTCTAGCATACATCCCGTAATCATACCCCTCGGTTCCATCACCCCAACTCCTAAACTCAATACTCACTGAGTCACCATCTATAGTATAAGTCTTTGTGTCGGAAACAAGCTCATACATTTCATCTATACTATAATGTATCCTATAATTCTTATTAGTTGGTTCACCATCAACGTCGTAACCTCCCCATTGGCCTTTCACTACAGTAATATTGTCATAAACATTCAAACCATAATCTACCACCACTAAAACTTTATCCGCTCCGCTAAAAGTCTTTGTATCAACAACACTATCGTCTGATGAATATGATCTTATTTTCGTTCCGTCATTAGCCAAGTTAGAGCTCTTAATTACGTCGGGCTCTCCTTGATACATCTGATCGCACCCATAAACAACTCTATTCTCGCTAGTTCCTCCCGAAAAAGTCAACCCATTCCCGTCAAAAATCACGCCAATCTGATCAGATTTAACCGGCGTTTCACTGGTATCGTTTGGATGCACCATAACATATTTTACTCGTCCGCTATAATCACCTGCTGGCTGATTAGAAGAAATAAAAACCTGATATGTAGAAGTAAAACTAGCGCCAACCGCACCCGCACCCACATCGGTAGAAGAAGCCCTTTTCGCTACTAAAGCATAATCATCTGGCACCGTATGCCAACTCCCAAAACCATTTTGTAAAGTAATCGGATAAGTCGCACCCGAATCGGTAGCTAGCTTCATGGCCCATTGAGAATTACCAGTAGTCGCTGTCCCAGTTACTATATCAGCAGAAGAGCCTAGAGCAGCGTTTGTTAACACATTCTTGCCATCAGTATCATCAGTGAAGCCTATAGCATAAACCGCAAAACCCTCACTATCATTACAAAAAACATTAAACGTAGTTTGGCCAATATTAGTTTCATATGTACCAGGATTCACTGTCGCATTGTGAGTATTCATCCCTGTACCATTCATTGTACAGGCGGCGCTAACCGTAATGCTGACATTATCCACTACTGCATCATCGGCCGAAACCGAACTCATAGTTAAACTAAAAAAAGACGCCAAAGTTAGTAAAACAAAAACTAATGGCGCGGCTATTAAAAACCTATTTTTAAACATAACCTTCATACATAACCATTATAACATGTTTTTTAAAAATCAAGCTACTTCTTCACCTTTTCTTGCTCTATTTGCCCATTCATCCGCTAATTCATTTAATTCAATTCCATCGTGTCCTTTTTCCCACACCAATTTTACTGGATATTTACAATATAAACCGTATAATTCCTTTACTAAATCTAAATTTTTAATTTCGCCTTTAGCTTTTTTCCAGCCTTTCGCTTCCCATCCAGATGCCCACTTTGTAAGAACATTAATCCAAAATTCAGAATCGCTATGTATTTCACATCCTTCTTCGCCAGCATGTTTTATCGCCGCGATCATTGCCGACCCCTCCATTCGAATATTTGTCGAATCTTTTTCTCTTCCTAAAACTACTGGAACAGCTTTCTTGTCTTTTATTTCTAATACCGCAAACCCCCCTGGCCCCGGGTTCGGACTTGCGCTTCCATCAGTCCATAAAATCTTCATAATAATGATTGTATCATATTATCCTAGTTTACTATTTCCGCTTACTATAGCTTACAGCTCACCCCTTTACTCATAAATTGGCAAATCTTCCGGAAAAGGGTCAAAATCATCATCCGTAAAATCAGTAAATCCATCTCCATCTTCATCGTGATAGCCAGCCGAACCATATGGATTATATCCAAGTTCCATCAAGAATCGCGAAGGGCTATTATAACTTCGGTCTCCAAACGAGAATCTTGAAGCCGCATAAGTCAAAAACAACTTTTTCATCGCCCTCGTCATCCCCACATAAGCAAGCCTTCGTTCTTCCTCTAAATCTTCTTCTGACTCAACAGACCTCGAACTCGGGAAAAGTCCATCTTCCATTCCAACAATAAATACAACCGGAAATTCCAATCCCTTTGCTGCATGTAACGTCATCAAAGTTACCGAATTCTTTAGTGATTTTTCATCGGCACTAGACATCAGGCTCGCATCAGCCAAAAAGTCTTCCAATTTCTCATACGCCATCGCATTTGAAACTAAGACCTCAAGGTTATTCATTCTCTCTTCCGCACTCGGAGTTCCATCATCTGTAATAGTTTTAAAATCAAAATACTCAATTATTCTTTTTGTCGTCTCGCTAGGAACCTCATCTTCCGACACGCTCTTCAAAAAATTCATCAACTTTCTTAATCCCTCTCTCGCTTTTCCTGTTTTTAAAACATCCAATAAGTCGGCATTTAGAAATGGCCTTTCATCATTCATCGAATCTATCGCCGAAAGAATTTTACTTAACGAAGATTCACCGACACCACTTAAGACATTCTTTACTACTCTCTCGAAACTAACTTTGTCTCGCTGATTCAAAACCAATTTCAAAATCGCAAGCACATCTTTTACCTCTTTGCGATCATAGAATCTCACGCCGCCAATAATCTTATAAGGAATTTGCATATTCATAAATGCTTTTTCAAAAGCATATGACTGCGCATTTGTTCGATACAAGACAGCAAAATCTGAATAATCTGGATATTCCCTTTTCATTTTCAGAATTGAAAGCGCCACGTAATTCGCCTCTTCGTTCTCGTCTCTTAAACTTTCAATATCTACCGGTTCGCCATCTTCGCTCTCCGTAAATAACATTTTATCGGTACGAGTTTTATTCTCATTAATTATCTTTTGAGATGCTTTTAAAATATTACCCGTCGAGCGATAGTTTTGTTCCAGTTTAATAACTTTTGCACCTGGAAAATCTTTCTCAAAATTCAATATATTCGTAAAATCCGCTCCTCGCCAAGAATAGATTGATTGCCAATCATCCCCGACCACGCAAATATTTCTTTCCTCATTTACTAAAAGTTTTACGATATTATATTGAATTACGTTCGTATCTTGATACTCATCAATCAATATATGTTTAAACTTTTGTCGCCATTTATCTCTTATTTCCGGATATCTTTTGAACAACTCTAATTCTTTTAATAACAAATCGTCAAAATCAAGCGCCCCTGATTTAGTTTTTTCTTCTTCATATTTAGTAAATACTTGTGCAATCTTTTGTTGATTCGGATAAAACACATTTGCCGCATATTCTTCCGGACCATTCCCTTGATTCTTTTCATTCGAAATAATTGATTGAATTGATTTCGGTTTTAAGTTCTTATTATCTACCAGCTTTAATTCTCGAATAATCCGTCGAATAAGAGAAATCTGATCATCAGTATCGTATATTACAAAATTTCGATCAAGTCCAATTACTTCCGCTTCTTGCCTCAAAATACGCACTGCAATTCCGTGAAATGTCCCCATGTAAGGCATAAACGTTCTAGATGGTACTTGATTTAATAATTTTGCTAGTCGTTCTCTCATTTCATTTGCGGCTTTATTCGTAAAAGTTACAGCTAAAATTTGCGAAGGCCTAACTCCATGCGCAATTAAATTCGCGATTCGGTGTGTAAGGGTTTTCGTCTTGCCAGATCCTGCCCCAGCTAAAATCAGCAGTGGCCCACTAAGAGTTTCAACTGCATCTTTTTGTCTATCATTTAAGCCATTAGTTATCGAATCCATCATCTCATTATAACAGACAACTTCTATATAGTAATCGTATTAAAATCTTCCAAACCCCTCGTTCTTAAGTAGAAGAAAGACAATGCCAACACCCCAACACCAAACACTATTCCCGCCCCAATCATTTCCGTAGCACCAACTCCTCCAATAAATGCAAAACTGATCAAAGCCAACATTGCTACCGAAGAAGCAATCCCAACAAAGACTGAAATCATAGAACTCATACTTTGTTTTACTACTTCAACATCATCCTTGGCATCCATCTTTGGATATTTCAAATTAATTATGATTCCAATAAGTTCTGACACCATTGGCATTACTAATGATGCAATCAAAATCATCAAAGTCTGCCAAATGTCAAAATCAAATCTAATAAACATTATCAAATCACCAATTAGTATTATTGGCACCATTATAGTCATCGCGGCAATTACCTTCGACATTATAATCGTCATCGCCGAAGCCGGTAAACCTTTCAAAACATTAAAAGACTTACCTTCTAATGAGATCATCGAACTCGTAATCGAAGTCATCATAGAAGTAAAGAATATCAAACCAAACATAATAGCTGGCATAAAACTTAAAATTCTATCCATTGTTAACCATTCGACTTCTGCTTCCGAGACTTGAGTCAATAACCCTTCGACATTCATGGAAAGAAGAGCACATATTACAATAAAAAGCACCAACCCAAATCCCGCATTAATTGCAAAAACTGGCGAATTAGCAAACCTACTAAGTTCCTTTTTTACGAGAGCAATGACTGGCCGACTAGTTTTAATTTTATACTCACGTTTCTTTTCATTAGTTTTTACAACTTTTACCCGCGAATTGATTTTATAATAAACTCTCCCCAACCCTAAAGCAGTTAATAATAAAATTCCTACATTCGTTATCACAAATAAAACTAGACTTATTATATTAAAATCAATAACTAAATTAATATACTGTAACGCAGGATAATATAATCTAATAATAATCTCATTAACTATTCCTGCATTTTGCGAGAACGATGCGAGAATATCCTTAAGATTGTATGACATGTATAATACAATAAGTAAAAACAACACTGAAAAAACTATCTGTACTATATTTTTTAATCTAAACTTTGAAGAAAAATAAGCAATAAAACCACCAATCAAACAAGAAAGGACTATAGGTAGAATCGGCAAAATTAACATCGCTATAATTGATACAACATAAAACGACGCCGAAACGCCAACCCTTAAAGCGTATACCAACATCACCGGCGCCAAAAACAATGCATTAACCATTACTTCAAAAATATAAAATTTCAGAATCCGAATTAGAAACACTGTAGATTTATTAATTGGCAGAGCTAAAACAGTATCATCGTCTCGACAATTAAATAAAAGCCCACTCGCCTTATAAATCCCTTCAAATAAAGTAAAGAATGCCGAAAAAACTACGAAGATAGTTAAGACAACATACTCTAAACCAGTTCCAGCCAGAGACTCCATCATCATTTCCCCATAAGTCCCCATCGCCATCATAAATAAAATACCAATAATAATCGGTACATATATCTTCATAAACTTTGAGCGATTCTTGCCTCGAATTATGAAAAAACTCATCCCCTCCGAGAGCGATGCTTTAAATAAAGATAAAACCTTCCTCATTTATTTTTCAAGCTCCAAAAATACCTTTTCAAGACTCTTGTCGCCTTTAATTTCTTTCATACTTCCGACTTTAATAATCTTTCCTTGTTTTATAATTGCGACTTTAGTACAAAGTTTTTCTGCGACATCCAGAATATGTGTCGAAAAGAAAACTGTCTTTCCTTCTTTTACCATTTCTCGCATTACTTCTTTCATATCAAAAACAGCTTTAGGATCTAATCCTACAAAAGGTTCATCCATTATTAAAATCTTCGGATCATGAGACAGTGCTGCAATTAAAGCAATCTTTTGTTTCATTCCATGCGAAAGCGATTCAATTACGTCATTTAGATTATTTGATATTTCAAACATCTCAGCGTATTTTTTTATATTTTTCTCGCGTCTCGACTGTTCGACTTCATACATATCACAAATAAAGTTGATAAATTGAATCGCCTTCATATTATCATATAGTTCGGGGTTATCAGGTACGTATGCCATCTCTTTTTTACAGGCTACTGGATCTTTTTTAATTGATTTTCCATTAATTAAGATTTGTCCCTCATCAAAACCATGAATCCCCACTATCGCTTTTATTAAAGTAGTTTTACCGGCACCATTATGTCCGATAAAGGCAAAAATCTCACCATCATCAACTTCAAATGTAACCTTATCTAAGGCTTTCTTTTCATCATATTTTTTTGTAACATTAGAAATCTTGATCATACAATTATTATAGCATTATATACCAGTAAGAGGAGAGATGTCTGCTCCTAAATGGCGAAGTCTCGATGCAAAATCCTGATAGCCGCGGTTAATCGAATAGACATTCCTAAGTATAGATTTTCCTGGCGCAGCAAGCATACCAATCAAAACTACAACTGCTGGACGTAATGCTTGCGGGGCAACCAATTCAGCTGGACGAAAATTTGTCGGGCCTTCAATATAAACTCGGTGTGCATCTAATAATTCAACCTTCACATTTAAATTCATTAGTTCCGTTGTATAAATTGCGCGATTTTCAAATACCCAGTCATGAATTAATGTTCGTCCTTCTGCTACTGCAGCAATAACTGAGAAAAATGGCAAATTATCAATGTTAAGTCCTGGAAATGGCATTGGATGAATCTTATCGACCGGCGCTTTTAGGTTAGACTTTTTAATCGTCAAATCACAAAGCCTAGTCCTCTCATTAGTTGAAAGATATTCCTTCGACTTTTCAATTCTTGCACCCATACTTTTTAGAACTTCAAGTTCAATCTCCAAAAACTCAATTGGCGTCCTAGTTAAAGTAATCTCTGAATGAGTCACAAGTCCAGCCGCAATGAAACTCATTGCTTCAATCGGATCTTCCGAAATGCAATAATCTACATCCGTTTCAAATCTAGATTTCCCTTCTACTACAAGCGTTGTAGTTCCGATTCCGGAAATCTTAACACCTAATCTCTCTAAGAAGAAACAAACGTCCTGCACCATATAGTTTGGAGAAGCTCCTACAATGGTCGTCTTTCCTGGCGACATCGCTGCCGCCATCAAAACATTTTCTGTTACTGTATCACCACGTTCTATCAAAACTATATATCTATCATGATACTTTTTTAACGTATGTTGATCAACTTTAACTTCATAAAAACCACTATTCTTTTCGGCATCAATTGTTAAACCGAAAGACTCCAAGGCTTTAATGTGCGGTTCGACAGTACGTTTTCCCAAAGAACAACCGCCAGCATATGGAATTCTAAACTCTTTATAACGATGGAGCAAAGGACCTAGAAACATTATAATTGAACGCGTTTTTCGAGCCGCCTCAACGTCAATTTCATCTAACTTCAATTCACGTGGTGATATAATTTCTAGATCACGATGACGATTTTTCCAATGACATTTTACACCAATCGATTCTAAAACTTCAATTATTCTAAACACCTCTTCTATGCGCGCAAGCCTATGCAAAGTCGTTTTTCCGACATTCAAAAGCGAGGCACAAAGGAGTCCAACAGCTGCATTTTTCGAGGTATTAATAGTTATTTCTCCAGATAATTCCTTCCCGCCATTAATCTTAAAACTCTGTGAAACTGAATCATTTATAGAGAGAATTTGATTTCCTAATGCTTCTGACAACTTCTTAACCATCTCAAGCGAAATGTTTTGTCCGCCTTTTTCAATACGATGAATTGCGGACTGAGAAGTTCCAACTGCTTTCGCAAGTTCTTCTTGCGTCCACCCCTTTTCGTTTCGCATTTGCTCAACGGTTTCACCTATTATTTCTTGATAAGACCTCTGCTTTTTCATAATCACAATATATCACGAAATGCATAAATAGTAAATATGATATAATGGGCCTATGAAAACAATTAGAGATATTGACTTAAAGAATAAAACCATATTAATGCGAGTCGACTACAACGTCCCACTCAAAAATGGTAAGGTAGTTGATGATCTTCGCATCCGCGAAAGTTTTCCAACGATTAATTACCTCCTCGAAAATGGAGTCAAAAGAATTGTTCTAATCTCGCATCTTGGTCGACCTGAAGGAAAAGAAAACTTCGACTTTACTCTAGACCCAGTTTTCTCGGTTCTTAAAAAAGCCTATAAAAACCTTAAAGTTGGGTTTTATTCTCTCCCAAAAGAAGAAGAAAAAATACCTATTCCAGAACAAGTTCAGCTTGCTCTCTTGGAAAACCTTCGTTTTAACCCTGGCGAAGAAGAAAACTCACCTGAATTCATTAAAAACATTATCGATGCAGTAGAAGCCGATATTTATGTTCAAGATGGTTTTGCGGTTATTCATCGCGCTCATGCCTCAACTGATGCCGTGAAAGAGTTCCTACCGGTTTATGCTGGATTCCTACTCGAAAAAGAAGTCAATAATCTCAAAAAAGCAATCGAAAAACCCAAAAAACCAGTTCTAGTAATCATAGGCGGCTCAAAGATCGAAGATAAAGCGCCTCTAATAGAAAAATTCCTACCTATTGCCGATAAAATTATCGTCGGGGGAAAAATCGCCGCGGACGGCTACAAGCCAACCGATAAGAAAATCTATGTTGCTGAAGACTTTGACGAAGACTCCAATCATGCAAAATTAGATATTGGGCCGCTCTCTACCGCAAAAATAGCAAACGATATTAATGATGCCGATACGATTATTTGGAATGGCTTACTAGGAAAAGCCGAAGACCCCACCTATGCAACTTCATCCATTATTACTGCAGAAATTCTCGGAAGCAAATCTGATGCGACTACGATCATCTGCGGTGGTGATACTACTGGATTCGTAGAAAATCTCATGAAAACCCATAAAAAGCTTAGCTATTCCTTAGTCTCTACCGGCGGCGGAGCCGCACTAGAATTCTTACTCGGAAAAGAACTTCCAGGCTTAAAAGCAATCAAGAACTAAACTAATCTAACTTTTATCGTATCAGTTCCGACTTTATCTTTATCGCCGGAAATGATTACAGCGACTAAATCTTTTTCGCCCTCTTCTGTCCTAAGGTAATCTTTTTCTTTTAATTCTTTTGCTAAATCAAATCCAAAGTCATCCGAATAAGGTCTCACAAATGCCGAATTGGCATACAACAAAGCTAACTGATTAGCAACCCTCGGATTCGGAGTTACCGAGACAATCGGTAAATTTGGTCGCTGTGCCGCCATAGTCATCGCTGTCGCACCTGAAGCCGTTTGACAAACAATTATATCGGCGTCGATCCTCTCAGCCATTCTTGCCGCTGCATCTGAAATCGCATCATAAACTTCAGATTTTTCACCTACTGGATCTTTAAAAATCGGTGCCAAATGAGAATGATTTTGTGTATAGAGGATAATCTTTTTCATTTCCTCGACCGTCTCTACTGGATATTTTCCATTTGCAGTTTCATCCGAAAGCATTACTACATCTGCCCCCTGAACAACAGCTGTAGCTACATCTGAAACTTCTGCCCT
>JAEEGL013829877.1_pt1 | contig 10668 bp, 8 predicted proteins | sample 9134231 | NCBI WGS metagenome assembly JAEEGL01 (sample SAMN16246548, study PRJNA631951) | gut metagenome | biome: gut microbiome; feature: rumen; material: fiber-attached | host: Bos | place: Iran: Karaj | collected 2018-10 | reverse complement strand
ACCTTCAGAAAAGAAAAACCCAAGAACAAAACGGCTCTTCAGGCGGAACTGGGCCTTGCGGTCAATGCCAAGACCATGATGATAGGTATTATCTCAAGACTTACGGACCAGAAGGGTCTCGACCTTATAGCATATATGATGGACGAACTCTGTCAGGACAATGTCCAGATAGTAGTGGTGGGTACCGGCGAAGAACGCTACGAGAACATGTTCAGACACTTCGACTGGAAGTACGGCGACAAGGTATCTGCCAACATCTATTATTCCGACGAGCTTGCTCACAGGGTATATGCGTCCTGCGATGCATTCTTAATGCCCTCGTTATTTGAGCCCTGCGGTCTTTCACAGCTCATTGCCCTTCGTTACGGCACTATTCCCATCGTGCGTGAAACAGGCGGCTTAAAGGACACCGTAGAGCCTTACAACGAGTATGAGAGTAAAGGAACAGGATTCTCTTTCACCAATTACAATGCACACGAAATGTTAGCCTGCATCAGAAATGCGGAACGCATCTACTACGACAAAAAACGCGAATGGAACAAACTCACCGACCGGGCCATGGCCGCAGACTTCTCCTGGCACAAAAGTGCTTTGAAGTATCAGGAAATGTACGACTGGCTGGTAGGATAATAGGCACCGCTCCTAGCCTACCACCAGGCGGGAGCAAATGGCGCGACACCACTCGCGATTTTTATAATATTTATCAAGGAGAATGGTATGGGTACAGAAAGAACTGCTTTGGGGAAAGCAACACTTATTATTTTGAACATCGGATTCGGAGCGATAGCGTTTGTGTGTCTCGTCGGTTTAGTGGCGATGGGATTTATACCGGACGACGGCTATCCGTCCATGAGAGGAATCATGATATTCATGGGGCTTATTATCTTCGGAATCATTGCTTATGTGGCCTTTCTTTACTGGAATGCGTACAGGAAGAACGAACCGCAGAAGCTTAACACCGTTTCTACCGTCATTTTTGTGATTTATCTCATTTGCTTTTGCCTGTTTGCCATGAGTATTGACGTGGTACAGAAAATGGAGATGAGTGAATACCTGGATATGACACAGAACTTCGATGTGCGGGGAACGATGATTGGAATGTTAACAAGTCTTATTGCACTGGGCATTATTATGGCCGAGGTTAAGATGCACAAAAAAGGCAGAATAAGCCCGACCATGAAATATGCATGGGTTCCGGTTCTGGCCCTGATGGCATATTCTTTTGTTTCAGTGATTTATAGCGGATTGTTCGGCCGGATTTCGGCTGCGGTAATCATTGGGTTTGCAGTTTCACTTTGCATGCATGCCGGAATTGTGCTTTTATCCTGCTGGATAGTTAACCAGGAGAAATTCTATGTTAAAAACTTTAGAGGCAGCGCTTCCGGGCAGGGCATTCAGAATCCTTCTTTTGACGGGTCCGCTTTATAAACCCGTTAATTCACATATATTATCATCATTGATGTAGCCGATTTAAAATGAGAAGGGGAAATTATGGACTTCGTTAAGATGATAGAGGCCTTTAAGGGTGTTGCCTGTGTGGTATCCCACAGGAAAGATGAAAAGGACAGAGAGAAAGCTGTTACAATAGCAGCAGCCAATAAAAAGTATCTTGCGTCCGTAGGCAAGCTTTCCGAGGAGTTTGTGCCAGGAAGACCGTATTCATATTACATTGAGGCAGACCCCAATTTTGAGGCACTGGTGAAGGGTTGTGTAGCGGGCAATAAGATTTTGCATCAGTATATTAATGCCACTCTTTATGATGCGTGGCTTGATATTTATATGCTTCCGCTTTGTGAGGATGAAGAAGGTAACGGATACTGTCTCTTTACCTATGAGATGAACAGAAAAGAAGACTCGGAGAAAATGTCCGACATTTCTGCGGAGACGGCTCTTCACGTATTAAAGACCTGCATAATGTTCAGGATGAACGATGAGTTTAAGCCTACTCTCGACTGGGTTGTTAAGGACATAAGAAGTCAGTGCGAGTCGGAAGGCTGCGCAATTATACTTACTCATCCGCAGAAAAAAGAAATCGACATCCTTTGCTTTGACAGCGGTAACGAGTTTGCACCCGTGGATGAGGATGTTTTCTTCAAGCGGGAATTTTACGACATTGTGGAATCCTGGGAAGAATTCATGCATGGCACCAACTGCGTTATTATTTCGGGGGAAGACGAATTAAAGGTTGTGGAGCAAAAGAATCCCGCATGGTACAATTCCCTTAAGTTTTCGGGGGTTAAGAGTCTTGTTCTTTATCCTCTTCGCAACAGGGAGACTGTTTACGGATACATTTTTGCCACCAACTTTAACGTGGAGAATACCGCTTTCATAAGAGAAATAATGGAGCTTAACTCATACATTCTTTCTGCGGAAGTAGAAAATTATCGTATGCGTGAGCAGCTTGAAATCATGGGCACCACAGACCTTCTTACAGGGGTGCTTAACAGAAATGCCATGAATAAGCGGGTTATGGAACTTTCCGACGGAACGGTTTGTCCCCTTAAAGGCATAGGTGTTATATATGTCGACATGAACGGACTTAAAACCGTCAACGACACCATGGGCCACGGCGAAGGCGATAAGATGATTAAGAAGATTGCCGCCAAACTTACGTCTGTCTGCAAGGGCAGAGATGTGTACCGCGCCGGCGGAGACGAGTTTGTTATTATTACAACGGACCTTGCCAAAGAAGAATTTGATGCCTTGTTTAATGAGTTAAGCGCGACTTCCGATGTGTCCGGTGAACCTTCTTTTGCCCTGGGCGCAAGCTACAGCGATTCGGGTGCAGGAATCAAAGAAATTATGAAGGATGCCGATTCGGCCATGTATAAAAATAAGGCAGAATTTTACGACGGCCATCCGGATGCGGAAAGACGAGGCCACCAAACAGTCCGAAATATTTAAAGTTATCAAAGACCTACCCGAGAGGGTAGGTCTTTTTCCATGAAACTTGACAATATGCGGCAATCACGTATAGTTTTTAGTTATGGAGGGTTGAGGATATGAAAAAAATGTCGAAAAAACAGATAGTATATCTGGTACTGAATATAATCCTTGTGGTGACCGTAATAGTATTTGGAGTTAAACTGATTAAGGGCGGGCGTAACTCAGGTACGGTGACACCCGAAGGAGGAAGCGTTTCAAGCACTTCCAAGCTTTACAATAAAGACAATGTCAAAGTAGAGGTTAAAATAGATACCAAGGTTATCGAGGACGGACTTCGTGAGATGGGGACCCTTGTTACACAGGAGTATTATTTTACCCAGCTTGAAGAATATACCAATACGGAGAAGTTCTGGATCTTTGATTCAACGGCTTCTTTTACCTACAGCTATGACGGAGTTGTGGCAGCGGGTATTGACTGCAGTAAGATTACGGTTGTTAAGGATGATGAGCAGAAGATTATCACCATTAAGATTCCAAAGGCTGAGATTACTTCCGTGACCATCGACAATGACAGCTTCAAGAAGTATGAAGAGAAGAACGGTCTCTGGAACAAGGTTACTACAGATAAGTTCAACGATTCCATGGCGGCCTTTAAGCAAAAGGCGCAGGAGAATGCGGTTTCAAGAGGACTTCTTGAGAATGCGGACGAAAGCGCGGAGAAGATGATTCTTTCTTTTGCAAAGTCCGTTTCGGCGGCTGATGATTACAGCATAGTTACGGTGAGAGAATAGGGAGGACGGGTCATGAATACAGAGATTCTAAAGAAAACGGCTATAGCGCTTTTACTTGCGGCGGTGGCACTTTTTTCAATAACGGTTATTACTCCCGCAGCGGTTAACGTGGACCACCACAGGCACACATTTGAACAGCTGGACAAAGAAATAGGCAATACTCTTAAACTTACTGCCGGAGCCACTGCGGTGTCGGCGGTGATTACGCTTTTGCCGGATGATACCTGCACCCCCATTGCGGAGCAGTTTGCGGAACTGGGCACTTATTTTGTAATAGTGTTAAGCGCTTTGTATCTTGAAAAATATTTGATTACAATACTTGGGTATGTTTCTTTTTCAATACTCATTCCCCTTGTGTGCGTGATACTGGGAATCGGTATTATCGGGAAAAAGGACAAGGCCAGAGTGGCTTCGCTTAAGCTTGGCATTTTTGCCGTACTGATTTATTTTTTGATTCCTGTCAGTGTCAAGACATCGGAAACGATTTATAATACTTACGAAAGTACCCTTCAGGAGACCATTACCACCGCATCGGAGATTACGGTTACGGATGAAGATGCGGGGGCTGTCGAGAAGTTTTTAAACTGGATAAAGAACGCGGCGGTGACGGTAGTGGATTATGTCACGGGACTGCTCAGTCGCTTTGTGGAGGCCATTGCGGTAATGATGGTAACCTCATGCCTGATACCCATCCTTGTGGTGGTATTTTTCTCGTGGCTTATGAAGCTTTTGTTTAAGGTGGACATTTCCTTTATAGATATTAAGCTTTTGCCCGGCAAGAAACACCTGTCGCTTCCAAAGCCGAGGGACGAATAAGTATTTTGGAGTTATAAATGATTATTAAATCTATTGTCAATCTGGCACGGGAATACCTCTTTACGGGGGTTATTCTTGTGCTTGTGGTTGTTGCGTTGTTTTTGATATACCGTTTTGTAAGAAGCAAACGCGGGGAAAAGGAGCACAAAAAGATTAACGGGAAGCGCCTGCTTTGGTGGTTCGTTTTTTTATGCTACATATTTATGGTTTTCGCTGCCACCATGTTTAACCGTAACAGTGTTTATGAAGCTCAGGGCATAAGGCCGCTGTTTTCTTCCTACAAGGTAGCCTGGTACGGATGGGTTAAATCCGAATGGCGTAATATTATTTTAAATTACATTTTGTTTGTGCCTCTTGGCTTTCTTTTGCCTATGGGGGTCAAGTTCTTCAGACGCTTCTACAGGACCGCTCTTGTGGGATTTTTCTATTCCCTGTTTATTGAGATTACCCAAAGAATATTGAAAGTGGGAGTATTCGAACCTGATGACCTCTTTGACAACACTCTGGGGGCTGTAATCGGTTACGGCCTGTTTATGATTGCTTTTGCGGCTTTCACGAAGGTCCGAGGGGGAGAGAAGGTTAAGACTGCACATGTGATACTTGCCAATGTACCGACTGTTTTAGTGGGATGTGCCTTTCTGGCCATTCTTTTATGCTATCGGAATCAGGAGCTTGGCAATAACAACAACACTTGTATAAACACCTATCCCGCAAAGCTTCTAAGCTTTAGCGGAGCCACATTTGATGACGAGACGGCAACCACACTTCCTGTATATAAATGTAAGCGCCTTGACGATGATGAGGCTCTCAGCCTTGCAGGAGAGATATTTGAAAAGTTTGGAAAGGGAAGCGGCGTCGGAATTTCCAACTTCTATGAAGACATAGGCCTTTTTTGGTCGGAAAAAGTTAATGCCGCCGTATGGATTAAGTATAAGGGCGGTACCTTCGAATATACCAATTACTCGGACAAAAAAAAGGACAATGCTTCTTTTACAAAAGAAGAAGTGAAGGACATTCTTCTTTCCTGCGGCTTTGATGTTGTGAATGCGGGCTATTTTACGGAAGGATCGGACTATAAGTATTCTTTTAAATACGATATGCGTGAATACGGCGATTTGATACTGGACGGCCGCCTTGACGTGCACTTATGTGAAGATAAGACCGTCAAAGACATGCAATATACCGTTTATCCGCTCACTCATTATAAGGATTATGAAGTCATCAGCGAAGCGGAGGCTTACAGACAGCTCATTTCGGGACGGTTCAAAAGCACCGAAAGCAACCACCTGGATATTGAAGTGTTAAGGTGTGATATTTACTACAGCATAGATACCAAGGGATTTTACCAGCCCAATTATCGTTTTCATGTTATTAAAAACGGCAAGGAAGCATGGATAATGATTCCCGCACTCAAACAATAGATTAAAGTGCCTCACTCCCGGGAGTGAGGCATTGCTTTATATGGACAATCGGGCCAAATAAAAGTACAATCAAACTATATGGGAATGCTTATTCGGAGGGACTATGATTACAAAGATTAACAAATCGATTACAGACTGTTTTGTGGGCAAGGATGAAGTGGTTAAATCCCTTCTTACATGCCTGCTCGCCGGTGGCCACGTTCTTTTGGAGGATGTTCCGGGCGTAGGCAAGACGACTCTTGCAAAGGCTCTTTCAAAGGCTGTCGGGGCAGACTTTGGCCGCATACAGTTTACACCGGACACTATGCCTTCAGATGTTACGGGAGTGTCCGTTTATAATGTGAAAACGGGAGAGTTCGAGGTTAAGACCGGCTCCATTATGCATGAAATAGTTCTTGCGGACGAAATCAACAGAACCACGCCCAAGACACAGTCTGCTCTTTTGGAAGCAATGTCCGAGGGCCATGTGACGGTTGATTCGCATGAGCTTCTTTTGCCGGAAGTATTCATGGTTATAGCCACCCAGAACCCTATAGAATTCATGGGCACTTATCCTCTTGCGGAGGCTTTTACGGACCGCTTTATGATGCGCCTTTCCATAGGATATCCCGACAAAGAAGCAGAGATGAAAATGGCGGAGCTTAATCTTCGCGAGGCAAGTGTGGAGAGCGCAGAGACGGTATGCTCGCCCGCAGACATTACCCGTATGCGTGAAGAGGTCAAAAACGTAACGGTTTCAAAGGCCGTTTTGGAATACGCGGAGAATATAATCAATCTTACAAGAGAGTCAAGGGACTTTAACGTGGGTGCCAGCCCCCGTGCCATGATATCTCTTATTAAAGCGGCCCGGGCGACGGCCTATCTTGACGGCAGGGATTTTGTTAAGCCCGACGATATTAAGGCCTGCGCTGTCAACGTGCTCCATCACAGACTCGTACTTACTTCCGAAGCCCGTATCAGAAAAGAAAATGTGGACAGGCTAATCACCACACTTGTACTTTCGGCCAAAATTCCCATGGAGAGAGGATTATGATAAGAAACAGGCTTATATGGCTTTTCTTATTTGTGCTGTCCCTTGTGGGGATCAGCTTTTACGGCGGGGCGGTAAGTTACGGCTTCTTTTTCCTCATGCTTTTTATTCCCCTGATTTCTCTTATTTATCTGTTGGTGGTCTATGTGACCTTCAAGATATATGAGAGGGTTGATAAGGGTAATATTCTGGCGGGGGAGACGGCTCCTTATTATTTTACCCTTCAGAACGAAGGGTTTACGGGCTTTGCAGGCATCAAAGTTTTATTCTTTTCTTCTTTTTCAAAAGTTTTTTCCATTGATGACAAAAAAGAATATGAGCTTTACCCGGGCAGGGGTATTCGCAAGGATACTTTTCTTTTGTGCAGGTACAGAGGCGAATACGAGGTGGGTATTAAGCAGGTTGAGATTACTGATTTTTTCAGACTGTTTACTTTTTCGTATAAAAACCGGGAGACGGTGACCCTGCAGGTTAAGCCGGCTGTCGTGAGCCTGAGCGAGCTTAAGGACATAGACATTGATGTGCTGTCTTACAGGGACTCGGCCGTTAATTCCTCCGCGCCGGACCTTCCGGTAAGGGATTATGTTTCGGGGGATGATGTGAGGCGTATGCACTGGAAGGCTACCGCCGCCAGAAGAAGTCTCATGGTGCGCACCGATACGGGAGAGGAAAAACAAGGCATAAGCATCATAATCCCGCCTCTTCGCACTTTGGAAGATGAATTTGACTTTATTCCGAGGGAGAGCAGGATTCTTGAGGCGGCTGTTGCCGTGACCCTTCTTTTTTCAAAAAGAAATATACCTGCGGAGATTATCATGTCTATGACCGAAAGCGCGACCGTGACGGGGCTTGAGGGCTTCGAGGCGGCTTACGAGAGAATCTCCGATATAAGATTTCAAACGGATTTTAGTGAGAGCGTTTTTTACGAGGATTTACTTTATAAGAGCAATATTACCCGCAGCAAGTTCGTGTTTTTCTTTGTGGGAGAGATTACGGACAGCCTTAAGATTATGATTGAGCGGCTCAAAAAAGAAAACGTGGCCGTGGTATGCTACGTATGCGGCGGAGAGGCAAGATACGCCGACTCCGAGCAGGGAGTCAAAATCATCGGCCTTCCCACGGATGAAAAGCTTTCGGAGGTGATGTGATGGTTAAACTGTTGTATCGCCTGATTTACATCATTCCCCTCACGCTTTTCGGAGCGGGAATCATTCTAAGCTACGTGTTTAATGAACCGCTGACAGGCAGGCAGTTCTTCACGGTGGCGATTTTTGCCATGTTTCTGCCGATTTTAAGCCGCCTTAACACGCACATGAAGATAATAGTGTCGGGAGGCGTCCTTATAGTTGTGGCTGCAGTGGTTTTTGCGGCCATACGTTTGGATGAGTCTTCAGACCACCCGGCCATATACAATCAGGTAATAGTTATTCTTACGGCCCTGGCGCTTTCGGCAGTATGCTTTATAGCGCTTAAGAGCAATGTAATCAAGTATCTTGTGTCCATAGGCATTATAGTGTTTTTAGCAGTTTCCATGGTGCTTCGCTACTATGTGACAAGGCTTGAGGTATGGTGCTGTCTTGCGTTTGTGCTTTCTTTTGCCGCGGAGGAGATTCAGCGGATTTACAGAAAGAGAGAGAGCTTTGAAAAAGAAAGATACGTAACTTTTCTGTGGCCCTTTATTCTGGTGCTTTCGCTGCTTGTGGCAATTATCAAAGCACCTGCGAAACCTTACGACTGGGACCTTTTTGTAAAGATTTACGAGCGCACCAAAGAAATTACCATAGAACTCAGGGAGAAACTCTTTTATTCTCACTCCGAGGATTACAACAGCTCCATGATAGGCTTTTCGGGAGATGCCAGAATCGGCGGTTCTGTGGGCGGTCGCAGCGAGTCCATAATGAGTATTGCCACCTCCAACAGACTGGATGATACCATCTATCTTACGGGCAATGTCTTCTCGGATTTTAACGGCAGAGAGTGGACCTCGGGCAGGAGCTTCGGGGCCAAAGAAAGAGTTCTCGATGCCCTTACCGCCATGTGCTATGCCCAGAAATACGGCCAGAGCCAGGCACACGACTATGCCAGAAGCGACAGTATAAACATTACTTACCTGCCCTTTTCGTCAAAATACGTTTTTGCGCCGTCCAAGCTCTTGGAAATCGACGTTGACGATAAAATCTTCACACCTGAAGAGCGGGACGGAGGCATTTTCTTTGACCGCACGAAGATAGTCAATGCGACATACAAAGTGGTCTATGTGAGGGTTAATTACAACCCTGCGGCGGTAAATATGGTTACGTCCGGGGAACTTGAGCCGGACGAAAACGACTGGTTTAAGACCCTCCGCTCTTACGGAGCAACGGGGGACGAGGACATTTCTTTTGAAAAGAAGCAGGAATATGAGGCCTTTGTTAAGAAGCAGTATTCGGGAGGAGTAAAGGTTTCTCCCGGCATAGCGGAGAGTATAAACAAAATAACCGAAGCGGGTGCTACCGATTTTGAGAGGCTTAAAGTTCTCGAGGCGACCCTCAGTTCCATGACATATACGGACAGTCCGGGAGTGCTTCCGTCCAAAGTGAACGATGCGGGAAGCTACCTTGATTATTTCCTGACTGAGTCTCAGGAGGGCTACTGTGTCCATTACGCCACGGCTTTTTGCCTGATTGCCAGGGCTATGGGATATCCGTCGAGGTATGTGCAGGGCTATGCGGTAACTATGAACGGAACCGGCCTTGCCACAGTGGATTCATCCATGGCTCACGCATGGCCGGAAGTGTGGCTGGACGGCATCGGCTGGATGAGATTTGAGCCCACCCCCGGAAGAGCTGTTGCCGCAGGAAGCTGGCGGACCACCTTCGAAAGAGTGCCGGAAGGCGAGGCCCTCAACCTCAAGGAAGGCTTAAACCCCGACTACAATCCCGAGGGCGAAGAGGATTTCTTTGGACCGGTAGAGGACAAAGAAGATGACGGACCAAAGCTTGAGTGGTATGTATTTGTCATTCCGCTTGCTGCCTTTAGTCGTTTTGCGGCCGTTCTTTTGCTGGTGGAGAGCCTAAGGGTAAGGCTTCGCTTTAAGAAGGCGGCTCCCGAGGAAAAAGCATATATTCTGTGCTGCAGAAATCTCAGGATGCTTGGCTTTTGCGGATACAGGAGGCAGCAGGGCGAAACTCTTCAGGAATTCGGCGATAGAATCGACGGAGAGGAGACGGCTGAGGCACTTTTCTTTATTCCATGCTTCGAGCGCGTTCTTTATTCGGAGAGGGCCGTTGACGGTGATTCGCTGCAGAAAGTCGAAATATGCGAGAACAATCTTAAAAAACTTTTGAAAAATAAAAAGAAACTGTTATATTTTATATATCGATTCAGAAGTATTCACGGTAAAAATATACCTTAGGGAAAAGAGGAATTAACTTTGGAAAAAATCTACATCACAGGTCACAAGAATCCCGACCTTGACACGGTTTGCAGCGCAATGGCATATGCCCGGCTTAAAAACATGCTGGACCCTGCCAATGAATATGTTGCGGTGCGCTGCGGTCACTTAAGCGAAAGCTGCAAGAATATTCTTTCGGCTCTTGAGATTACGCCGCCGCCTTATATGCCCGACGTATATCCGAAGGTCAGGGATGTAATGTTAAGCCCCAATTTAATGCTTGAGAAAAAAGCAGGCATGGATGAACTTGCCAAATCCTACAAGGACAGCAATCCTTCCGTTACGCCTATT
>JAEEGL012011678.1_pt1 | contig 10668 bp, 12 predicted proteins | sample 9134231 | NCBI WGS metagenome assembly JAEEGL01 (sample SAMN16246548, study PRJNA631951) | gut metagenome | biome: gut microbiome; feature: rumen; material: fiber-attached | host: Bos | place: Iran: Karaj | collected 2018-10 | reverse complement strand
CCCCCTTCCCGGACCGGAAGGAATTCAGTATCTATGCCTCCATGCCACCGCCCAGGTAGGTGGGCGGCGATTTCTACGATTTCTTCCTGACCGACGATGATCATCTGGTGCTGGTTATGGCGGATGTGAGCGGCAAAGGCGTGCCCGGCGCGCTGTTTATGATGGCTTCCAAGATCATACTGCATATGTATGCTTCCCAGAGCGGTTCTCCCGCAGAGATCCTTTCAAATATGAACCAGGCGATCTGCGCCAACAATGCAATGGAGATGTTTGTGACAGTCTGGCTTGGGATCCTGGAGATATCGACCGGAAAGCTTGTGGCTGCCAATGCCGGCCATGAGTATCCGGTGATCAAGCGCGCCGACGGGATGTTTGAGCTGTTTAAGGACAAGCATGGTTTCGTCATAGGCGGAATGGAGGGCCTGAAGTACAAGGAGTATGCTTTACAGTTCCAGCCGGGCGATAAGCTCTTCCTGTATACGGACGGCGTGCCGGAGGCGATGGACGGATCAAAGGAGATGTTCGGCATCGAACGCATGCTGAAGGAGCTGAACAAGCACCGTGATGATATCCCGATGGATATACTGGTGAGTATGCATAAGGCGGTGGATGCCTTTGCAGACGGCGCTGAACAGTTTGACGACCTTACGATGCTCTGCGTGGAATACAGGGGAACAAGTGCCGATCGGCAGATGCCGGGATAAAGTGGGACAAGGTGCATGCGTATATTGCGGGTGACGCGATCAATATACGGAAAGCCGCGGGATATGTATCCGCCGCGGCTGTATCCTGCCGCCGAGATTTTCGGAGATCGTGCGAACAGATAAAATTCAGCGGGCATGCCCGCTGAATTTTATCTATATTGTGCGGAGGCTTCCGGAAAACGCGAAGGCAGATATGCTTTTCCAACCAAAGGAGACAGCATATGGGAAAGCATCCGGTAAATGTGGTATAATTTCTGGGACAGACCGGGCGGCAGCGTGCGAAACGTGAACGCCGGTGCTGCCGGTGATCCAAATATATAGGGGGGGGAATGCGTTTTGCCGAAGGACATTATAAGGGAGATGGATGCCCGGGTGATACGCTCTTCCCGCAGGACCATCGCCATTGAGATAAAAGGCGGCAGGGTGATCGTCCGCGCGCCGGATGGGTGCCCGAAGTCCGTGCTGGAGGATATGCTCGCAAAGAACAGGGAGAAGATCGAAAGGATCCTGAAGACACAGCGGGAGAAGATGGATGCCATGCCGCCGGAGCCTTCGCAGGAGGAGATCCGCCTTTTGGCAAAGGAGGCTATGGCAGCGCTCCCGCTCCTGGTCGATACATGGTCGAGGAGGATGGGTGTGAAGCCGACGGGGGTCACGATCACCTCCGCCAGAACCCGCTGGGGCAGCTGCTCTGCGAAAAACAGGCTGTCCTTTTCCTGCAGGCTGATGCGCATGCCGCAGCAATTCATCGAATACGTGGTGGTGCATGAGCTGGCCCACATACGGGAGAAGAACCACTCAAAAGCGTTCTACGCCATCGTCGAAAAGTACCTTCCGGATTGGAAGGAGAGAAAAAAGGCAGGCAGGGTATGAAAAAGATGTGGGAGGATATCCTGATCTGCGCTGTCGCCGCACTGTTCACGGCGGGTGCCCTGTACCTTCTCTCACCAAAGCATTTTACGGAGCATACGTCTCTTGGAGCAAGGTCGACCGAATCCGGCTCCGGCATAATCGTCATTGAGGACGGACAGGTACTGGTGGATATAAACGAAGCCGACGCGGGGCTGCTGATGAGCTTGCCCGGCATCGGCGAGAAGACCGCTGCGGCCATCGTGGCCGAGCGGGAGGAGAACGGGCCGTTTTCCTGCCTGGAGGATCTTACGAGGGTAAACGGGATAGGCCCTAAAACGGTGGAATCCCTGGCGGGTTTTGCCGCTGCGGGCTGAACTATCTCTCCGGCAGCATGGATACGATGACGCGGGCGTCTTTTCCGGAAAGGATCACATCCGGGCAATCGCAGGGGATAATGGCGCTGGCGCCGGGGATGAGGTCTGTCTTTTCATCCGCCCAGAGGAGACTGGCATTGTCCAGGGATGTGATAAGGCGCATACGGCCTGCGGGAAGGAGCATATCGCCCTCTACAGCGTATTCCCAGAGCTCAAAGTTTTCGGCCGAGACAAAGCGGGTCTGCACGCCTCCGGAGCAGGGGAAGGAGACTCCCTTTTCCTTCCTTGCGGTGAGCTCCTGACGGACTACATGGGCGGCATCCTCCAGGTGCAGCTGGCGGGGCTTTCCGTCAGTGCCGAGACGGCCCCAATCGGAGATGCGGTATGTGACATCGGAGGATTGCTGTATCTCGTATACCATGATGCCGGACCCCAGCGCGTGCACGAGCCCGTGGGGGATGTATATGACGTCTCCGGGCTCTACCGCCATGGCATGGAGAGACCCCTGCATGAGCTTTTCATCCTTTGCCAGGAGGGAAAAATCCGGCGCGCCTTGTTCGATGCCAGCAAAGAGCTTTGCGCCCTTTTCGGCGGACAGCACCATCCAGGCCTCGGTCTTGCCGAGCTTGTTGTGGCGGGGCAGCGCGTAATCATCGCCCGGGTGGACCTGTACGGAGAGCAGGCCCCTTGCGTCTATGATCTTGACCAGAAGAGGAAATTCGCCTTCTGTGCCGGAAACGGCTTTCCCGTATTCAGCGCAGATATCAGAGAAGAAGCGGCCCGCAAAACGGCCGTTTACGACTTTTGAAGGGGTGTGGGCAAGAGCGGATATCTCCAGGCTCTCACCTGTCAGGTCATCCGGGAGGGACCTTCCGAATCTTTCGGCAAGGGCACGTCCGCCCCAGGGTGTTTCCTTGCCGTGGCGGTAGTATGGCTCCATCAGCATGGGATAAAGCATGATACGGACTCCTTTTTGCGTGCGGGATTGCGCTTTGGCACCGCGTGCGGTATAGTATTTATGTATATTGTAACGCTGTCGGGGATGGGAAGCAAGGCTTCCGGGAGGTGTGGCGTACGGAAAATGCAGGGGCAGCGCGGAAAGAGCACCGCATAGGCGTGCGCGAGCTTGCCGAATTCGCGCTGGAGGGCGGGGATCTGTTCGTCGACAACGAGGCTGCTGAGAACATGCAGCAGGGCCTGATGGCGCATATGCAGGTGCAGAAGAGTTACCCGGAGGGCTGGCAGGCGGAGGTGACGCTGGAAAGGCTCGAGCATGTGAACGGTGTAGACCTGCATGTTTACGGGCGCATGGACGGCGTATGCCTGGGAAAGGGCGATGAGAGACCTGTCATAGAGGAGATCAAATCCACCCGGGTCAGGGATCCTTCCCGCATAGCGGAAAATTCCCGGCCGGTCCATTGGGCACAGGCAGAGATCTACGCATATATACTTTCCATGGAGCACGGCATGTGCGATGTGGAGGTGCGCCTGACCTATAAGAGCACAGAAGGCCCGAGCCATACCTATACGCGGGTGTATGATCCGCACGGGCTTTCGGAGCGTTTTTTTGCCTACGCCGCTCCCTATGCTAGGTGGATAACGCTTTTGGACGGATGGGAGGCGGTATCCCGCCCCACGATGCGGGCGCTCACGTTTCCGTACGGGGAGTACAGGCCCGGCCAGCGGGATATGGCGGCGAGCGTATACCGCGCCATAAAAAAGAGGAAGCTGCTCCTGTGCGAAGCGCCTACGGGCATCGGCAAGACATCCGCCGCGCTGTTCCCGGCGATAAAGGCCATAGGGAGCGGTCTTGCGGACAGGATATTCTACCTGACTGCCAGGACCACTGCCCGCAAGGCTGCCGAGGACGCCCTGGAAAGGATGCGGGAGAAGGGGCTCAGGCTGCGCTGTGTCACGCTGACGGCGAAGGAGAAGATCTGCTTTATGCCGGAGATGAAATGCCGGCCGGATGAATGCCCCTATGCCGCGGGCTATTACGACAGGCGCAGGGAGGCGCTGAACGAAGCGGTATCCTTGGAAAGGCTTGGCAGGGCAGAGATAGAAGCCCTGGCGGCGGAGCACGGTGTGTGCCCGTTTGAGCTCTCGCTGGATCTCTGCGAAACGGCGGACTGCGTGATATGTGATTACAATTACGTGTTCGACCCGGTGGTGCACCTGCGGCGCTTTTTCGACGGAAAGACGGACAGCGTGCTCCTGATCGATGAGGCACATCACCTGGCCGAAAGGGCGAGGGATATGCTCTCCGCGGAGCTCAACTACGCCGATCTTCTGAAGCTGCGCAGGATGTGCGCCAGGGCGGAAGGGAAGGAGACGGATCTTTACCAATCCCTGGCGAGGCTCATACGCCTGATCCGCTCCCTGTGTAAGCCCCTGGATATGCCAAGCGCCGAAACGGAGCCCCCCAACAGCCTCTATACGGCGGTGGATGAATTTGCCTTGGCGGCGAAGGAAAAGCTGGGTACCGGATATGAGTATGCCTCCCTCTTAAAGGATGTCTACTTCGCGGCGCTGGATTACCAGCGGGCCTGCGATGACTTTGATGGGAATTACAGGGCCCTCCTGTTCCCGGACAAGCATGCGTACCGGGTGAGGCTCTGGTGCGCGGATCCGGCGGAGCACCTGCGCAGGACCATGGAGCGGACAGCCGGCGCCTGCCTTTTTTCGGGCACGCTGACGCCGATGGATTATTACGCCCGCATCTCCGGCGTGCGGAAGGAAGAGGGAGATGGCCTCATCTCTCTGGACAGCCCGTTCCCGCCTGAAAACCTGCTGGTGCTGCGCATGGATACCGATACCAGGTACCGCGTGCGGGAAGAGACGGCGGGTGAGATCGCAAAAGCACTGTATGCCATGTGCGCGGCGCATACGGGGAACTATATGGCATGCTTTCCCTCATATGCCTATCTGCAGATGGTATACGAGCGATTTGCGGTGCTGACGGGGGGAAAGGTGCGGGTCATAAAGCAGGAGCCCGGCATGAAGGACGAGGAGCGTTCCTCCTTTCTGGAGATGCTCAGGCCTGAGCCGGGGAGATCGCTCATCGCGTTCATCGTGATGGGAGGGATCTTCTCCGAAGGGGTGGACCTGCCGGGAGACAGGCTCAGCGGCGCTGCCATCATAGGGGTCGGCTTTCCGCAGCCGGATTTCGAGCGGCAGCTCCTGTGCGAGGCCTGGAACGATTCGGATGAGGGCATGGCGTACGCCTACGTCTATCCGGGAATGGAGAAGGTGCTGCAGGCAGCCGGGCGCGTGATACGGTCCGAGGAGGACAAGGGCGTGATACTGCTCCTGGATGACAGGTATATGCAGAGGGAGGACACAAAGCTCTTCCCGCGGCACTGGAAGGTGCGAAAGGCGCATGACGCCGGGGAAGCGCACGATATGATGAGCCGCTTCTGGAACGAACAGTAAGATGAGGGAATGTGTGAAAATGCGTATTGAGGTACTGGATACCACGCTGCGCGACGGGGCGCAGGGGGAAGGGATCATATTTTCACTGGAGGATAAGATCCGCGTCATACGGAAGCTGGATGAGCTGGGAGTGGATATCATCGAGGCGGGGAATCCCTCCTCCAATCCCAAGGACAGGCAGCTGTTTGCCTACGCGCGCGATCACCTGAAGCCGGCTAACGCGATGCTCGCGGCGTTCGGCTCCACCTGCCGCCCGCATGCAAAGGCGGCAGATTCACCGGAATGCGTGTGCCTGGCGGAATGCGGCGTGCAGGCGGTGACCGTGTTCGGAAAGGCATCCCGGCATCATGTGGATAAGGTACTGGAGACGACGGAAGAAGAGAACCTGCGCATCATAGCGGATACGGTGGGCTATCTCAAAAAGAAGGGGCTCCTGGTTGTTTTCGATGCCGAACATTTTTTCGACGGGTACGGCATCGACAGGGTGTACGCTCTGGACGTCTTAAAGACCGCAAGGGACGCCGGCGCCGACAGGCTTGTCCTCTGCGATACCAACGGGGGAACGATGCCCTGGGATATCGCCCGGATCGTTGGGGATGCGGTGAGCACGTTAGGCGGGTACATCGGCATACACTGCCATAACGACGCGGGAATGGCCGCCGCCTGCACCATGGAGGCTGTGAGAGCAGGAGCCATGCATGTACAGGGCTCGGTAAACGGCTTCGGGGAGCGCTGCGGGAACGCGGACCTGTGCACGGTGATACCGGGGCTCGCGCTGAAACTGGGGAAGGAAGTCTTAAGGGAGGGTTCGCTCAGCCGCTTAGGCGATACGGCAAGACTTGTGGCGGATACGGTGAACCTGCCCATGAATGAGAACAGCCCTTACGTGGGCAGGAGCGCCTTCACTCACAAGGGTGGGATGCACATAGACGCCATGCTCAAGAACCCGGATACGTTTGAGCATGTGGACCCGGGAAAGTTAGGGGCGTCGAGGAAATACCTGCTCAGCGAAATGGCGGGCCGCGGCGCGCTCATGACGAGGCTCAGGGAGATAGACCCTGCGCTTAAGAAGGAGAGCCCGGAAACAGGCCGGATACTGGGCGAGCTCAAGCAGCTGGAGGCGGACGGGTATTCCTTTGAAGGGGCGGAAGCTTCCCTGAAGCTGAGGCTGCTGGAGATGCTGGGCAGGCGGCGAAGCTTCTTTAAGCTGACTGACTTTCATGTGGTATGCGGAAAGCCCGGGGACAACGAGAACAGCCAGGCATATGTGAAGGTGTCGGTAAACGGCCAGACGGAGATCACCGCCGATGAAGGGGACGGTCCTGTAAACGCCATCGACCTTGCCGTGCGGAAGGCATTGGCCAGGTTCTATCCCTGCATCACCAGGATGAAGCTGATGGACTTCAAGGTGCGCGTGGTCAATAACCTGGGTACGGCGTCCGGCGTCCGCGTTGCAATGGAAACGACGGACGGCCGGCATGTGTGGTCTACGGTAGGCGTATCGTCCAATATCATAGAGGCCAGCGTCATAGCCCTCACGGACAGCATCGAATACATGCTCTGCGGGGAGACAGAGGGATGGGATTGATCTTTGCAACGTGAAAAAACGGTTAAAATCATGCGGCAAACGCGGCTGTAAAGCTTTTTGGCTTGACAGGCGCGTTTGCCTTGTGTTATAGTATCCACGCTCGCGCGGAGGTAGTATATGGATAGACGCTTTTACATCAACATGCTTTTTGATATATACGGCCCTCTCATGACGGACAAGCGCTCGGAAACGGTCAGGCTGTGCCTGGAGGAGGATCTCTCTCTCAGCGAAGCAGCGGAGGCTACAGGCGTTTCCCGCCAGGCGGTGCACGACAGTCTGAACAAGGCGGAAAAGCAGCTGGAGGAATACGAGAGGCTGCTGGGTGTGCTGAAGATGAAGCGCGCGGCGCAGGAAGCAATGAGGCTTCTGGACGAGGGAGATATAAAGGGTGCCAGGAAGGCGCTCTCGGAAATAGCGGAAGGGTAAAAAGGAGGCAGTCGGGCAATGGCGTTTGAGGGGCTTACCGAAAAACTATCACAGGCGTTTAAAAAGCTCGGCAGCCACGGAAAGCTCAGCGAAGCGGATGTCAAGACCGCAATGCGGGAGGTCCGCATGGCGCTGCTCGAGGCGGACGTCAACTACCTGGTCGTCAAGGATTTTGTCAAAAAGGTATCGGAACGCGCCGTCGGGACCGAGATCCTGAGCAGTCTGCAGCCCGGGCAGCAGGTCATCAAGATCGTCAATGAAGAGCTGACAGAGCTCATGGGCGGTACGAATGCACGCCTTACCTATTCGCCCCGCGTGCCCACCATATACATGCTGTGCGGCCTGCAAGGCGCAGGTAAGACCACCATGGCGGCAAAGCTGGGCAAGATGTTCATCAAGCAGGGCAAAAAGCCGCTGCTTGTGGCCGGAGACGTGTATAGGCCTGCCGCTATCAAACAGCTTCAGGTAGTCGGCGAACAGGCGGGAGCGGAGGTCTTTGAGCGCGGACAGGGTGACCCGGTCAAGATAGCTGAGGAGGCCGTGGAATACGCCCGGTACTACGGCAGAGACCCGGTCATCATCGATACGGCGGGCCGCCTGCACATAGATGATACGCTCATGCAGGAGCTGCGCAATGTGCGCGATACGGTAAAGCCGCAGGAGATATTGCTGGTGGTCGATGCCATGACCGGCCAGGACGCGGTCAACGTATCGGATACCTTCAACAAAGAATTGGGTGTTGACGGCGTTATCCTGACGAAGCTGGACGGCGATACCAGGGGCGGTGCCGCGATATCCGTAAAAGCGGTCACCGGAAAGCCCATCAAGTTCTGCGGCAGCGGTGAGAAGCTGGATGATATCGAGCCCTTCCATCCGGATCGCATGGCTTCCAGGATACTGGGTATGGGCGATATGCTCACCCTGATCGAGAAGGCTACCACGGCTATCGATGAACAGGATGCCGCAGATCTTGAGAAAAAGCTTCGCAGTCAGAAGTTCGACCTGCAGGATTACCTGGAGCAGATGGACCAGCTCAAGAAGATGGGCGGCATCAAGAACATGCTCAAGATGATCCCCGGCCTTGCCGGCAGGATCAACGAGGATGATATAGACGAGGATAAGATCCAGAAGGCGCAGGGCAGGAGCAAGGCCATCATACTCTCCATGACGATGATGGAGCGCAGGCATCCGGACATCCTGAATGCCAGCCGCCGCCGTCGCATCGCGACAGGTGCGGGCACGACGGTGCAGGAGGTCAACAAGCTCATCAAGCAGTTTGACGATGCCAAGCAGATGATGAAATCCTTTATGGGTGCGGGCAAGCGCGGCAAAATGCGCATGCCCTTCGGAAAAGGCTTCCGCTGAGGAGGCCGGGACATATTCATATACAGTCATTAATTTGAGGAGGAAAACACCATGGTAAAGATCCGTCTGAAGAGAATGGGCATGAAGAAGGAGCCCTTCTACCGCATCGTAGTCACCGACAGCCGCAACCCCCGCGATGGACGCTTCATTGAGGAGATCGGCTATTACAATCCCGTCAGCGAGCCCGTACAGCTGAAGGTCAATACAGAACGCGCCCAGTACTGGCTCTCCGTCGGTGCACAGCCCACCGAGACCGCCGGCGCACTGATCAAGAAGGCGCTCCCCAAGGCGGAGGCGTAAGCTTTCATGGAAGAACTGGTAAGCTATATCGCCAAAACGCTGGTGACGATGCCTGATCAGGTGGAAGTGAAGCGCACGGAAACCGAGCAGGCGATCACGCTGGAACTGCACGTGGCGCCGGATGACATGGGAAAGGTCATCGGCAAGCAGGGCCGTATCGCCAAATCGATCCGTACCCTGGTCAAAGCAGCTACGATCAAAGATGAAAAGCCCACTTTTGTGGAGATCGTCTGATACAGGAACGTCCTTCGGCATCGCCTGCCGGAGGGCGTTTGTTATAAAGATAAGAGGGTGTGAACGATCGAAAACGCGTATCTTCTGATCGGGGAGATCACAAAGCCGCAAGGCATCAAAGGGGAAATGAAGGTCCGCCCGGTCACCTGTGATGTATCCAGGTTCGAGGGGATGGAATACGTATATACAGAAAAGAACGGTGTGTATACCAAGGTGGGCATCCATGTGCGCTCGGTAAGCACAGACGCTGTGTTCATCAATATGGAAGGCGTTGAGACGCGCGAGGACGCTGAAAAGAAGCGCGGTACCCGCCTGTACATCGACAGGGAGCACGCAGTGGAGCTGGGGCCGGATGAGGATTTCCTGGTGGATATCGTAGGCTGTGAGGCCATAGATGAAGAAGGCACGGTATACGGCCGCATCACGGATGTGCTGCAGCCAGGCGGGAACGATGTGTACGTTTGTGAAGGCAGGCTGGGCGAGATACTGATCCCGGCGCTCAAAGCGGTCGTCCTGAATGTGGACGCGGAGAACAAGCGGATGCTGCTCGACCGGAAACACCTGTATGAAACAGCCGTATTTCCGGACAGTGAGAGTATCCGCTGAGGGGTGAGGTCTTTATGCGCATTCGGGTCCTGACGGTCTTCCCCGGAATGATCCGCGCGGCGATCAGGGAAAGCATACTTGGCCGCGCCGTGTCCGCAGGCCTTGTGGATATGGACGCGGTGGATATACGCCCCTTTTCGGAGAACAAGCACAGGAATACAGATGATTATCCCTTCGGCGGGGGAAGCGGCATGCTCATGCTGGCGCAGCCCATCGTGGATGCCACGGAGTTTACCGATAAGCGCCTTACGCGGGATGGGAGCGGGCAGCCCAGACATATCTATCTTTCGCCCAGGGGCAGGGTATTTGACCAGAAGATGGCGGAAGAGCTGTCAGGGGAGACGAACATCGTGCTGCTGTGCGGCCATTACGAAGGGGTCGACCAGCGGGCGCTGGATATCTGCGGGTATGAGGAAGTGTCGCTGGGGGATTTCGTGCTTTCCGGCGGGGAATACGCTGCCGTGTGCGTTTGTGATGCCGTTTCCAGGCTGGTGCCCGGCGTACTGGGCGGTGAGGATTCCGCGGCTGACGAAAGCTTTTCCTCGGGACTGTTGGAGTATCCGCAGTATACGAGGCCGAGGGTGTATCGCGGCCTGGAGGTGCCGGAGGTGCTGCTGGACGGAAACCATGCTTTGATCGAACGCTGGAAAAGGGAGCAGGCGCTGCGGATAACCTTCGAAAGACGGCCGGAAATGCTGGAAAACATACCGCTCGACAAAAAAGACGAGCTGTTCCTGGAAAAGCTCCGTAAGGGCGAGTGATCCCGGATAAAAAGGATACCGGGCTT
>JAEEGL011936831.1_pt1 | contig 10668 bp, 24 predicted proteins | sample 9134231 | NCBI WGS metagenome assembly JAEEGL01 (sample SAMN16246548, study PRJNA631951) | gut metagenome | biome: gut microbiome; feature: rumen; material: fiber-attached | host: Bos | place: Iran: Karaj | collected 2018-10 | reverse complement strand
GCGGAGTTCTTTCCAGTCTATAAGGTCTGCCATCTACATCACCTCCCGTAATGGAACACCAAGTTGTTCAACCATGCACTTCCTAATCGCGTCTTCAAGAATCATTGCATCACCCATGCTTACATTGTCTCCCTTGTATTCGGCAAGCAATTCATGTGCTGCGGTAGGAATATCAAAAGTGATTTCCAGATGGACGGTGATTCCTTCGAAGCACTCCGGGCAACAGTAGTTCGGCTCCTCGATTTCCATATAGTTATCTCCATTACCAGAAACCCGGGATATCCCAGTCCCGGCACAGACTCCTAATCTCGCCAAGGAACACCCTCGGTATTGCATATATAACGCGAGTTGGTCCTTTCCTGCGCCTGCTTATGAAATAAGTCATTCTGCAATCCTCAGTGGTAGCCAGGGCGAACTTGTCGCTGTAGCTAAATAACAGGGTAACCCCGTTAGCGAGTTCGATGGACTCTGGGAGTTCCTGTAGCAACACCTTGGAAGGAATTTTGTCTATGCAACGTTCTGTTGATAGTCTACGCATATCATACTCTTATGGATTCAGTTTCTTCGAAATGACATCGCCTCACTTCTTGCATCTCAGTACAAACAGCACCCCGTCCTTTCTCAATTGGTTCCATTGATGTGGGTTGCTTTCCCTGGTCATCATAAGTCATACTCCTTTACGATTTCGATGGCGGAATCCTTCTCCCGGCAATCCTTGATAAGGTCACGCATAACGAGACACTTCAAGCAAGAGAGTAATTTGTCTGCCTTCGCCTTCTGCTCATCCTTGATGAGGTTTGCAGTCTGCAAGCGGTCGCAGGCTTCCTTGTAGTCTGCTTCCTTATCTAAGAGACGGAAGCAGGCTTCCTTGCAGTCTGCTTCCTTCTTCGCAATAACCGCATCGGCTTCGGCCTTGATATACACTCTAGTACAGTCAATATTGCCGTCTTCTGCCAGTTCTAGCCTGGCGTCATCGTATTCTTTAATTTCGTCTGCAGTCCAAGATTTCAGTGCATTGTGTTCCATAAGTTTACCACCTAAATGTTAAGATTCCGTTCAAGTGTGTCCAGTCATAAGACCAATCCATAGATATTCCTTCTTTTTTGAAGACTTTTTCAACCGCAGAGAGGTCTTCAATATAACAAGTAGGCTCATTGTCTAGTGGGTTTTTACAATCAATGTGCCCTGCGACAATATCAAATGACATCTTAGAGTCGTTTTGACCGATGCCATTCTTCAAGCAAGTTTTAATTGCCTCCTTAAACTCTGCAACTATGTGCGAGATGTCTTTATGGGGTTTGGCTTTCTGTTGTAATGCAATCAGTTCATCCTTAAACATTTTAGTTACTCCTTGTTAAGTTCTGCAATAACATCATCCTCGAGCTGGCTGATGGCCTCCACATCTTCTTGTTCCAGGATGAGGCGTGCCAAGTGATGAACGTCGAACATGGAGGACATGTTGAACTTCTTGTACATGTCTGGATGCGACTGGGAATCCCATTTGGCGAGAATGCCTACCGCACACTTGTTTGCTTCCTTGTGGTCTGTGGAGAAGTTCTCCGCGACATACCGAATGAACTCCTCGCACTCTTTAACCAGGTGGGAAGCCAGCAGCATTGCGTTCGGGTCTTTGCGTAGACGGTTATAAATTAAGGATTTCACTTCTGCGGTGAATGCTGTCAAGTCCGATTTAACCATCATCCCTTTCCTTTTCCATTTCATCGTATAGGAGTTTTTCAATGGATTTGACCTTGCCGCTCACAACGGGATGGAGGTCGCCGTAAGTACCATCGACTTTCAAGTACGCATACTGAATCCGGTCAAGCAAGTCGAGCATAGCGCTGACCGCTTCCTTAGGTACTATGTAGTTTTTATCAAAATCTGCCCAAGCCATACTATTGGCCCTCCTCTAGTTCGCACATTGTCTTATTCATGCTACAAATATAGCAAATCCAGTAGTTATGGCCATTCATCCGGCGCAAATCGGTCGGAGAATGACTTGTAGTAGTGCCAGCGGGCACGTTCAGCATCGATAACCTTCTTGGCCCGTTCCTCAGTTGAGAACTTGGTTATTCTGCCGTCATAGTTTTCCACGGAACCGGTGAGCCTTCCTTCAACGTAGCGTTTAAGCGTCTTATTCCATACGAGCGGCCTGGTGGCGGCTATCAGTGGTCCGCTTTTCAGAATAATGTGCCGACGGATATCTTTGTTTAACGATGAAGTCGTAATCATTTGTCTATCCTCCTTAGTCCAGAATCGCTGTTTCATAATACCTCTCTGGTCCATATCTTCTTGCGTACATACCTTGAATATATCATTGTTTTTCCTCTGATTCTACGGGATACTGCTCGCATCCTGTAGCGTACATTTCAACTATATGCCTGAGCCTATTGACTTCAGCGTTCCGTTCACCGATTCGCTTCTTTAGATAGTTCCATGTGTCCGCCGATATACGGTAATATACCGGGCAGTCCTTGATGGGAACCCATTCATGCTTAGGTTCGGTATAATGCTCCCTGTATATCAGGTAGGCGACTACGGCAACCATAAGCATGACGGCAAGTATGACAGCTACGCATTCCATCAGCTAGGCACACCTCAATCGAATATCGCATATAGCATAAGAATTTCCGGTATGCTCCGTTTCACGAAATCAACAGTATGCGCCATCGACACCTCGACTTCCTCGAACAGGTATTCTTTTTCGCGAAAGTGAAATGAATTATGGGAGCAATTTACCACCAGTATCTTCTCACCTTTTGTGGGACCTTTCTTACATCCTACCGACACAGCCTTTGTTAGGTTGATAATGGTAACGTCAGTCTTGGCCTTCTTATTTGTAACCTTTATCTTCATATGTTCTCCTACCAGAATAATGGACTGTTCTCGAACCGAGGGTCGCTACGCTCGTTCACATGGCTAGGAATATGGCCTCCCTCGGCACGTTTCTGCCACTCGAACACCTCACACGGCCCTTCTATGTAGTTTCCCCTGTACACCCGGATATCCCCGTTAGTATTCCGGTACACCCCCTTCTGCTCCCGGTAGTCCTTCTGTATACGGAAGGCATAGTCTATCGCCTCGTCCAGTGTACGGAACTTCAGTATGTGCGAGCACGTCCCTATAGGATAGTGCCCGCTACCGTATGTATACTCGTAGTACATCAGCTTGTATGGCTTTTCTTCGCTTGTTTCCATATCACAGGTCCCCATCCACGTAAATCCAGTACCCGAACCCAGACGCGTCATCCTGTGCATTGACAAGTTCCAGCTTTGGCCGTTTCTTGAGGTACTCTTTGATAGGCCGGAAGAAGCATAGTTGATGCATGGCAGGAGTCTCGTCAATGTCCTCACCAGGAAGCCAAAATCGAATTTCTGTTCTAGCCCAGCATTCCTGCCCTTTCACCTTTGTTATGAAGGTATGCCAGTCCAGGTGAATACCGAACAATTCATACAGTTTCGTGGAAAGGTCAACCTTTGTCTGGGAAACGTAGTGGTAGTCGGTACAGTGGTCCGCATAGTGTGGGTTATCGAACGGGATTGTGACGATGATTGGGTGAGTGGCGTACTTGTACTGCTCACCGCCTCTCAGATAGTTATACATAGGCATTTCCTTTCAGTTCTACTCAAATATAGCAAAATATGGCAGATGCGTCTGCTCCAATACCGAAATGGCATATTTTTGCTATATTTGAGGTGTCGACACCGGAAAAATGAGCGAACCCCGGAATAACCGGCAACCATAGCGCATTGTTCTAGTGTCGTACCACAACCAAGCCCTTGTGGTTCAACGAGTTACCGGAAGTAGGGTTTAACGGTGCTTCCAAAACGAAGAATTAAAACTCAATCAATTTGGTAGTCACGATGATTATTCGAAATAAACACACAGGCCAGTACATTTATGAGTCCAAGCTGATTGACGGAAAGGTATCTGTTCTTTGGACAAATGACAAACGCAATGCTTGTCATTTTTCGTCTAACCTTCCAGATAAATGGAAGGAAGGGTTTGAAACTTTCCAAAAGGCTATGAAGCTTGAACTTGAACTCATCGAGGAGTAAACTATGGTTTAACGGTGCTTCCAAGACGAGGAATTAAACCCCAGAAATAGCGCCGGAGGAATAATGTGCGAAGTAACTGAAAAGATATCCGACCGCAACGAAAAGGCTATGACGCTCGGAAATGTACAGGGTCTAGTTGAATCCTTAGCGAACAACCTCAACGACCATATCTTTGTCGCCCAGTCAAAAGAACAGAACCGCCGCGACAAGCTGGAGAACTTGGGCATTTACGTCAACATCAAGCGCAAGCTGCAAGCTCTCCAAGTGATTTTCGACGAACGTACTCGTACAATGACTCTCGAACAGCTGCGTGACGAGCTTTGGGACTCCCAGACTAAGTTTGAGAAGAAGGTTCTTGGAGAGGATTAGCCATAGGATTCTGGGGTTTAACGGTGCTTCCAAGACGAGGAATTAAAACCGTATAATGTTCTGTAGGAGAATTCCGTATGTTAAAAGACGGCAGATTTAGTAACTATCACGAATTTCTCGATGCATTGGCCGAGTTGGACCCGACCACGGAAATCCGCAGTGACTTCGATTCACTTCATTATGACTATGTGTTCAAGTTGAAATCGGGAAGGACGTATCTAGCTGGCGACTTCAACTTTACACCGAGCTTGTCCGTGTACGAAGTACAAAATCTGTGGGGTGACAGGAAGATTGGCGAACCTGTTCCATGTACCCTCGAAACCCTTAAAAAGATTACTTCCGAACCAGCAAATACCGTCAAATATTATGGCCCTAAGATTGGTACGGTTATAACCAAGTTTGACTACGACCAAGACAAGGTTTGCCTACGACCAAGACAAGGATAGCGCTGTATATCAGATTAGTTAGAAGGAAATTGCTGAATGACGGGAGTTGGCTGACGGAAGTTTGGCCGTGCTTCCCAAACGAGAAATTAAAACAAAGGCAGTCATGCTGCCAAAGAGAGCAAAGAAACATGTTTAAGTATACCATTCTCATCTGCGCCCTAGTCGTCGCATCTGTGTTTGCCGGTCAATGTGCCGATTTAGTCGTGGTCAGCATAGCCACGAACGACACCACCCTCCACTTCTCCCGGATGGGACTTAACAGGGGTGAAATCACCAATGGTGACTGCCATTACGAAACCGACTGGTTCGGTAGCGGTGTGATGTGGCGCTGTAATAACATGTACCTTATCAAGGGCGGCAAGTCCCTCTACATTCACAAGCGCAACGGGGAGTTCTCGCAGAAGCAGTTCACTTTCGTCTGCGAAAGCGTCTGGTAGGACTTAGGTTCAATGGTGCGATTTAACGGTGCTTCCAAAACGAGGAACTAAATCAAGGTCAATAACAACAATAATCAACATAAACAGGAGACACAATGCGAAATTTTCTTTATGTAGCCCAAACTGCAGATAAACACTCCGGAGGTGAGTATATCGACATTGCAGATATAGCAGCGTTCAATAAGTCAAGCATATGGCTCAAGAATGGCTTAGAATTCAGCTGCGATATCAATCTCTATAATTGCCTTGTAGAGATTTTCCAGAATAAACCAGTTGAAGAAACTCGCGTAATCAAAACAAGTTGTGTTATACTTCAAGGCTATGAAATAGACTGCGAGTATATCAACGGCGTAAAGAAACCTTGGAGCAAATCTAAAGGAACTTTGCCTCCGCCTGTGCCTGGAGACCAGGGTGAAGAACAACGTGCGGTTCGGTAGTATCATCGAGCCGGTAGACCTGCTATAGGACCTAGACTTCATATGACGCTACGGCAATTTCAACGCATAATCTCCGAGAAGTTTCCCGGCGCAGTATTCGAGACATCCCGGTATCTCCCGGGAGTTACCTATGTATCATTCGGAAAAAGTGCGTGCATAGCAACACTATCGTTCAAGGACAAGATATGGGGGCTGACCGGCATTTTCATGCCAGACCCGGATGCCCGCATGCCTCACATCTCGTCTAACAGGCAGAAAGACCTTAAACTCATGGTGAACCTGCTCGGCGAATACGAATACAAGGTCCACCCGAATGCCGACAGGACAGTGCGGCTGGTTACACCGATAGCGATGTGGATAGATGAGTGCGACCCTGAGGATACGCCATGGAACGACAACAATGAATTGGTAGACTCCTACCTGGAACTAAAGGAGCGCGGATTAACTGCACCCATCAAAGTCAACTTGAACTTTTAGGGCTACTTTAGACGGTTGGTAGTTGACTATGCATCCTCTTCGGAGGGGTCGGTTATCTCAACCAACCCCGGCTTCAGCGACGGCGGGTTATTGCGCATCTTCTCGTAGACGGTACGGTTCTCCTTGTGGAACACGCACGGCTTGGTCTGCTTGCGGTATTCGAGTAGTGAGCACATCTCCTGCCACTCCTTCGGCGTAAGGGTGATTGTGGTATCCTGGAAATCGCCATGCATGGCGATGCGTTCTTTTCCTTCAGCGTCTTTAATCAGCATTTCTTGTTCTCCAGGGCGCTTAGCGAGTCCAGCATGAACACGACGGGTTCCCGGGATTTCCCAGATGCAATCGGTACGGTGGTCAGCTTCGCCAGCTTCTCGAATATGGTTTCCAGGTCAGTATCGTGTCCAGTGTTATGCAGTATGGCTTTAAGGGATTCATCGTTGCACGTGTCGATGTAGCAGTTCTCCATCGCACATTCGAATGCTGCCTGCTCTTCCGGCGAGAGGACGAACGGTAGTGCTATAGAATCGAATTTATCCCGATTGTCTGGCATGGTCATACCTTTAACTATGGTTTCTGTATGCAAATATAGCAAAATATGGCAGATGCGGCTGCTCCAATACCGAAATGGCGTATTTTTGCTATATTTATGTCATGATTGACCATGATACCGAATACTATTCCCTGAAAAAGCTCTGCAACGGGGAGCTATACCAGTTCACCGAGCCAGTCGGCTCATCCCAGCAACAATGGCACAAGCTAACGCCCCAAAGCCAGGTACCCTGCCCGCACTGGGTGTTCAGCGAGGAGTACGCGCTTACCCACAAGGAATTCCGCCTGAACTGGCACACCCCCTATGTCATCGACGGTGGAATATCTGCCAGCATCGCAATCGACTTCGACGGAACCTTGAAAGTAAAGACCATCAAGGACGGAATAGTCGAGATGGGCGTCCTAGCCCGGGAGGAACTCAAGCTGGAACGGTACCGTAACCGGATGATTTCCATAAAGATTGACGCAAGGTCATCGTATGAAATACGTTCCGCTGACGACGGCTCTGGAAAGATACACATATCCTACTTCGACGACCCGGAATATGTACTGTGGAACGTCCAGTACTTCGACTACATAGCCAACGACGAGGTATTCCGTGTGGTGAGGGCCAGGTCAAAGAACGAGGCCAAGGTCATCGCATGGCACGATTCGTGCTACGATAACCACAATATCGACCCGGAAACGTTCAAGTGCTGGGAATACGACGGTCCGCACATCATTGCCAGGGATACGAAACTGACCGACGAGGTCATGAAGACCCAGTTGCTTCTGTGCGAAGAGTACGACAGGAAGGAAGAAGAACAAGATGGAACACAGCGATATACAATCCAGGGACGCCCTATCCAAGGCTGAATGCCTCCGAGGCTCGAAAGTCCGGAAGGAGGACTTCCTGGCTGCCGTGCATGAAGTGTTCGGCGAATGGCCTCTCGACACGGAGAACAAAAATTATGACGGGCCATACCTCGACACCCCGATGGCAAAGTACCGTATCGACGATGCCGGAAATATAGGAAGATGGCCTGAATGTCCTTTCGTGCTGCATCCGGTATGCTGGTACGGCATAGACGACGAAATTGGCTACGTAACCGTCCAGGGCCAGCTGTTCGGCAACGGAGGCGGAGTGGATGACCTGAAGGACGTCCTCGGCGAATTGCTCAACACCGGATTCCGCCCCTGGCAACAAACATAGGAGAATATGATGGTACTCCCGGGAACCCTAGAGGAAAAGCTGGCCAGCCTGGTCAAGTCAGAGGAAGAGATAGACGGGACAACCTTCGTGATATACCGGATTCCCGGGTACGACTTCCACCTGTTCAAGTACGACAAGGCGCTGGTCGACTCGTTCCCCATGAAGGACGATGAGAAGGAACTCGGTATCCGCCTGTGCCTGGAGGCCAGGGTAAAGAACAACGTATGGTTCGGGAGTATCCTCGAGCCGGTAGACCTGCTATAGGCTCATGAAACTACCTAAGTCCATATTCAGGGCTGGCTACGTGGCGATTGCCCTGCACTTCATACGGGCAACCTCCCGGAAGCTCCTGGGAGGCACCGGGAAGCTCCGTGACGGGCCAGTTATGGTATCCGCGGTACATGTGTCCGGGGTGTCTCCTGTACCGGTGCTCATATGTGTAGGCAAGGAAACTGCGGTTGCCTGCATGGACAGACTGAACCGGTCCGGGATTCCTGGTTACAGCTTCCTGCTGGAATACCCGTATGGCGTTAGGGTTGACCGGGAGTTCCTCAGGGAAAAGAAGGTAATCCCCTTCCTGGATACTATTGGGACGCTGGAAGCGAGGCTATATATATACCGCGTGCTCGGCACGATTGATTCCCGGGAGCTACCTGTATAAACTGCATAACATGCAAGAGACTGGTAAAATATTAGTATCAATGACCTCATACCCAGGTCGAATCACAAATGTGGGTATATCAATCTTCCTCTTACTCACCCACCAAACCCTTCCTCCGGATGAAGTACATCTATGGTTAGCCATACCCCAATTTCCAAATAAAGAAGATGACCTTCCAATAGATTTGCAAAGGGTTATAACACATCCAAAAGTAAAATTACATTGGTTACCTGATAACACGTATGTGCATAAAAGGCACGAAATTTTCAAGATGGCTGCACCAAACGATTGTGTGTTCTTAATTGATGATGATGTAAAATATGCGGATGATATGTTTGAAACGGTCATGAATGTACATAAAAAATATCCTAATTGCATTGTATGCTATAATAATTATTCAATTCACAAATACAGGGGAAAACGAATACATTATGAAAATTCTAAACTTGGTCCTGGACCGCATATAAATAAAGTACGGTGGTGTGGGCAAAGTATGATACCAGTATCGGTCTATCCAAAGGAAATACTTGAGCCAGCATATCAAGCCACGCGAAACAAAACATCTCCCGTTAGTGACGAATGTTGGATGCAGCCGTGGATAGTTATGCATGACATTCCTATTTATTTTCTAAATTATGGATGGGGAATTGACTTGGATGAAAAAAATGGCAAAGATAAAGGTCTTTGTGCATGGTCACATTCGAAAGATGAAAATGGCTTAGAAAAACGTGACAACTGGTTGAATGCCGTATTAACAGCATACCCAAATATTAAGAAAAAATACATTGAACTCTTCTCATATGAACGTGATATCCACTAATTGTGCCGGTTCTTATATTATGACAAGTGGTTCGGAGCCACTTGGTAATCCGTTTTCATGGGCATTTACCCCATATAAATCAATTGATATATTACTGTCACAGTTTAATGAATTAAATTTCGCGAATATATCACTAACTGAATCACACCGTTGGAAAGGTACATATACTTTAACAATAGATGATGTTGTGGATATATATTATATACATTATCATTTTAATCCATTACGCGACATTCCTTATAAAGAAAATAATGACATATCAATGTGTAATATATGGGAATATATTATAGATAAATATATAATTCGTACAAAACGCATGATGAAAAATGGTGAGCAACCATCTTTTCTTATACTTCAAAACAATTCATGCGGCACTACAGATGAATTTATAGAACTATATAATAAACACCAGAAGTCAAAATACAATATATGCTGGGGTGCGTTCTATGATTGCCATGTAGAAGAAAGGCCAAATTTAATCCGTATTGGGGAATCTGAACTTCCAAAACAGATAGTAAATCGCTGTTTCCCCGAAATTATTAAGTTACTTTTTCAGTAACGAAATTAATGCATCGATACTTTTATCACGTTCTTCACGTGTTCTCCCTTTATATAGATTATGTAATGGTTCTATTTCATGATGAGGAACGACCACTTCTTCATATGCCTTATTCAAGCATATGCACCCAGTTATATTTAATACAGAGCGCAATGCAACATATAGCATATCATCTTCATGATACTTTTCAAGAATTTCTTCTTTTAGATATGGTGTTACATCACCAAAGTATCCAGGAGAATAACAAGTAGCGTATCCAGCCGTATTATAATATTTAGTACGCTTAAATCGGTCACACCAATAAGTTACACACGTTTTAGATGATGATGATAAATGTGATACCAATTCAGATGCATAATCATATGTGTAAATACAGTCATCATCCGCTGTTATGATTGGAACATTTGGATATCGCATACTACAAAAAAGCCACTTTTTGAACGAACGCCACTTCTTTTTAACCCATAGTATTTCAAACAACCCAGCTCGATTCATTATCAACAAATCTCTGGGCAATTCGCGTTCTTTCCGCCGAAATTCATCTTCAGATAATGTCAACACTATATGATATTTTGGCCCACATACAGACATTAAATTGTATATAGTAAGACCAACCGTGTTGATTCGCTTCTTCCATGATGTAAGGGCGATACATGCCTGGAT
>JAEEGL011479922.1_pt1 | contig 10668 bp, 5 predicted proteins | sample 9134231 | NCBI WGS metagenome assembly JAEEGL01 (sample SAMN16246548, study PRJNA631951) | gut metagenome | biome: gut microbiome; feature: rumen; material: fiber-attached | host: Bos | place: Iran: Karaj | collected 2018-10 | reverse complement strand
CCCGATGCGGGATTGCCGCTGTTGGTCGTCGAGGTATTGTAGGTGCCGCAATTAGAGTCGAAAATCTGGTAGTCGAGCGTGGTGCCGGTTGCGCCGTCGAGCATGACGATGTATTCGTTGCCCTGCTCCATATAGGCCTGCGAACCGGTGTAGTCGGTGCGGTAGTTGGCCGATGCGTTGCCCAACACTGTTCCGTCGGGCAGAATCGTGCCGTCGCCGCCTCGGAAGATGATTTCAGCCTTGCCGTCAAGGTCGAAGTCGAAGGCAAAGCAGGCATTTTCCGAGCCGTTGCCGTCCTTCATGTTCGGGCCGAGGTTGACCTCCCACAGCTTCTTTCCGCTGAACTCGTAGGCCTCGTAACGGGTGTAGGCCGAGTCGTTGCCGACGGTGAAGTCGGTGTTCTGACGTTCGATGACGAGTTCGTATTGGCCGTCACCATCCAGATCGGCCACCGAGGCATCGGTAATCTGCATGACCGACGTCACGTCGCGGCCCGTCTTCGGGTCAATGACCTTGGCCAATGCAATTTCCTTGTACTGCTGCGACCACACGGATGCGGCATCGCTTTGTTGGCCGATGCCATTGGCCGTCACAGCCGACACCGTATAGGTATTGGCCGATGTTCCCGCTGCGTCCTGATAGTTGGACACGTTCAATCCCTCGGCGATGAGGACACCGTCGCGGTACAGGTTATACTTGGTTCCGTAAAACTCGTCTCCCGTGATACGCCACGAGACAAAGACGCCGGTCGAGGTCTTCACTGCGACCAGGCCCCGATCCAAATTTTCCATCTGACGCTGCGCAAAAATGCCCGAAGCGCACGCCATCAAAACTGCAAAGATGTAGATTTTCTTCATAAAGGAATCTGTGCTAAATTACCAAAATTCAAGGTTATTCGTGTTTCGAGCCGCGAAGATACGCATTTTTGCGCGGACGGCAAAAGATTTCCACCGAAAGGCGCGATTCGGGGCAAAAAAATTGGCCGAAAATGAAAATAACGTTATCTTTGCGGCATGAAAAACGACGAAATTACCCGCCGCGAGGCACTACAGCGCATGGGCTTGGGGCTCATCGGCCTCGGCCTGCTCACGACGCTCCCCATCGGCTGCCGTCCCACCCCCGCGCATCCCGACCAGCACGTACTCTGCAACCGTTGTAATGGTTGTGGCCAATGCCATTGCCCCTACGGCGTTGACATCGCGGCCAATCTCACCTTCTACAACGACGAGGCGCGCGCCGGCCGACTGCCCGATCCACGCGAGGGGATGACCGACAACTACCGGCGCGAGAGCGAACGCTTCATCAAGCGGCTCAACCGCATCCCGCGCCTGGCCCAGGCCGACCGATGCGTCAGCTGCCAACGCTGCCAGGGCACCTGCGAGCAGCATGTGGACATTCCCATGGCCCTGCGCCAGATGGAGGCATTGATTCAAAAAGTGAAAGACGATGGCACATTGGCATGACACAGACCCGCTGCAGCGGTACATTGGCCAAGACTCCACAAAAGTCAAGGTGCTCGAAGCGTCACAGGCGCCCGACGGCAGCGTGAACGCCGTCCTGCAAGGCGAACGGTTCGAGAAGCAGATCCGCACACAGATGCCCGACGGCTCGCCGGCCGCCGCACGCCTCTACCCTATCCTGCCGCCCACGACGCTGCAATATCCCGATTTTCTGAAGGCCTGCACCGGCTGCGGCAAGTGCATTGAGGCCTGTCCCGAAAAGATTCTGAAGGCAGCCCACCGCGAATATGAAGTCTATGACATCCACGATGCGGCAGGCAAGGCGACCGCCAGTTTCGAGTTGGGCTACTGCCGGCCGAACTGCCACCGCTGCGCCGAGGTGTGCGAGACGGGAGCCATCCCCCTGCTCGACCTGGCGCAGAAACGGGCCGTCCGCACAGGCTGGGCACAGTTCAACAGCCGCACCTGCATCACCCGGACCGACCACGTGCCCTGCGATGCCTGCATCCGCCACTGTCCGCACAAGGCCATCACACCGGTCGAAAAGAACGGACTGAAAATCCCGCACATCAACACCCGACTATGTACGGGCTGCGGTGCCTGCGAATTCTACTGCCCCGCGCGGCCGAAAGCCATCTATGTCGAGGGATTGTGACATTGGCCAATGCCCTTATCCCGCCCCACGAGAAAAAAACGAATCGAGGCTGCCTCCCATGAGACAGCCTCGATTTTTCAATTGTTCGGCTTCTGTTTATAGGCCAACCAATATAGGATAACCGACGACACCCACCATCCGCAACTGATCAGGAAGGGTAGGATTTCCCGTCGCGAGACATACATCCAGATTTGCAATGCGAACACGATCGTCGCAATGATGAAGAGTACCAGGATTGCCTTTTTCATCTTTGTCAACTATTATTCACCCTGGATGAACCACGACGACTCGTCGCTGTACTGCGCCGTACCCAAGACATTGATGGTCGAGGCATCCTTTTGGCCGATGACCGTCTTCAGGTAATCGTTGCCCGACATACCGTCGTTGGTCAGCGAGTAGGTCTGGCCGTTGACCGTAATCGACTCGCTGCGGTTCATGCGGCGGGCGACACGCACAAGGTCGGGGAAACGCTGTCCCTCATGACCCAGCTCGAGTGCTGCCTCGTCCATGATGATTTTCTCGACGAGGTAGATCGAATCGGCCTTTGTCGCGCAGTCGGACAGGCTCTTCGTGCTGAAGTTCGACGTGGTCTTGTAGGCCATCAGCTGACGGCCACGCAGACCCGATGCGCTACGCCATGGGCCACGAACCACGATACCCTCGAAGGCATTGCTCGTCGCCGTGGTATAATAGCGCGTGTCGAAATAGAGCAACGCCGAGTCGGTCTCGTTGTCACAGATACCGGTGCTAATCGGATAACGCAGGCCGAACAGGTTGCGTGTCATGCCGACGTAGTTGCCCGACGAGTTCAGGCCGGCGTAATCGGCAGGCTTGCTCGCCGTTGTGGTGGCCTTTCCGTTGCGATCCTTGCCCGGATAGGTCGTGCCGTAGTAGCCGGCGGGACCGCCCATCAGGAAACCATAGGCCATATCGGGATAGCCCGCGCGGTTGAGCGCTTCGGCGAAACGGAGGTGCAGACCGGCCGCACGATAGAGCCACAGGCGGCCCTTGCGGTTCTTCGGCTCGTCATGATTGTACAGGAAGAGGTACTTGGCGCAGACGGTATCGCCCTCGTCCACGCGGAAGGTGGCACCGGCGTAGTCGGTCGAACCGGGTACAAAGGCACCGAAACCACGTGGGTCGTAAGGTGCGCTGTTGTTACGCAGGATGTCGGTGCGCTGGGTCTCGGCGATGAAGTTGGCCGATGGACGCAGCTGGTAGCTGCCGCCCCATGCGGTCGATTCAAACAGGTCGATGAAGGGATATTTGGGCTCACCATCGGCCGTAAAGGTCATTGTCCAGATCCACTCATACATGCCGGGACGCGTCGAAACCTCGTCAGAGAACATGTAAGGCCACGTGGTGAAGAACGAGCGTTCGTCCTGCTCCAGGTAACGCAGAGTGCCGGCGCAATAGTTGTAGCTGGTCTGCGAGGCCGATGTCGGCAGCGAACCGCCGGTATAGGTGAACGTGTTGCAGCGGTAGTAGAGCGAGTTTTCGGTCTCCGAACCTTCGGCATCCTTGTTCATAACCTCCTTGTAATAGTAGGCTGCCTTGCGGAAATCATCCTGCGAGCGGCCGGCCCAAAGGTAGAGATCGGCCAACAGCAACTTCTTGTTGATGAAGTAGTGCTTCAGGACCTGACCGTTGAGCGTGACACTGCTCGATCCGTCGATGACCAGCGGCGACAGCTCGTAATCCTCGAGTGTGGGCACACTCTCCATGCAACCGATCAGTTTCGGGAGGAGTTCATCGAGGCCAATGGTCTGAACCGACTTCTGATACTCGTTCAACTCGGCCACCGATTCGAATGGCTTGTCAATATAATAGACCCGGCCGAACTGGGCGGCCAGCTGCAGATAGACGTAGCATCGGATGGCCTGCACGTCACTGTATCGTTCGGCGTATTCATCTTTCGACAGGTCACGGCGCTGTAGCATCTTGTCAAAGTTGTAAAGCGCGTCGTTGCAGTTGGCAATGATGGAATAATACGGCTGGGTAGAGAAATAGGGATTGGCCGCATTGTATTGGTTGGCCTCGACCTGCTGGAGATAGTCATTGGCATTGGCCGTAATCGACATCAAGTCGCCGCGCAGCTCGTTGAGGACAATCATCTGCTCGGACAAGTTCATGAACTGCGAGTAGATGCCCAGGATGTGGTAGTCTGCATCCTCGGAATTGGTGTAGGTGTCATCGTACGAGAGCGCATCTTCAATCTCAGTATCGACACAGGCGCTGAACGTACCGAGTGCGATTAACGACAGAATCGGGAAATATTTCTTTTTCATAGAATTCATAAGTTTAAGACTTTTCGACACTTACAGACCGAGTTTGAGGCCAATGTAGAACGTGCGCGCCGTGGGGGTCGTGAAGGCATCTACGCCCTGGAAGAGCGGATTGCTCGACGACGAAGAGCAGATTTCGGGATCGTAGCCCGAATACTTCGTGGCGCAGAAGACATTCTCGCAAGTGCCATAGACGGTGAGGCCCGTGATGACATCGGTCTCGAGATTGAAGTCGTACGACAGGGTGATGGCCTTGCACTTGAGGAACGAGCCATCTTCAATCCAACGGTCGGAGAAGCGGTTGTTGCGCATCTTGTCGCCGTAGGAGGCACGCGGATAGGCTGTAACATCGCCCTCAGTGCGCCAACGCAGCAAGGTATTCTTGGTCTGGTTGACGTAGCTTGACATGGACTCCAACTGCGAACGAGTGTAGTTGTAGATGTCATTGCCGAGTGAGAAGGTGAAGTCGGCCTGCAAGGTGAAGCCATAAGACTTGATGGTCGATGACAGACCGCCGAAGAGTTTCGGATTCGGATTGCCGATTTCGACCATATCGCCCTCGTCGATGAGCGTGCGGCCGTCCATGTTCACAAAACGGACATCACCAGCCTCGAACGGCACAGCCGAGGCACCGACCATCGTCGTGAGGCCTTCAGCTGCGGCATCGGCCGATGTGCTATAGACACCACGAGTCTTGTAGTCGTAGAAGACGCCGGCCGATGAGCCTACACGCGTCAGCACTGTACCATCGCCTACCGTGCTCTGGAAGGCGCCGGTCTCGAGTTTTGTGACCTCGTTCGTGTTGTGAGCGACATTGGCCATCAAATCCCAACTGAAATGACGGTTGCTGTAAACGCGGCCGCCGACGGCGAGTTCGAAACCTGAGTTCTCCATCTCACCGCCATTGGTCAGGAACTTGTCCTTGCCGACGTATGAAGGCATCTGGGAATAGATCAGCAGGTCGCTGATGCGCGACTTATAGACATCGGCCGAAACATGAAGCCTGTTGTCGAGGAAAGCGGCGTCGAAGCCGACATTCATCTTCTGCATACGCTCGGGCTTGAGGTCTTCATTCTTGATCGTACCGCCGCCCAAGGCAAGTCCGTTGCTCGTCAGGAAACGTGTCGAGACATAGTAACGGCGGTTGCTGTAGTTGGTGATGTCGTCGTTGCCCGAGACGTTGAATCCGGCACGCAACTTGAAGAGGTTCAGCCATGTGGCCGATTTTGCGAACTCCTCGCTGCTGACGAGCCAACCGGCATTGACACCGGGATAGAGCAGGAAGGCATCGACATTGTCGCCATAACGGCTTGAGGCATCGGCCGAAAGTGTAACCTCGGCGAAATAGCGGTTCTGCCAATTGTAATCGACATGGCCGTAGAAGGCAAGCCAATTGGCCGTACCGATCTGACCACCGATTTCGTGCAGGTTCGGGTCACCGGCGCCAATGGTCTGGTAAGCGTTGCTGGCCGAGTTGTAGCCCTTGCCGTAGTCATCTTCCACACGATAGAAGAAGATGCGCTTGCCCACCGTTGCATCAATAGAATGGCCGGCCACCTTGTGACGGAAGTTCAGCTGGAAATCATTGTAGATGTTGAAAAGACGCTCCACGCGATGGATTGCCTCGTTGCTGACCTCGGTCGTAGGCAGGCTCTCGTACGGAACACCGATGGTCGGATGGAAAATTTCCTCACGCTCCTTGTTGAAGTCGAGACCGAAGTTGTTGCGCAAGGTCAATCCATGCGGCAGGTCAACCTCCACGATATACGAGCCCATGAAGCGGTAGAATGAATTCAGGGCCTTCATATCGCCGACGACGGCAGCGGGATTGGCCGCACCCAAAGCATCGACATCCTCCCACGCCTTGGAGAAGCGGTTGTTCTCGTCCACGCTCCTAGACGTTGTGAATGGGGTCTTGGCCAATGCCGTGTAAATCGGATTGAGATTGGAGGCCGAGCCCTCATTGGACAAATTCTTACGACCATAGACGAAGTTCATGTTCGTGTTCAGGCGGATGTTCTTCGTGAAATTGATGTCGGCGTTGACACGCGCATTGTAGCGCTGGAAGTCAGAGCCCTTCACAACGCCCTCCTTGTTCTGGAAGCCGACCGAGACACCATAGATGGCAACATCGTCACCTCCGGTCACACCCAAAGAATACTGCTGCTTAAAGCCGCTCTGGAAAATCTCATCCTGCCAGTCAGTCTCCTGATTGTACTTGTAGTAGGAGCCGTAGAGATACGAGCCATCGGGCTGCATCTGTGGCTGCGTCGGATTGACCCAGACGAGCTGGCCCACCTCATTGGCCGACAAACCACTGGTCTGGGCGACCTCGGTGAGCAGGCGCTTGCTATCGGCCGCACCCAACATAGGAATCTTCTTGGGCTGCATGTTGACGCCCATCAAGGCGGTCACGTCAATGTGGGTGGCCTGGTCGGTGGTATGCTTCGTACGGATGAGGATAGCACCATTGGCACCCTTCGCTCCATAGATGGAAGTGGCGTCCTTCAGCACAACAATCTGATCAATATCCTTGATATCGATACAGCCGAACGGAGTCGAAATCTGGCCCTCAATCATCGAGGTACCGAACTCGCTGTTTTCGATAATCAGTCCATCCAACACGATGATTGGATTGTTGTTGGCATAGATGGAGTTGATGCCACGCAGGTAGAGGTTGGCACCGCTCCAATCCGTTCCCGAACGGAACTGCGTCTGCAAGCCAGCCACATTGCCGTTCAGAGCAGCCTCGGGCGAGCCTTTGACTGAGATGGAATTATCACGGTCATAAATGCCGATGGAAGACATCACGTGGCTCTCCTCCTTCATGCCGAGCGGCGTGTAAATCTCGCGGGCGGTCTTGGTCGCATAACCGGCCTCCATCAGACGGATAGTGAGCTCGCGACGGTTGCGCAAGGGGACTATCATCGAGTTCTGGGATGGGCCCGAAACGAAAATCTCGTGCAGGGCACGGCCTTGGCCATCCACCGGCACCTTGAGGGAGAATTGGCCCTCATCGTTGGTCATAGCCGAATACGGCGCATCGACGACCTGCAAACGAGCACCTGCGATGGGATTTCCCGTAGCATCATCGACCACGACACCCGTGACGACCGCGATGGTCTCATTGCTTTTCTGCTCCTGCGCGGGACGAACCCCGGTGTTGGTCTCTTGCGCCAATGCGGGTGCGGCCAACAATGCAGAAGTCATCAAAAGTACTATATAACGCTTTTTCATAGTTTGAGTTTACTTTACAGGTTTTAATCGTCTTCGTCGATGACGGGGATGAAGTGAATATAGTCGAGGAAGATTGAGCCCTTGCAATAGTTCAAGTTGGACGTACCGCGGGCGTTGTCCGTACCGAACGGATTGCTGGTGACGAACACTGTTGCCTCACCGTTATAGAGACACATGAAGATATCACGCGGAACGCGACGCGGAGCCACAGTACCCATCAATACTCCTATATTATTTTTCGGGACCCAATCCACATACGAACTTACGCCCACGATGCCCGATGTATATTTCGTGTCGGTACTTGTGCCGCCATCGGGATCCTCGTTGATAACGCCATTGGCATGATCCATCGCCGTCTGGCACCACACGAGCGGAGTCTCATAGGTCGGGTCATCCAATGCGAAACCGGCATTGACACCCATACGATACCAGTTGATCGGGCCCTTCGAGCCGACCTCATCGGTAGCATTCGATGCAATGGTTGCCTCGGGGTCGTAGTCCGTCAGACAACGATACCAGCCGAAGTCGCCGTATGAATCATACGGATAGGGATGCTTGACAAAGTCGGCCTTGGCCAAGTCTCCATTGTATTCCAACGGATAGTCACCGGGCTGCGAAAGATACATCTTCTGGATGTGGCGCATCACACCACCGATAGGCCAGTTCGGATTCTCGGCATACTTGGCATAGTTGACATCGAGCGTGTCGGGATTGCAGTAGTTCGAGCCCTGAGAACCTGGCACGACGTGGCGCCACTTGATGTTGTAGTTGCAAGAATAGAGGTTCACCTTGTAGCCCAGAACGGAACCACCGAAGGAGTTGCAGTACTGCGACGTATTATAGACATAACGCAGCTGTGTCGAGACGACCTCGGTGCTGTCCGTACCATCAGCGCACTTGGCGTGTTGGCCCAAAGAATCGAGCACATAACGACGATACATACGCAGCGAGTCGATGCCGTATGTCTTGACGTAGCGGCTGCCGCTGAAGCGAGGGTCAACCAGCGTGGCGACATACGACTCGTTCGTGTAGTAATAATCCTCGGCCTCGATATAGACGTCCTTGATCTTGTTGTTCTTCAACTTGATTTTCAATCCATTGGCCAACTCGATACGACCATTGGACGCATTCAGCGTATCGGTGATTGTGGCGTTGTCCAATGTCAATTCGATGCCCGTACGCGAGACATAGACGCTCGTGACGGTTTCGGGATTGTTGGCCGATGCCTTTGCCACCGCGCCCTCGTACGAACAGGTGAGGTCACGGACCAGTTCCACGCAGGTCTTGTATTCCGTGGCGACCGTGTCAATCTTGTTGAAGAAACCGAATTTCGTATCCTTGGTCGGATCAAGCAGCTGCTCCATCTCGTTTTCTGCGATCTTACTCTTCAGCACATCCGGCAGGTTGTCATACGAGTCGGTGCTGACGTGCTGGCGCATATAACGAGAATAGCGACTGCGCAGGGCATCCCACGTGTCATTATCCACCAGCATCAGCACGGAGAGCGAGTCGTTGTCGTTCAGCGGGACATCGGCAAAGAGCGGATTATAATAGGCCATCACCGTGTCATAGATGGGCTGGTTCGTGTTCAGGTCAATGCCCACCTGCACGGAACGCTCGACATCCATCACGCTGTCACCCAGCGAGGTGATGAAGGCCGCCATCTTGTTCTCGGCGCTCAACGTTTCGAGCAACTCGTAGATATTCTTCTGGGTGGCTCTGGCCGATGTTCCAGAAAAACGCAGATAGCCGTTGCGGCACACGATTTCGGTATCGCTCAGCTTGAGATCGGCCAACGAGGTCAGACGATTGTTGATCATCGAGATATAGGTCATGCTGTCAAGCGTCGCCTTGTTGTAGCCCAGGAACGAGATGTGCGCTCCGGGAATCTCGTTGATATCCGAGCCCTCGAAGGCCGCAATCTGCGCATTGTCGGGTGCGAATACGGTGTATGTACCCGACGAACTGAGCACCTTGTCATATCCGTTCTGCTTCAGGACCTGCGCGAACTTCGAGAGTTCGGAACGGGTACTGATGACCTCCCAAAGGGTCTGGGATGCGGTACCAGACACGTCCTCATACCCTTCGTCCTGGCACGAGACCAGACCGACGGAGAGAGCGACCATGCTGACCAGCATCAGAAACTTATTTTTGAAACAATTCATAAGTTTGAACTATACGGGGACGAGCCCCATTGTTGTTAATATTCTCTTTCGAAACTCATGGTTTGGGACATTGGCCAATGCCCTTATTGCGCATCCGAAGAGTGGTTCGGGCACCATGTCTGCGTGCAGGAACCGATCATGTCTTCGGTAATGGTTCCCTCCTCCATCGCGGCGACAACCGGACAGCGGAACGGCCAGATGTGCGTACGATAGGCCGAGTTGAAGCCTGTCACGTCGTAATAGACCGACTTGTCGTAGTAGGCACTGCCGGTCGACTCGTCCCAACATACCTTATAGATACGCGCGTCTTCGCCATTGGCCATAACACGAGGCAGAACCTGATCGTTATCGACCGGAATGAAGTAGATCATGTCGAAATACTGGCCCAATGCCTGCGAGGCGTCGAGCGGAGTCCAGCGCATGATGTGGACACCATCGTGCTTGACACTCACCGTACCCAGCAGGTGGCAGGCGACGTAGGTCTGGTCCGGACGATAGGCCTGTGGGTTCTGCTCACCCTTGGCGGCGTTCTTTTCGTCGTCCTCGTTGCTGCCCGACTTGATGCCGTAGTTGGCCAAGCAGACAGAAGCGAAGCTCTGGTCCTCCTCGCCGTCCTGGATGAAGGTCATCTTCATGTAGCCGTTCGAGCCTTCGTTACCGGCACGGCGCAGACGCACCCAAATCTTGTAGGTACCCTCAACCAACGTCGGGGTCTTGATATCGACCTGCTTGCAGACGGTCGTACCCAGACGGAACTGGAGGAAGTCGCCATAGACCCACTCGATTGGCTTGTCGCCGAACGGATCTACGCCCGTGTAGGTGCTGGTCTCGTAGTTGCAATAATAGTTGAAGTTCGGTGAATTGCT
>JAEEGL011031162.1_pt1 | contig 10668 bp, 8 predicted proteins | sample 9134231 | NCBI WGS metagenome assembly JAEEGL01 (sample SAMN16246548, study PRJNA631951) | gut metagenome | biome: gut microbiome; feature: rumen; material: fiber-attached | host: Bos | place: Iran: Karaj | collected 2018-10 | reverse complement strand
CGCTGTCCAAGAATCTGCCGAACGCTTCGATTATTTTGCACATGTTCCTGAGTTATTGATGGCTCTCCGTGCAAATCTTTGGCCTCTACATTATAATTCGTCATTTCCGTCGCCAAGTTCTTAGCCGCAATAGTCACTTGTGGTAGATGGTCTGCTAATGCTCCGCTCTTCACTCCTAAACGTTTCTTCATCTGCTCCGTCGTTACACCACCAAATAAGGCGGCATCACCTTTCGAACGAATACGGCCAAAACCTTTATCATCCACTCCGCGCTCATAGATGTTTTGCGACAAGCGTTTTTCCGAAGCACGTAACTCTTCGCGTTTTTCCAAACGTTGTTGGAGCATCAATCGCTCTGCAATCAACTCCGCTTTACGTGTCTGCACAGCAAAATAACTCTGCGCAAAAGCTATTTCTTCCTTCTTCGGATCTCCATTCTGCGCGATGAGATAACAAGCGTAGCGAGTAAGAAGAATATCTTCTGTTGGACGTTGTCCGCCCTTGCCTATTTCGATCATTTTCGTGACGTCACGAAAATGATCATTCACGCTGATTTTCTGTGACTTACATGATTCTTTGGCGCGATTGATTGCTACTGCGAAGTTCTCCCAACGGGCGTACCCGCAAACACTTTGCAACTCACGCGCGTACCAAACCTCCATCGTCGAACCATCATCAGCCGTTATCTCGTGCATGATGCTGTCAAACGTTGACTTATATGTAATAATGCTTTGTTGATCCATTGTTTAATATTTTTAAATTTCTGCAACACTGTCGCAGATTTTATCCCCACGCATTTCCGCACGCCAAAGTGAGCAGCTTTAGCGACATTGCCTCCTTCTTTGACGGCCTCCTTCATTTTGAACTGTCAAGTAATCCTTGACGGTTGCCTCTTTTGACAATTCCCCTTCATTGTAGATGTTGTTGATATGCAGACTTACATTCTGCTTTGTCGAATCAAAAAGCATCGCCATTTGAGCCTGCGTCAGCCACACCGTCTCGTCCGCCAATTGCACATCCAACTGCACAGCATTATCCGCACTGCGATACACAACTACCGATTCTTCCGTTGGGTTATATGTTTCTATCTCTTTGCTCATTGTTTTTCATTGTGTATTGTGCTTTTATGTTCTTCAATTCGGCCTGTTCCTTTTTGACTCTTTATCCGTGCTCATACGCGGGCGAAGGGTGAGTCGGGCGACAGAAAAAACACACCTGCTAAAGCATGTATTCCTATTTCACGGGGTCAATTTGATCTCTGTACTTTACAAAACGGGTGCAAAGGTATAAAATTTATTTTATATATGCAAATTTCAATAGGAAAAATACGGCATTTTGACTATTTGTCGCATATTTCCGTCAATTTATTGCATACACAGAAGGGGGAAATGTGCTCGATTAACTTGTAAAAAGTTTCTCATTGTATTTTTGTGTTTTTAATTTTATTCTATTTTGTTTAGTAATTCCGCGCTTGTGCGTGAGATTTATTAGATGGTGTTAATATCGATATCTTGATATTTGCCCTTGAATTCATATTCCTCTTCCCAAGCAGCTTTCCCCCTATTGCCTATGATAAAACCAGCAAATTCAATATGATTAATATTATCTCTTCTATCATTGGGTGATATTGATACATTATATGCTATTACGTATATTCGAAGACCACTTGCTTCGTTAATTCCATAATTATTCAGTTCTTTTCTAATACATTCATTAATGCCTATAGATTCCATCTTAGTAAAACCCAATAGAGCCACACTATCTCCACACTCACATGCGCCCATATCTTTAAGCCACTCTTTTAACGGCTTATACCTTTCTTCGTACTCTTTTTGATAATTTTCTTCCTTTTTCCCAAGTCCCAAATCATAGGACATCCAAATTTTATAATCTGCCATAGTATTTAGATTAAATTTGTTTATATTAGTTTAATTTTTATAATGTCTCAAGATAGTCTCCAATAATCTATGGGTTCTCATATAAAGTAATCCACATAGTAATACAAATGTTGATAAAGAGAGTAAACACCACCAACTCCATTCCCCGAAACAGAGCCCGGTTAATATCGACAATGGCAAGAGTAAGCCCTTAATCATTGCACATTGATATTCAATCGTCAGTATTGTACTGCGCTCGTCGTTCTTCATTGACTGTTTACGAATCGTGTAATACTCCTTGGGAGTTTCTATAAGTTGATTTAGCAGTTTAGCATCTTGTGCTTTATCTTTATCTTCTTTTTGATCTTCGTCGCTTATTCTTGAAACCATGCATTTAGCAATCTGGCTAATTACATCTCTTTTCTTTTCGCGCGCGCATTTCCTTATATAATGTATTATGGAATCTGACAGCAAACCAATAATATAGGCGAGGACAAACACCAATAATCCGACACAAAGACCTACGCAAGTCTCTGAACCTACATTATGGAGCGTTTTTATCCATAACCAATCATAGACATTCCAGCCGATAGTGTGCTCCAAAATGGTTATGATGCATAGCAACCATATACCTCCCGGGAACACCATCGCCAGGATGTCATAAAAGTTCATTCTTTCCGCAATCTTTTCTTCCATAGTATTTAATTTTTAAAGCGTTGTATCATTCCATTCGCGCGTACGCGCTCAATATAATTGTATATAGTCTCGTCATTATATAGACGATGTCCATTCTCATCCTTCATCTTCATCATCGCCAAGGTTATCAACGAATATTCATTACTTATGTTTGTGGCAAAAATACCTGCATCATCGGTATTGATAGAGACATTAATGATTGGATCAGCCGGTTTCGCTTCAATTGGTTTGAAGGTGAATATTGGGTGTTTATCGTATCTCTCAAATCCGCCAATCATCACATTAGATGACGGACAGCATTCTATCGCTATTCCTTTCTCTGCTATCTCTCGAATCATGGCTTTTTGGATATGCATAATTACTTTTATGATAGAATGTGGGTATTTGGCTATTGTTACCATGTTGCCTTGTTCTTTAATTGCTTTACATGTTTGATATTCAAAATTGATACACTCTGCCCTCTTATCATAATGAGCGCTGACTACAGCCGCATTTTTAACACAACGACTATCCTTCCATATTTGGGACTTGTTCTTCTCTTCCTCCACATCTCCTCTCAGAAGCATGCTGTGCCAATAGTTGAGCATATCAAACTTTTCGCTGTACTCTATTTTGTTGTATTGCTCTAAAGCCGTATTAAGTAAGAATACCTCTAATGAACCCGGAAGTACATAATCATATTCCTTCGCCTTAAAATACAACCAAACACAATTATCTAATAGGGTCTGTCGAGCGATGACCATAGAAAAATGTCTCTTCTCATAATACCGCTCTGCATCAATGGAAAGTGCCAAAGCATGCCCCAACCTACTATGCGCATCCAACTGCAAGAATAAGATAGCTTCGCTTATAGACCGCAAACCATCTACCAAGTCATAGAAGTCCTCTCCTACGTGATATGTTCTACCCAAGATATTGCTTTGTTTGGCATATCTAAACAAGTGCCCAAACACTTCTGGGCGACACACCAGCTCAGATCCCGCAGCATCTATTCCGACCACCTGAGGATATTTTTGCTCTTCTCCATTATGTTGAGTTTGCGCTATTTTAATAATCCCATATAGGTGCTCAAAACATTTGTTTATATATTCATCGTGACGACGAGTCCCTTCTGTGACGATATCTTTCTGCTTGAGGAAATGGATAGTAAAAGATAGATTCTTTTCTATATGTTTCGAAGGTTTTGCATAGTGTTTTTGAATAATCTTTATCAGTTCACTTTCATCTTTGGGCGCAATTCGTGCCTCTAAATGGTCTTTATCATTATCCTCTCTAAGAGAAGAACGAACAGCCAAAACACCGACATCTAATTTTATACCATTTTCAATGATTCGCTGTTTGCGCCTTTGGATAATCGCAAAGTTCTCAAATCCATGTAAAGCATTTGTCTCAACAAATTCACGACGAATATGCGTTTTTAATAACAAATAGAGATAAAAGTACTGTGCTATCCTTCTTGTATTTTTATCTAATCCGTACCATTTCACAAAGAATTGATAAAGCAGATTTCGCTCTCCCTGATAGAGTATGTTAACGTGATTAGCATACTCTGCTGTTTCTACAGAATAAGAAATCGCATAATCTTCAAAGATATCCTTATGAGACTCGTCTCTATTTTGTAAGTTCAAGATAGTACCTTGAACTGACGCTGCAGTTTTCCGAGCATAAGCATCATCTTTTAATATCATTTTTACTTCATCCCATTCTGCTTGTTTAACCCGTTTGTCTAATATTATTTCTGTAAATAAAGCCGCTCGCAAACAAGCTGCAGCAACACACATAGAATAGTGACTATATATATTGGTCGTATTAGGTTGGTAGAAATTAAGTTCATTATTGTGTTTGAATTGCAATGTCTTAAATTCGTTTTTGGAATTATTCATCAAACTAATCCAATTGACATAAAACACATCAAAAGACGCAAATAAATGAGCATGTACATCGGACAATCCAGCATCCAAGATACTATTTAACTGACGATTATTATGCGGAAGTACTTTATCCCACAACAACAATTTACGTTCTGGGGCAGACTCATTGGTTGATATGTCTTTTCGAGCGACAAATGCAGTGGTAAACAAATCTTCACCCGTCATTAAAACAATATCTCTCCAACGGAATAAGTTCATGAAATCAACTCTTGGCTCGCGCATGGAATCTATGCACAATAACTTTTCGCAAACCGGTTGAATGATATTTAAGATGTGGCTGATTGGTTTTTCATTGCTATATGGAGTACTTTTTAACCATTCATCTCTCAATACTCCTTCCAGCAATTTCCATTCAGTTACTGTGAATGCTGAACTTCTCCAACGAGTAACGTCAGAGAAAATACTCATATAGGAATCATTGCTGGATAACAATTCCTTCATTGCTGTTTCTACGGGATAATCGTAGAATAGCGTTTTTATTGCTGCGCGTTCAAAGTCCATCTAATAAACTCACAAATATGGTATAAATTGATAATAGTTTGCCAAACATATTTTCAAAATTTCCTCCTTTGAGAATTTTTGCTTCTCATTGAAGAATGGAGTCCAGAAGCGATCCTTTTCATCGGGAAGTTTTGCTGCATCTTGACGAAGAAGATAGATTGCTCGTGATTTTGTGTTCACATTTCTACTCTTATGTATCGTTGGGAATCTTTGGCTAAAATCTCCCGGAGATACATTTACAGATTCTTGTTCTGTAGATACCTTGATATTGAAAATCCGATTAAATTCATCCTCGTTTTCTCTGCCCAAATATTGGATAATGGGTTGTAAGAATGCAAAAACCAATTTAAATATTTCCCCATTATAATTAGGGTAGAGAGATATATCTAATTTTGTTATATCATCATATGCAGAAGCTAGTTTATATACGTTATTACCATTATCACGATGCTTATTCATTAATCGATTACTATTTAATGCATCTACTATCGCTAATTGCACTTCGGATACTCGAATAACTGCATCTGATAACAGAAGATGATGTTGTTCTTCCTTCGTTTCGCTCAAGACATCCACCTTTCGATAGTTCCCTACAGCTTTTATCATTAGGTTGTATAAGGATAACGGCTCATTTTGCACAAATGCCCATAGTTTTTTTCCTTCACCACCGAACTTAGCAAAAGCATATTCAATGTTGACAATGTTGTAGAAAATCGCTAAAAAGTCAAATGCTATATATTGACGTGTAATGTTCTCATAGGCCCCAATAAATGGTGCCTCAATCGCAGTGCGGTCTAACTTAACACTCAATTTGTTTGAATCTACTTGGTACAACGTTGTTAGCAGGAAATATTCACATCGGTGTAATTTATAATACAACGGAGTCCCCTCAACAACTTTGGTACCTTTAGCCAATTCAGCATTCAATTCTGTCAGCAAAGTTCCCAAAACAGCCCCGTTGATAATCTTATGATCTCTACACAGATTGTAATCCTTAGATGAGGTATTAGTTATCAACGTACCTGGTTCATAAATAAAGTAAGCTCCATTAAGTACTTTCTGCAATGTATTTGTACCCTCATACAATCTGTCATGTTTATATATACTGACCATTTCTTCATGTACGTTTGTTTTTTTCTTAGATCCTTTAGCTAAAATCTCGTCAATCAATTCATCATATCTAGCATATAGGCCCATAGAATAGAATGCACAAATGAAGAATAAAAGTGCTGAAATATCTTCGTCTGTGTTAATTGTTTCTATTTGACGTATAAGATAAAACACATCTCCGACAGAAATATTATGAGACCTATTTTTCAGGGCAACGATATCAGAAAATAGTGTTTTATCATCTTTTGAAACAATTTTCTTATTAGTACATCTTTCTCCTAAATACGTTGCCACATACTTGTTTACTGATATTACATCTTCATATTGAGCTAATCGTTTAGCAAATGATTGATCATCTGCCGAAAGATTTTTAATCCATGATTGGTAGAAATATAACCGGAATAAAGTCTTATTTTCATTCTTAACCTGATCTTCTTTCTTTTCTCCAAATGGAATGGCTGGCATACTACATAGCATTCCTAATAATTGACGAATGGAACGAAGATTTTTAGGAACAATTGGAGATGTTGTACGTCCATTATAGAATAAATAGCGCGTTTTTTCGAAAATTAGACGAACTATCGTTTCTTTCACAGAAATACTTTCTTGTCGAAATAGAGAACCATCGGACAAGTACAATTTCACTTTCTGATCAGCAATGAAGTGCGATGAGGGCATCTTTATTCGATGATTTTCCGGAATAAATTTTGCTACATATTTTTGCGCCATTACTTCTACTTGCTCGTCAGTAACAACTTTTGAACTAGAACTATTGATTGCTTTAAGAATGGATGTTTGCACTAATTTTTGCAATTGTTCGATCTTTACAGCAACAAAAACGATACAATTTGATGTACAAAGATATTTACGGATATCTTCTACCATCTGGTATCCGTATTCCATATTCATATCTATGTCATCTACACATATTAAAAGTTTCTCCTTATCAAAATAATCCAAAAATTCAGAAATCAAATCTCTTATCGCTTTGCGAAGTTGAACACTAGATGCAAAATTCGTCAATTCCTCCATCTCATCATACCGACGCGCTTCTCTCCTCGTCTTCATTGCAGTCATACAAGTTTTTGCCTTCTGAAAACGCTGCATCAATGATTTTCTTGCATTAAGGTCAAAATTCTTCGAATCGGATTTATTCGTAACTAACTCAAACATCTGCCCCATAACCAATTCAATAACGTTATGAGTATCGTCAAAGTATGATGGATCGAGTAATTCCAGCGCAAAAATAGAATCTACTTTAAAATGAAGATTTGGCATCAGCGATTTCATCTCTTTCAACGAATCAGCATTAGAAAGCAGATAGCGCACAGAACGAAGACACGAAGTCTTGCCTTCACCTCGATCACCGCAAAAAGCAATAACATTAGAGTCATCATATTGACCATCTTTATCCTCTTTATTTTTCCACGACTGTTGAATAAGAGTCAATGCCTGCTCATATTGATGATAGAATAAAGACGATTTATACCCTCCTGTTTCCAGAATGGTTTTGTTATCTTCTTGGGTTCTAAAGATAATCGTCTTCGGCTCTTCACCTTGCTTTTTCTGTAGTTCGACGGTTCTTGCCATGATATCTTGTGTTTTTTATATTGGTTATTTCTTCTTTCGTTTGATGGTATGTTTTACCTTCAAGACTGCGAAATTTAGTTCCAATTCCGTTTCTGTTTCAGCAGTGGCCATATCATTGCCAATAATCTCGCCTATCAACTCCCCACTCTTCTTCAATAGACCTTTCTGCTCCTCTTTCTCTTCGGTATTATTCAGTGTTCGGATCGTTCGCGCTAACTCTTTCACCGAGGCAAAGGTATCAATAATAGCGATTGTTGTTTGAACTGCCTGTTTGCTTTTTTAAATGGTTGCCATCATATACAGGCCCCGTTCCGTAAAAGCTGTCGGAGCATAACGGCTCTTAGAAAAGACTGGTGCAACTTCCTCATTTTCAGTACCCTCAGAGGATGTGGTCAAAAATTTTGACCGCAATTCTGCAGTTTCATGATCATCAAGTACAAATGTATATCCTAATGGGAATTTCCTCGAATTGTTTTTTACCGCTTGATTTACCTCACGTGTCTCTACTCCATAAAGGGCTGCCACATCCCGATCCAAGATAACAGGCTCCCCGCGCAGAACAATAATCTTGTCCTGCACATCTTCAATAGAAATCGGCATTACAGCTTCATCTGCCTTTTTCACCAATGTTTTCTTTGACTTGTTGCCAGCCATTTTCCTATCTTTGTGTTTTTTGTTATTACTATTTGATTTTATTCAGCAGGTCTTTCGCTGTGAAGTCGCGCATTTGGGTAAATGCACACCAACTTTTCCCTAAATCTTTGATTGAAGCACCAATATGGTATACATCGTCATCTACACATAGGAATCTATCATGAGCTTTCCCAAAAGTAAGCACTTCTATTGGGGTATATTGTTTATTGTGCTTCTCCAGGTCTAATTGTAATTGCTTGCCAATATGTTTGGTATAAACCGTTGCCTTCACTCCTTTAGCACGCTTATCTAATAAGGTAAGCACGGTTTCGTCAATATAATTATCTATCAATATGATTTGTTCCTTCGCCTTACGGATAATACCGGCAACTAATTGATAGGCATCATACACTTGACCATCAAAGAAAATGCCTTGCTGTTGTTTTACTTGTCCCTCATCTAATCGGCGAAAAACTTCCTCTAAGCGATTATCTGTTTCCTCTTGATGTTGCGCGAGTGACAACTGATGATGTTCAATTGTCTCCAATCGACGAACGATATGATCATTGGCTGCAAGAGTATGACGCATTTCAACAAAAGCCTCCATTATCTGCACACTCACCTTTATTGCCATCTCGCTACGGAGTACTGCCGAAAGCATGGCCACACCTTGTTCCGTGAATGCATATGGCAATGACGGACTAAATTTCAAGTCGGCAAGGTGGTCGCAATTTGCGATAACCTCATCCCGCTCGATGTCTGTCAGTTGGAACCGGAAATGCACAGGAAAACGAACTATATTACGCTTTACCTGCTCATTTAAACGGCTTGTAGTCACACCATACATCTGAGCTAAGTCACGGTCCAACATAACCTGCTGTCCACGAACGATAAATATTCTTTGCTGAACAGTTTGAACATTCATGTTCGCGTCATCAACCATCTTTGCTATTTCTGCTTTCTTTGCCATTTACTTCCTCTTTGTGCTTTTATGCTTTTTCTTTTGGCCCTGTTCCTTTTTTGACTCTTTAACCGTGCCCATACGCGGGCGAAGGATGAGTCGGGCGACAGAAAAAACACACCTGCTAAAGCATGTATTCCTCTTTCATGGGGTTAATTGACAACTCTGTTTTACAAAACGGGTGCAAAGGTATAAAATTTATTTTATATATGCAAATTTTAATAGGAAAAATACGGCATTATGACTATTTGTTGCATATTTCAGTCAATTTATCGCATACACAGAAGGGGAAAATTACCATGTCGGATGGTATCCGACGTAATGGACACAGATTTTATTTTTGTCGAATACAATTCGACGGTAATGGACGAAGGCATTACTAAACCCTTACAAAAGTCTTACTAAAGTCTTACTTTGTTCTTTTGTGTGTTTTTTGAAGCATTTTTGCTAAATATTTGCGTAATCGAAAAATTTTTACTAATTTTGCAGCGTGAAACGATGGATGATAATCATAGTAGCGTTAGTTTGTGTATTTTCTGCCGTTCAAGCGGAGGAGCTGAAGGCGGAAAAAGTGAAGCAGGAGAAGGCGCCGAGTAAGGGTTTGTTGTTCTTCTACCGAACGGGAAGATGGGTAGATAACTACCTGACGCGGGGAATCGACACAAGCTATATTGCGTTACCGGAGCATAGTTGGCGGTTGGCTTACACCAACGCCATGGTTGGTGTGCACTCGACGATGAGTTCGTCATCCATCTTTGCCACTCCTGACGGTCCTCAGGAAATAACCTTCAATCTGCTCAACCGGACCACCCCATCCGTCGATTTGGGATTCTACGCCGGCTACCGCGGTTTCGGATTTGGCTATAGTTGGGACGCGATTAACGCTTATGCGCAACGGCTGAGTTTTTCCTTCGGCAGTAAGTTTATCGGCATCGATTTTGGCATCCAGACCAGTACGAATATCACTACCCACGTGGATTTGGATCATTCGTACAGTTGGGACCAAGGCAAAACCAATATCGTCATCACGAACGCGAGCCTGAATATCTGGTACGCGCTCAATGCGGCGCATTATTCGCATCAGGCAGCGGTCAAACAATCCTATATCCAGAAGAAAAGCGCGGGTTCGCTTTTGCTGCATTTGGCGTACCAATCGAGCCAGGTGGATCTGCAGGACACGGTGAAGATCCCCGGCGGCGAAAGACCATTGATCCCATCGCTGATGTCGAATATCACTGCGGTTCGTACCCGCCAGATAGCCATCGGAATCGGTTACGGCATCAACTATACTCCGAACAAAGGCAAAGTCGTTCTGCATGCCTCTGCGGCGGCGATGCTTGTGACGTATTCGGTCAATCTGATTTCTTAT
>JAEEGL010724936.1_pt1 | contig 10668 bp, 8 predicted proteins | sample 9134231 | NCBI WGS metagenome assembly JAEEGL01 (sample SAMN16246548, study PRJNA631951) | gut metagenome | biome: gut microbiome; feature: rumen; material: fiber-attached | host: Bos | place: Iran: Karaj | collected 2018-10 | reverse complement strand
GTGGGTGCGGGTAATGATGTTGGTATACCCCTGACGCTGCAGTTCGCGCACGATGGCGGAGCCTACCATTCCGCGGTGGCCCGCCACATAGATACTCGAAGATTTCTCCATCATAATGTACCTCTCCTTCTGATATGCAGGTCGATGGCGTCGACCGGGAAATGGGCCCGGTCCGCGCAGACGAGGGCGAGATAGCCCCCTCCCCCGGCGCCCGGCATCTTCCACGCCAGGACACCGTCCATGCGACCGTATTTGTCGATATAATCTTGAACACCCGGCTGGATCATGGCCGGGAACATGGCCACCTGGGCCTCGAAGGACGCCTTGTAGGCGGCAGCGAATCCAGCCACATCGCGCGCGAGGATGGCGTGCCAGCACGCATCGGCCGCGGCGGCCAGAGCCTCGACCTTGGGCTTGGTAATGTCCTTTCCCTCAATCACTGAGCAGCCCGGGCGGCGCGGGAACATGGGCACCATGCACAAGTGGTCCTCCAGCCAGCACAGGACGGTCTCGTCGTGGCAGGACTCGATTTTCTCCGGCCAGAAGCGGTTGTCGTACCAGTGGCGCACGAGTCCGGGCATGCAGATTCCGATGGAATCCTGCGCCCCGGACACGATGCCGTCGGACCGCTCCGGATCGTTCTCGAAGCAGAAAACCAGCTTCGCTAGGGTCTCCGGGTCCATGTCGGGCAACTGGAACGGCCAGATCTTCCGGATCATGTTCCGGGTCGATGTGGACAGCCCGCAGCGTTCGCGGACCTCGAAGGTAGGCTCCAGGGAAATGGTCAGGGCCCATCCGGGGGCAAAGCAAGACACGTACGGCTGGTCGATCCACGTACCGGCGAGGTCCAGGCGGGTCGGGATCCGGCAGGCCGTCTGCTTGAGCCCGGTGCTCGAGCGGGCTTCGAGACCCGTCTGCGGCACGCGCTGCAGCACGACGTAGCGGATCCCCCGCTCCGCGCACAGCTCCCGCTTCGCGTCGCTGGCGCCGTCCTCGTTGACCACGAACACATCCGGCTTGACAAGATCCAGCGTAGGCACGAAATCCAACACCCCGTCCCCCGCATTGATATACGCATCCTTCACGTAGCGGATCGCCTTCACCATGAACAGGCGCTCCTGCTCGTTATAGACGGTCTTATGGTGCTTGTAGTGCAGGATGGTCTCGTCCGAGCCGATGCCCACATACAAGTCCCCGTACTGCGCAGCCTGCCGGAAAAACTCCACGTGGCCGCTGTGCAGCAAGTCGTAACAGCCTGATACAAAGACCTTCACTTGACAATTCCCTTTTCCAGATACTCTGCAAGATTCATCCGCACCTTTTCGGCCGCGCCTTCGCTGGCGACCTTGGCCATGTCGTGCTCGACCATCAGCTTCACGAGCTGCTCGAAAGAGGTTTTCTGAGGGTTCCAGCCCAGCTTGGCACGGGCCTTCGTGGGATCGCCCCAGAGGTTCACGACGTCCGTAGGCCGATAGAAATCCGGGCTCACCTCCACGAGGGTCTTGCCCACGAGTCCGGCAGGACCGGCGACGCAAATGCCTTTCTCATCGGCCCCCTCGCCCTGGAATTCCAACTCGATGCCCACGTGGTGGAAAGCCAGCAGGCAGAAGTCGCGGACGCTGTGCTGGACGCCGGTGGCGATGACGAAGTCCTCGGCCTTCTTCTGCTGGAGGATGAGCCACATGCATTCGACATAATCCTTCGCATAGCCCCAGTCGCGAAGGCTTGAAAGGTTGCCCAGGTAGAGCGTCTCCTGCTTGCCCTGGGCGATGCGCGCGGCCGCGAGGGTGATCTTCCGCGTCACGAAAGTTTCCCCGCGGCGCTCCGATTCGTGATTGAACAGGATTCCCGAGCAGCAGTACATGCCGTACGCCTCGCGGTATTCCTTGACAATCCAGAAACCATACAGTTTCGCCACTGCGTAGGGGCTGTACGGATGGAACGGAGTGTTCTCATTCTGAGGCACTTCCTCCACCTTTCCATAGAGTTCTGAGGTCGATGCCTGATACACCCGGCAGGTGCCGGCGAGACCGCACTGACGGACGGCCTCCAGCACGCGCAGGACACCGGTCGCATCGACATTCGCCGTATACTCCGGCGAGTCGAAACTCACCTGCACATGGCTCTGCGCCGCCAGGTTGTATATCTCGTCCGGCCGCACCTTGCCGATCACCTGGACGAGACTCATCGAGTCGCCCATGTCCGCATAATGCAGATGGAAATGCGGCTGCCCCTCCAGATGTGCGATCCGCTCGCGGAAGTCCACCGAGCTGCGCCGGATGATTCCGTGCACGTCGTATCCCTTCTCCAGCAGAAACTCCGACAGGTACGATCCGTCCTGCCCGGTCACGCCGGTGATGAGCGCCGTCTTCCGCGCATGTTCGCGATTCTTTGTCAAGCTAATGCCAAGCACTTCCTCGATCTGCTTCAGACTCGAGGAGCCGATACCCACCTTCCCCGCCAGCCAGCGGCTCACAGCGGTCTCGTCCTTGCCGATACGCTCGGCCAGCTGCCGTTGAGTAATCCCCTTCCGGTTCAGCGCAGCCTTGATTCCGTTGATAATCTCGTAATCTACCATACTGCAAAGTTACTCAATCTTGACGAACTTGACAATATTTGCAAGCATAAAAATAATGCCTGACAATTTCTTGTCAAGCATTACAGATTTCAAGCGAGCGTGTTATACCCGCTACAGCGTGGCAAGCGCAGACTCGGCCGCGGCGCGGTCGGAGGCGCGAATGACGAACGAGATGGTAAGTTCGTCACCGCCCTGCGCGGCGGAAATGATGTTCACGCCCGCAGCGCCAAGGGCCGTGTAGATGCGGCCGGAAGTACCGGGAACGTTCTTCATCCCGTTACCGCACACCGACAGCAGGCACACGTCGCCGACGATGTCGATCGCATCGTCCAGTTCCACCTGCCCGTCGCTGTACAGGGCGGACAGTGCTTCGCGAGCCTTCACCAGGTCCTCGGAGGACACGGCCACGGTGATGCAGAACTCGGAGGAAGGCTGGGAGATGTAGCGGATGTTCACTCCCCCGCGCGCAAGGGCGCCGAAGATGGAAGAAGAAACACCCACCTTGCCAACCAGGCCGGTGCCGCGGACGTTGATCAGCGCGAAACCGTCCTCCACGACATAGCCCGTAACCACGTGCTGCGAGGCGGGCTTACTGCCGGAAATAACTGACTTCCGGGAAGATGCCAGGTCAATGACCTCGATGGGCAGCCCCGCCTTCATCATGGGCAGGAGCGCCGCGGGCGCAAAGGCCGCGTCGGAGGTCGAGCAGAACACCGCCGCCTCCTCGTAGGTCAATTCCGGAATGGCCAGCATACGCTCGCCCAGCACGTAAACCTCCGCCGGCTTGCCGCTGTGCGCGGCGATGGCCATCGCCATCAGGTCCTCGCCGCGGCGGCCCAGGCGGATGCTGTAGCCCAGCGAATTGTGGCCGTAGCCACTCGAGAGCACGTACAGGCCAGGGGCAGAAACACGGCTCTGGAGCCGCTCCATGGACGTTTTCCAGTCCACGCGGAAGGCCCGGTGGTCCTCCTCGCAAACCATCACCTCGGCTCCGTCGACAAAGGTGCCGCCCACGACCGCATGGACCGTCTCGGCGCATAGGCGGGCGCACTTGCCCAGCACGTAGTCCCGGATGGTCTCGAAGGCCGGCCGATAGACGACGCCCTCCTCCACATAGTGGCGGAGCGCCTTGACTTCCTCATCGACCTTCGTCCGGAAGGCTTCGTCTGTCACCATCCCCTTGAAGTAATCGGCGATCGCGGCGAAGGCCGGCTTCGTGTCGGTCCGCGCATACGCAAGCTTGAGCACGTCGATAAACATCTGACGCACTTTATGTTCCGATTTCACAACCAGGATGGCATCGCCCTTGGGAAGGCTGCCCAAATACTTTGCCGACGCTTCCGTCAGCCTGAAAACACGGGTGATCATAGTTCGCTAGTTCTTTCTAACCCGTAAAGTTAGCAATTATTTCTTTATTCGAGGCCAAAAATCTGCTCCATCAGCTGCCATTTCTCCGTCGACGCCGCCTCCGGATCGCAGCCCTGGAACTGCGCGACATACGCCTCCCACTCCGCCTGCCGCGGCAGCGTGGCCAGTCGCGCATTGTCCTTCACGAAATCAAAATCATCCACCGTGTCCATGATCATGAACAGGCGGTTGCCCCGGCGATAGATCTGCATGTCCAGAATCCCCACCTCACGAATCCCCTTCTGCACCTCCGGCCACACATGCGCATGGGCCTCGCAATACTTTTCAATCATCTCCGGCTCGTCCCGGAGCTCCAAAGTCTGGCAATAACGTTTCATAACTATCTGGATAACAGATACTTCTTAAAGGAAGGGAAGTCGTTGGGGAGAGGGACGGAGCGCTTGGTGCCCTGCAGGAAGGCGGTGAGGCGGTCGGGGATGGAGACAGGGGAGCCGAGGATGCGCTCGACGGTGTCCTTGAACTTGGCGGGGTGGGCCGTTTCGCAGAAAAAGCCGGTTTCACCGGGGCGCAGGTTCTCTTTCAGGGCGCGATAGCCGCAGGCACCATGCGGGTCCAGAAGATAGCCTGTGCGGGCAAAGCAGTCGGAGATGGTCGAGGCGATCTGGGCGTCCGAGTACGTCGCGCCGGAAATGTCGGCGCGGATGGCGTCGGGGTCGTGCCCGTACAGGTCCCAGATCCGCGCGAAGTTGCTGGGGTCGCCCACGTCCATCGCGTTGGCGATGGTTTGGACCGACGGACGCGGCCGATACATGCCCGTCTGCAAGAACTCATAGAACACGCTGTTCGCGTTGTTCGCCGCAATGAAACGCTTGATCGGCAGGCCCATACGCTTGCCGAACAGGGCCGCGCAGATGTTGCCGAAATTCCCGGACGGCACACAGCAGACGGGATTGCCCCCCAGCTGCGCACAGGCCTGGAAATAGTAGAACGCCTGCGGCAGGAACCGCGCCACGTTGATGCTGTTGGCGGAAGTCAGGCGCATCGCCCCGTTCAACCCGGAATCCATGAACGCCGCCTTCACCAGGGCCTGGCAGTCATCGAAGGTACCATCGACCTCGAGAGCCGTGACATTGCGCCCCAGCGTCGTGAACTGGCACTCCTGGATCGGGCTCACCTTCCCCTTGGGGTAGAGCACGTACACGTGGATGCCCTCCACGCCCAGGAAACCGTTCGCGACGGCGCTGCCGGTATCGCCGGAAGTGGCCACCAGCACGTTGATTTCACCCGAACCGCCGGTGAAGTGCCGCAGCAGCCGCGCCATGAAGCGCGCGCCCACGTCCTTGAATGCCAGGGTAGGCCCGTGGAAAAGTTCCAAAGCGTAGATCCCCGGCTCCACTTCCACGACGGGACAGTCGAATGAAAGCGTCTCAGACACAATTCGTTGCAACTCCGCAGAAGGGACATCCTCCCCGAAGAAAGCCTCGGCGACCACGCACGCATTCTCCACGAAAGAGCGGGAGCCCATCGACTCGAAAAACGAGACGGGAAGCGTGGCAATCCGCTCCGGCATATACAGCCCGCGGTCTTCCGCCAGGCCTTTCACGACTGCCTTGCGAAGGTCCGCCAGCGGGGCGCGGCCGTTGGTGCTGTAGTACATCATTGCGCCAGGAGTTTGGCGCCCTTGTTCGTGACCTTCACCACGTACACGTCGCACTTGATGCCCTGGGACATAAAGTGATGCCACATGATGTCCGCGGCCTTGTGGGCGATCTCGCGCTTCTCGGACAGCGAGAACACGGACGGACCCGAGCCCGAAATGTTCATCGCCAGTGCACCCACCGACAGGATCTTCGCCCTCAATTCGTCGAACCCCGGAATGAACTGCTTGCGGTACGGCTCCGCCACGGAGTCCTTCATCGCGCGCCCGACCAGGTCGATGTTGCCGGAATACAGGCCGGCGACCAAGCCGCCCACATTCCCCCACTGGCTGATGGCATCGTGCATGGGCACCGCCTTCGGCAGGATGCTGCGGGCCACCTTGGTGGACACGACGATCTCCGGATGCACCACGGCGCAGTAGAAATTGCCCGGAATGGGCAGCTGGATCATGTCCAGAGGCTCGTAGCCACGGATGAGGATAATGCCTCCCAGCAGCGCCGGGGCTGCATTGTCGGCGTGATAGCCGCCGCTGGCCAGGTTCTCCCCCTCCATCGCGCAGAGGACCATCTCCTCGTCCGACAAAGGGCAGTCGAAGAGCTCGTTCATGCCGTAGGCAGCCGCCGCGCTGGAGGCTGCACTGGAGCCGATGCCCGACCCCGGATAGATCTTCTGGCACACGGTCACGTCGATGTGCCCGGACAGTCCCGTCATCTCGAAGAACTTCCGGATGACCGGCGTAATGACGTTATCCTCAATATCTTCCGGAAGCGGAACATTCGTCTGGTTCGTAATGGTAATGCCCTCTCCATCGGTGGCGGTCATCTCCAGGATGTCCCCCACCTCGTCCAGGGCCAGGCCCATGACGTCGAAACCGCAACCCAGATTCGCAATGGAAGCCGGTGCGAAAACCCTGACCTTCTTCATAACCTAATTCGTTACGTTCGCAATGCTGATGATGTCGGCAAACACACCCGCGGCCGTGACCGAAGCACCCGCGCCGTAGCCCTGGATGAGCATCGGGTGGTTGTGATAGCGTTCCGTCGTAAGCAGCACGATGTTGTTCGATCCGTCCAGGGAGTAGAACGAATGCCGCTCGCCGAAGGCTTGCAGCGACACGGTGTAATGGCCGTTGTCCATCCTCGCGACGAAACGCCAGTGCTTGTGTTCCTTTTCCAGTTCCAGACGCTGCTGCTCGAAAGCAGCGTCCAGCGAAGGAAGCTTCTGCCAGAACTCCTCCAGGGAGCAATCGAAGAATTCCTTGGGGATAAACGGCTCGGCCACAACATCTTCCTGGTTCACCTCGTAGCCCGCCTCGCGGGACAGGATGACCAGCTTCCGTACCACGTCGGTGCCGGACAGGTCAATCCGGGGATCCGGCTCGGAATACCCCTGCTCCTTCGCCATCCGGACGGTTTCGCTGAAGGGGATGTCGGCCGAAATCGTATTGAAGATGAAGTTCAGCGTGCCGCTCAGGACCGCCTCGATCTTCTGCACGTGGTCGCCGCTGTTACGGAGGCTGTTGATCGTGTTGATGATGGGCAGGCCTGCGCCCACATTGGTCTCGAACAGGAACTTGAGGCCCTGGCGGCGGGCCGTCTTCTTGAGCGTGCGGTAGTTCTGGTAGTCCGACGAGGCCGCGATCTTGTTCGCCGCCACGACGGAGATGCCGTGGTTGAAAAAGTCCTCGTACAGGGCCGCGACTTCGGCGCTGGCCGTGCAGTCCACGAACACCGCATTGAAGATGTTCATGCCGATGACCTCGTCCCGCAGCTTCGCAGGCGTGATGGGCTGGCCCCCGGCCAGCAGTTCCTTCCACTTGCCCAGGTCGATACCGTCGCGATCAAACACGCCCTTCGTGCTGCGCGCGATGCCTACCACATTGATTTTCAGGTTTCTGCGACGCTTGAGCTTGTCCTGCTGCTGGGCGATCTGGCCGATCAGCTGGCTGCCGACCGTGCCCACGCCGCAGATGAACAGATTCAGTTCCTGATACTCCGACAGGAAGAATCCTTCGTGAATGACATTCAGGGATTTCCGCAGGTACTTGCGCTCCACGACGAAGGAGATGTTGCTCTCCGACGCGCCCTGGGCGCAGGCGATGATGCTGATGCCGTTGCGGCCCAGGATGCTGAACAGCTTACCCGCGATACCGCAGTGGTGCTTCATGTTCTCGCCCACGATCGCGATGGCGGCCAGTTCGTCCTCCCGTTTCACGGGATAGACGGCGCCGCTTGCGATCTCCGCGGCGAACGTCTTGGACAGCACCTGGCAAGCCTTCTCCGCATCCGACGCGCTCACACCGATGGAAATGCCTGTCTCAGAGGCCGATTGCGTCACCAGGAACACACTGATATGGTCGTTGGCCAGGGCCGTGAAAATCCGGCGGTCCACACCGATGATACCCACCATCGAGGTCGCCGAAAGGGTGATGAGCGAAATATTGTCGATGGAGGAGATACCCTTGATGACGCGCTGGTCCTGGCGGTCGGGACCGGCATCACGGATGAGCGTGCCCGGCGCCGACGGGTTGAACGTATTCTTGACCCGGATCGGAATCTTCTTCAGGCACACCGGATACAGCGTGGGCGGATACACCACCTTGGCGCCGAAGTTACAGAGTTCGGTCGCCTCCTCGTAGGACAGTTCGTCGATGACGTAGGAGTTCTGGATGATGCGGGGATCGGCCGACATGAAGCCGTCCACATCGGTCCAAATCTCCAGCACAGTGGCGTCCAGGGCCGATGCGAGGATGCTGGCGGTGTAATCGGAGCCGCCGCGGCCCAGGGTGACGATGTCGCCCGCCCTGTCCCGGGCGATGAACCCCGGAACGATGGCGACAGGACTCCCCTTCCCGTAGCCGACGAACTTTTCCGCAACCAGGGAGTCGGTCGCCTCGAAGTCCACGAGCCCGCCGTCCATCCGGATGAAATCCAGCGAATCGTACAGTTCGGCGTCGCCCACGGCCGCCGTCACGATGAGTGACGAAAGCCGCTCGCCGTAGCTCAGGATCTGGTCCCGCGTCTTCCCGGGCAGCACCTTCAGCAGGAACACGCCCCGGCAGATGCTGTCCAGCTCGTTGAGCAGGGCATCCACCGCCAGGCGCAGCAGTTTCCCGCCTTTATTGTCGGCCACCAGGGCCTCGCACGTGTCGATATGCCGTTTCCTAAGCGCCTGAAGCTTCTCCAGATAGGACGCATCGGCATTCTCCGCTAGCGCAGCGATCCGGACGAGTTCGTCCGTGACGCCGCCCAGCGCGGATACGACGACCACGATCGCCTCTTCCTGCGATTTGACGATGGACCTGACTTTCCCTATGCTCTCAGGCGTGGCGACGGAACTGCCGCCGAATTTCAATACTTTCATTCTTCCAATACAATCAATCTTCCTGTATAAACGACTCCGGCAGCGGGCGGCAGTTGTAGTGCGACGCCATGGACTCGCCGTATGCGCCGGCGGAACGGATGGCGATGAGGTCGCCGCGATGGCAGGCGCTCAACTCTACGTCCTTGCCGAAAACGTCCGTGCTTTCGCACACAGGGCCCACCACATCGTACTTCTCCTCGGGATCCTCGGAGGTCAGGTTCTCGATCCGGTGGTACGCGTGATACAGCGCCGGCCGGATGAGTTCCGTCATGCTCGCGTCCAGAATGGCGAACTTGCGGTAGAGTCCTTCTTTCACATATAACACCCTGGTAATCAACGTTCCGCAGGGAGCGATAATGCTTCTTCCCAATTCAAAATGCACCGGGCAACGGGCCGCCAGATGCCGCTTGAACACGTCGAAATACCCCGCGAAATCCGCCATCGGCAGATGGTTCGGGTGACCGTATTCGATGCCCAGGCCGCCGCCCACGTTGATGTCCTCGTACTTCAGGCCCATCCGGTCCATTTGCGCCGTACAATCGTTGATCCGGTTGCACAGGGCCACGAAATCGCTCATGTCCAGGATCTGCGAGCCGATGTGGAAATGCAGCCCGTAAAAGCGCACCGCCGGCAGCGACAGCGCCAGCTGGAGCGCCTCGCCCAGCATCGAATGATGGATGCCGAACTTGTTCTCCGCCAGGCCCGTGGTGATGTTGGCGTGGGTGTGCGCGCCCACGTCCGGATTGACCCGGAAACTGACCGGGGCGATGCATCCGTGCTGGAGGGCCAACTCATTGATGACCAGGAGTTCCGCGGTGGATTCCACGTTGAAGCGGCCGATGCTCTCTTCCAGCGCCAGGGAGATTTCGGCGTCGGACTTCCCCACCCCTGCGAACACGATCGACGCGGGAGGGAAGCCGGCGGAAAGCGCCGCCTGCACCTCGCCGCCGCTCACGCAGTCGGCTCCGAACCCGGCCTCCGCGATGATCCGCAGCAGGGCCGGGTTGAAATTGGCCTTCACCGCGTAGTGGACCTGCCACGAAGGGCGGTCGGAGAGCTGCCGCTTCACTTCCTCCAGCGTCGCGCGGAGCAACGCAGTATCGTAGAAGTAAAACGGAGTCCGGCGGCCGGCGAAGGACGCAATCGGATAACTCCCTTTGATCATTTACCGAACAATTTGGAACTCAGCGACTTCAGAGTCGCGGCCTTATCCTCCTCCCGTACCAGGATGGAGATGTTGTAGTTGCTTCCACCGTAGGAAACCATCCGCACCGGCACATCCTTCAGGGCGGCCATCACGCGGGATTCAAAGCCGCGGTTGCCCCAGTCCATGTCGCCGACGACGCAGATGATGCACATGTCCAGGTCCACGCTCACGGTCCCGTACTTCTTCAGGTCGTGTACAATCTCGTTCAGGAATCGGGTGTCGTCGATGGTCAGGGAAACCCCTACTTCGGAGGTGCAGATCATGTCGATGGACGTGCGGTAACTCTCGAAGATTTCGAAGACTTTGCGCAGGAAACCGTGGGCCAGGAGCATCCGGGAGGACTTGATCTTGATGGCCGTGATGTTGTCCTTCGCGGCCACCGCCTTGATTGCACCGAAGTCCGGCACGTTATCGATGAGCGTTCCCGGCGCAGCCGGATCCATCGTGTTGAGCAGGCGCACCGGGATGTTGGCATACCGGGCCGGCAGGATGC
>JAEEGL017316744.1_pt1 | contig 10669 bp, 11 predicted proteins | sample 9134231 | NCBI WGS metagenome assembly JAEEGL01 (sample SAMN16246548, study PRJNA631951) | gut metagenome | biome: gut microbiome; feature: rumen; material: fiber-attached | host: Bos | place: Iran: Karaj | collected 2018-10 | reverse complement strand
ATTTACAGTTTTGCGCCATTAATTCAACCCGACAGTGAAATTTTATTTTTAGGCTCCGCGCCCAGTGTATTGTCGCGTCGTAATCAATTTTTTTACGGCAATCCCAGTAACCGCTTTTGGAAAATTCTATCCGCTTTGTATCACGAAGATTTTGTTAATGCTGACATTGCCACCAAAACCGCACTATTACATAAACACCACCTTGCTTTGTCCGATGTTTATGCCAGTTGCCAAATGAAAAAGGTTGGCAGTTCGCTAGACAGTAACATTATCAACCAAGTTTTCCAAAACATACCACAAATTATTAAAAACACTCACGTACATAAAATTTTCATCACCTCGAAAAAGGCTTACAGTGATTTCATTCAACATTGGCAAGGTCAATTTGCTACTGATTTGCAAATCATTTGTCTGCCCTCACCTTCAGCCGCCAACCGCAGTATTTACAGAACAGATGATGACCTAATCGCCGCTTGGCAAAATATAATTTGTGGACAAAATACCGTCGGTCAGACATAAAATTTTAGGTAAGGTCTTGCATTTATCGTTTGGATGTACTAATATAATCAATATTATAAAGGAGAAAATATGAAGGAAAGGAAAAGGAAAATTCCAGCGGACCGTTTTTGTAAAACATCTTACAAGTTAAATGATGAACACCATCGTGAGCAACACTGCAATAACGAACAAATCATAACTACAAAAATACCAGCAAAAGTTAACGCACAGAATCTGCAAGAACACAAGTGCAATTCCCAAAAATGTTGGGAATGCAACGATCTGTTGTGCTGACCAATATAATCAAGAAAAGCACTACTGAGTTAGTGCTTTTTGTTTTGTTGTAAATTTAATAGACGACGACAAGCCCGTTGTGTGTTACGATAAGAATTAAAACCGGTCAAACGAATGTAGTTTTCGCCAGCCGAACCAAAACCAATTCCCGGCGTAAACACAATGCCAGTTTCCTGCAAAAGAAAATCAAAGCATTCCCATGCACTGCGCATGCCTGGACATCGTATCCACACATAAGGCGAATGCACGCCACCGACATATGACCAGTGTAATTTATTTAACGTTCGACAAATTAATTGCACATTACGTTGATAATACGCAATGTTTTGCTGTATCGCGTTAAGACCTGTTGGCGTAAATACCGCCTCGGCACCACGTTGCACAACATAACTGACACCGTTAAATTTAGTTGTTTGGCGCCGACGCCACAGTTGGTTTAAACTTATGCCATCTGCAGTGACCAAAGTTTTTGGCACGACAGTATAACCGCAACGCATGCCGGTAAAGCCGGCCATTTTAGAAAAAGAACAAATCTCAATCGCACATTCGCGGGCACCGTCAATTTCATAAATGCTACGTGGTAAATTAGGGTCGTGGATAAAACAAGCATACGCTGCATCGTATAAAATGATTGCTTGCCGTGTACGGGCAAAATCCACCCATTGTTTTAGCTGTTCACGCTGATAACAAACACCCATGGGATTAGCTGGATTACACAGATAAATGATATCCGCCGTAATTTGCTCATCTGGCAAAGGCAACAAATCATTGGCGGCAGTTGCTCGGAAAAATTGCGGAGTACGTCCTAACATTAAATTGCTTTCTAAATAGACTGGATAGACTGGGTCACACATCGCCACCGTCGCTCGCGTATCAAAAATATCTAGTAAGTTAGCTAAATCACTTTTAGCGCCGTCACTGATAATAATTTCGTCTGGATCAATTTTAATTTTGGACTGCTGTTGATAAAAATTAGCAATCGCATTGCGTAACCACGGATAACCAATTTCGGGGCCGTAACCGTGGAAAGTTTTCGCGTAACCTTGTTCACGACAAGCCTGTTTCATGGCTTGCACTACTACCATTGGTAATGGCCGTGACACATCGCCAATGCTTAATTTAATTACGGAAACATCTGGGTGTTGGGTCTGAAACTGGCGCGTGCGCTTTGCCACTTCACTGAACAAATAATTTTCTGGCAACTGCAAATAATGGCGGTTAATTTTCATTTTTTTACTCCATTAATTTCAATCACACCATGAAATACCACAAAAGCAGGTCCCAATAATCGAACATGCTCGCCAGCACAATCGACAACCAATTCACCACCTGGCAACTGAACCCGAATTAATTTTTCGCGGTTACAAAAACCACGTGCTACGCTGGCTAACGCTGCTGCACAAGCCCCAGTGCCGCAGCCTAACGTTTCGCCGCTGCCACGTTCCCAAACCCGCATTTGTAATTGATTTTCTCCCACTACGCGTACAAATTCCACGTTCGTACCGTTTGGAAACAATTTACTGTGTTCCAGGCGTCGTCCTAAACGTTGAATGTCATAATTAGTAATGTCAAAGTTGGGAAACCAGACTACGTGCGGATTACCAATTTCCACAGCAGTCAAATCATGCATACCCGCTAACTGTACGTTCGACACAGTCGCTTTGCCCATATCGACCGCAAAATAATTGTCACGTAAACGACGAACAGTTTTTAAACCACTTTTAGTCGCAATCCGCACCACATTGCCATCAACAAGTTTGCGTTCAAGCGCCCATTGTGCCACACACCGTACCGCGTTACCACACATTAAACCTTCACTGCCATCGGCGTTGAACATTTCCATGGTTACATCGGCACCTGAACAGGCAGGTAACAATAGCACTAAACCATCACTGCCAATCCCAAAATGGCGGTCGCTTAACTGTTTGGCTAATTGATTCGGGTTAGCAATTTTTTGTTTGCGCGCATCGACATAAATGTAATCATTCCCCACACCTTGCATTTTGGTAAATTCCAATAACATACCGCTATCTATGCAATAACAAATTTAAAAGTGCAGAATCAATTATTGCGCTTTTAATTCATTGTTTGTTTGCATTTGTTTCTTTTTGATTAGTCCTAAAATTAGACCTACTATAGCACAAAGAATTGCAATTAACTCACTCACTACACCAAAAACTGAACTAAACCAAACATCATAAACAATATAAATGAGGCTAACCAAAATTCCTAACCAACGATACAACGGGATATTTTTTTGCCAACAAGCAAAAGCATAAACAATGCCAGCCACAAATGGTAAAATATCAATCCAATTTTTATAAGTAAAGATTGTAGCGAACATAATCAATATCATAACAATCGTCAATGATATCCAAGTTCGTTTTCCTTTTTTCTCTTCAAAGAAAAACCAAAGAGAACGAATAATTGCCACGACGTTCACGAGTGCTCCTGTATACGCACCAAGCAAAATAAACGAAATTGTATTGAGTACAACTCCTAATAAACCAATTATTAAAACATTTTTTTTAGTTTTTAATAAAAAAGTCAACGCGTACAAACCGATCGCAATAATCACTAATATTTGTGATAAAATGTAGTTTACGGTCAACATTAGTTTTTAATCTCCTTTTATAATTTAATTTCCACGGGATTGTGGCGCAATAAATCCGTGCTGGTCAAATAATATTTGATGCCGTTTTTGGTATAGACCAAATCACCGCGTCCACCTTTGCCGTGCAAGTGTCCATAAATTACCGCGTCGACATGATATTTTTCACACAGTTTGGTAAATGGCGAATCATCACGCAAACAATTAAACGGCGGGTAATGTAAAATCGCGATCAACTTTTTGTTGCCTTTTTCGCCCGCACTTTGCAAAGACAATTCAAATCGCAAAACTTCGCGGTCATAAATTTTTTTGTCTTCTTCACTTTGTGTACGATTGCGTTCTGGCGTTTGCCAACCACGGGTACCAACAAAAATTATATCGCCAATCGTAACGCTGTCATTTTGTAAAACTTTGATGTTGTCACCAACAAACGCACGAATTTTAGAAATACTTTTCCACCAATAATCATGGTTACCACGAATAATAATTTTGGTACCATTTAATTTACGGATAAAATCGAAGTCGGCTTGCGTTTCTTCCATGCGCATGGCCCACGAAATATCACCGGCAATAATGCCAATATCATCTGGCCCAACTTTGGTGTTCCAGTTTTTGGCAATTTCGGCTTCGTAATTTTGCCAATGATCACCAAAAATATCCATTGGCTTATTCACACCAAATGACAAATGAAAATCCGACAAAGCAAAAATTTTCACTGGTGCTTTCTCCTGAAATCAAATTTGGTCCAAGCCCCGTCTTCAGGCGGATTGACAATAAACTTCATCCGGTCATGCGTTGTTGGATGCGTAAATTCTAATTGATAAGCCCACAATGCAATGTCTTTAACACCTTTTCGACTGCCACCATAGCGTGCATCGCCAACAATCGGATTGCCAATGTGTTTCATTTGCACACGAATTTGGTGTGAACGCCCAGTTGCTAATTGCACTGCCACCAAAGTATCTCCGTCCACGGTATTAATCGTTTCATAGGTTAATTCCGCGCGCTTGGCACCGGTCGTGGTTTGTGGTACCACTGCCACCGTATTGTGAATTTCGTCTTTGGCTAACCAATTTACTAAAGTTGCGCTGCGTTGTTTCGGCACACCGCGCACAACCGCATAATATGTTTTGTGGAAAGTTCCGTCTTTAATTTGTTCGGTTAAACGTGACGCTGCTTTGCTAGTCTTGGCAAAAACCATGACACCCCCCGTCACACGATCTAAACGATGTACGATGCCAACAAAACCACCCGTGTAGGCTTTCAAGGCTTCTTGCAAACTTTGGTCATGTGAGCTATCCGCCACAGTCGGCACGTTTTGTGGTTTAATGACCACTAATAAATGGTTGTCTTCAAAAATGACAGCAGGTGTTTCCATATTGTTACAGTATACATGGCAAAAAAAAGTTAGTAAACAATTTGCATCTATTTTTAAATGCTGTTAATATATATGTACAGGAGGTATTAAACGATGGGATGTTGTGATGGATGTCCAGGATGCGGCAAACCAGCGAAATAATACGCAATGGAATTGGGGAAAAAGACAATTTTAGCGATCATTGAAACGGCATTATTTGTCATTGGTGCCATTTTTTTCTTGATTGTTTTAATTGTTCCTGCCAATCCCATTTGGGCGTTAGTCGCTGGCATTTTATGTGGACTTACGGGCGCGATTGTTTGGTCGTGCTCGTTTTTTGTCCATATCGGACGCAAAGTTGGACACAAACTCCACGACAGCATTAAAAGTACCAAAGTTAATCCCGAAGACGTGGCAAAGCAAATTCTCGAAGACGACGATTTCAAACAATACGAACTTCACCGCGCCAATGCTTACGATACCATTACCGACGAAATTATCGCGCAAGATAAACAACCAGAAACAACTGATAAATAAATTTGGAATTGATTAATTAAAACACGTCATCAGCCGCTGTTGGATTAGCCAATGGCACAACTGCCGGCATGTCGGCTTTGACGTTGGGTGCAGACACTGGTACCGATGCAATACCATTGACCTTGCTGACATCTTCTGGGTTTAAGAAGGTGGTCAACTCGCCAATAAATTGTAACTTGAAATAAGGGGTTGCACCACTACGGTTTTTTGCGATGATAATTTTGGCTTCATAGTCACGGCTGTGTTGATTTTGCTCACTGGGAGTTTCAGTTTTTGGCTTGTGAATAAACATAATAATGTCCGCATCTTGTTCAATCTGACCTGATTCACGCAAGTCGGACAAAATTGGTTCATCGCTGCCACTCTTTAAGTTACGGTCTTCACTGTTACGGTTTAACTGCGCCAACAATAAAACGGGGATATCCAATTCCTTGGCCATCTTTTTCATAAAACGACTATTCGCAGCCACCTGTTCTTGGCGATTTTCACGACCATTACTATTTGGTGCTGCCATCAAGCCCAAATAGTCAATCATTACCAAATCCAAACCGTGCTCACGTTTCAAACGCATACATTTGCGCATAATTTCAGCCGCCGTAATCGAAGCCGATTCATCTAAATAAATATCGGCTTTTTGCAATTTAGCATTCGCATCCCACAAACGTTGCCATTCTTCCGGTGTCAATTCTCCGTGTTTGGCTCGGGATGACGACACACGAGCAATCGAACAAATCGCACGGTTAGTTAAATCAACTTTGCTCATTTCCATGGAAAACACAGCGACTTTAGCTTTGCCTTTTAGCGCTGCGTTCAAAACGATATTCATTGCAAAACTGGTCTTACCCACACTTGGACGGGCACCAATAATAATTAAGTTTCCCTTTTGCAAACCATTGGTCACATTATCCAAAACAGTATAGCCGGTCTTAATACCACGCATTGCTTCTGGATTGTGTTGCATTAAATCAAAGTTATTCATGACGGTCGGCAATTCTTTTGATAATTTACTTAATTCTTTGCGTTCGTCTTCCTTGCTAATATCAAAAATTAATTTTTCAGCATATTGCAATGCAGCATGTTCATCTTCAAACTTATTATCTGGTTCGGTTAAAGATTTAGAAATTAAACTGGCCGCACGTTCCAAACGGCGTAAAGTTTCGTTCTTACGCAAAATAGCGACATAATGCCGGAAATTAACCGCAGACGGCATCACATCCATTAAGTTGGTCAAATATTCATTACCGCCAACCGTTTCTAATTTACCGGTCGATTTTAATCGTTCAGACAAAGTTACCAAATCAATCGCAACATTTTTATTAGTCAAATAACAAATTGCTTCGTAAATAATTTGGTGCGCCTTAACATAAAAATGTGCTGGTTTTAAACGGGTAAATTCTTCTAGGCAGTCATTATCCAAAAGGACTGCACCAATTACCGATTGTTCTGCTTCCAAGTCGTAAATCATCGTTTTGATTATAACATGAACATGGATTGCTTGCAATATGTTTTGGTTTATGCTACAATCTTTCGTTGGATAAATGGGCAATTAGCGACTGCCTGTAACCCGTGCGCTAACCGGGATTGACCACACGGCTGAGAGCGCGTACCGAATCCTGTTAGTCCGCTTCTGTCGGTGTTGACGTTTGACGGCTTAGTAGTCGATGAGATTGTGAATCGTGTCAGGTGGGGAACCAAGCAGCACTAAACAGTTTTCGCCGAGCTAATTAAGTGACGCCAGACCGAGCCGATAGACCGACTACCACGTTTCGGGAAACGACCGAACCGTGTTCCAACACCACTAACACCGCCACATCTTTGCGGTGTTTTTTATTTTTCTAAACTGTCCTTGAATTTTTTACTGGCTTTAAAAATTGGTTTAGTTTTAGCTTTTATTTTAATTTTTTCCCCAGTTAAAGGATTACGTCCTTGGCGCGCGGCCGTCTTTTTCATTTGAAATTTACCAATATCTAAGACGACTTCATCTCCGCTTTTTACACCATCGACAATTTGGTTTTCCAGCCAGGAAACCATGTTTTTGGCATCTTTTTTGGAAGTGCCAAACTCGGCACTAAATTCCATGATTAAATCACTTTTTCGCATACCTTGTTTATTTCCGTTGTACCAATAATTTAATCATCACCATTCCACTAATCGTTAGCGCCACGCCAAAGCATAACAAATTAGCAATACTAACCGCCATAATCCCCAACGGTTTTAACGCGAAAAGTTCAAAAACTATTTTAACGACACCACCACAGATAAGCGCCCACATAGGAACCTTCTCGTGGTCTACACCTTGCAAAATACTGCCAATAACTTGAGTTAAACCGATTAAAATTACCGCCCAACTTTCAATGCGTAATAACAAAACTGCGACAGCCAATTCACCTGGTCGATTAGCGAACGCCCGACGGTATAACAGAGTAAGAATCAATTTGGGTAAAAGATTTAAACCAATCGTTACCGCAGTACCAAATAATAAAATAAAAACTAACGCCAACCAGACTTTTTTGCGCATTGTTGGCAAGTCACCTTGTTTATACGCCCGTGCCACCATAGGAAGCATAACCGTTGCCAAAGCCACACCAACCACACTAGGTAAGTTAATTAAAGTATGAACTGCTCCCGTCGATATTCCATAAAGTTCGGTCGCTTGTTCCACGCCATTAGCTTTTAATGCGTTAACAATGTAAAAACTATCGAATAATTGAACGATTGGAAACGCCAAAGACATAATCATGATCGGCGCCGCAATCCGGAAAATTTGACCAATTACCGGCCAAGAAAATAATGCGAAGAAACCTTTTGCGCGCAAAGCAGTGGTTGGTTCTGATAATACCTGACGTGTCTTGACTGCATAAACCACCACCAATATGATTACCGCCACAGATTCGGCAACCGATACCGCCAAAATGGCGCCAAACACCGCCCATAAAATACTGTAACGAATTAACCAAAATGATAAGCCTAACCCTATCACCACTTTCACGGCTTGTTCGACGATTTGTGAAACCGCGGTCGGCACCATGTTATTTAACCCTTGGAAATATCCACGATAAGCTGAAATGACACAAACAAACCAAACTGCCGGCGCAATCGCCAAATACAAGGGCCAGATTTCGGGTTTACTTTGCCAAGTTGCAATGGGACGCGCCAACGCCAAAAACAATCCAGTAATCACCGCACCAATTACAATCAAAGCCCACAAAGCATTGACAAAAATTTGTTTCGTTTGTTGACGGTCATCGCGTACCCGCGCAATCATTTTCGACAATGCGACTGGAATCCCTGCCGAGGAAACGATTAACAATAACGAATATAATGGAAAAACTAACTGGTACAAACCGATTCCATAATTACCAACGATATTGGATAACGGAATCCGAAAAAGCACTCCCAACAGCCGACACACAATACCAGCTATGCTTAAAATGAGTGCTCCATGAACCAGTCCCTTTTTCGCCACACCTTAATATGTGTGAAAAGATCTTTTTTAACGCACAATCTTACCACGTTGGCGTAAACGTTTACCGTGGTCTAATTCAATTTTACGGATCCGTAAATTCTTGGGCGTAACTTCCAGCAGTTCATCTTCATTAATAAATTCCAACGCCTCTTCCAAAGTAAATACTAACGGCGGAGTTAGGCGCAACGCTTCATCACTACTTTTGGATCGCATGTTAGTTAGTTCTTTTTTCTTACAAACATTAACCGTAATGTCATCACCAGCAGGATTAGATCCCACGACCATACCGCCATAGACTGTTACACCAGCACCAATAAACATTGTGCCGCGGTTTTGGGCGTTATATAAACCGTAGGCATTACTTTCGCCATCTTCAAATGCAATCAAACTACCAGTTGAACGAGTAGCAATGTCGCCTTTGTAATAATCATAACCATTACTCATCGTATTTAAAACACCTTCACCCTTGGTGTCGGTTAACAATTCACTCTTGTAGCCAAACAAACCCCGTGCCGGCACAATAAATTCTAATTTCAAACGACTACCATGCGGTGTCATGGTCACTAATTCTGCACGACGTGCCCCCATTTTTTCCATGACTGCCCCCATACTAACTTCGGGGACATCGATAAAGGCTTTATCCATTGGCTCCATTAATTTACCGTTTTCATCACGTTTATACAAAACTTTGGGCATACTAACCGCAAATTCATAACCTTCACGACGCATATTCTCAATTAAAATCGACAAGTGCATTTCGCCACGACCACAAACTTTGAATGCTTCGGTCGAGTCAGTATCACTGACTTTCAAACTTAAATCTTTGTCTGCTTCTTTATACAAACGATCACGTAAATGACGACTGGTCACAAATTTACCTTCTTTACCGGCTAATGGACTGTCATTTACCAAGAAAGTCATTTCGACACTGGGCTCACTGATTTTGGTAAACGGCAAGGCTTTAGGATTGGCGGCATCACAAATCGTGTCACCAATACCCACATCAGCACAACCAGAAATACAAACGATGTCACCACCTTCGGTTTTTTCAATCGGTAATTTATTCATCGCCATAAATTCGCAGATTTGGGTCACTTTAAAATTTGTTTTCACGGCTTCGTCATGATAGTTCACACGTACAGCGCCAGCGTTAACTGCAATTTGACCACTGGTAACTTTACCCACCGCCATTTTTCCAACATAGTCACTATATTGTGTTGCCGAAACCAGCATTTGGAAACTACCTTCGCTGTCATATTCTGGTGCAGGCAAGTATTCAATAATTTTATCCAATAATGGTTGCATGTCCTTGGTTGCACTTTCTATGGTTAAACCAGATACACCATTACGTGCACTGGCGTAAACAAACGGACTATCCAACTGCTCTGCGCTGGCATCTAAATCCATTAACAAACCCAAAACTTCGTCTTCAACTTCTTTAATCCGCGCGTCTGGACGGTCAATTTTATTGATAACGATAATCACTTTGTGACCTAATTCCAAAGCCTTTTCCAAAACAAAACGAGTTTGTGGCATCGGACCTTCATAGGCATCTACCACCAACAAAACGCCATCGACCATTTTTAAAGAGCGTTCAACTTCACCACCAAAGTCCGCATGCCCGGGCGTATCGACAATATTAATCTTCACACCTTTATAACGTACAGCACAGTTTTTCGCCAAAATTGTAATTCCACGTTCACGTTCCAAAGCATTACTGTCCATCACACGGTCAGCCACAACTTGATGGTCATTAAACGCACCACCTTGTTTTAATAGTTCATTCACCAAACTAGTTTTGCCATGGTCAACGTGCGCAATGATTGCGACGTTACGAATTTTTTCATTCTTTTGCATCATGGGGAAAATGATAGCACAAATTAATCAACTCTGCAACAATCTCTTT
>JAEEGL016456731.1_pt1 | contig 10669 bp, 9 predicted proteins | sample 9134231 | NCBI WGS metagenome assembly JAEEGL01 (sample SAMN16246548, study PRJNA631951) | gut metagenome | biome: gut microbiome; feature: rumen; material: fiber-attached | host: Bos | place: Iran: Karaj | collected 2018-10 | reverse complement strand
AGAGCTCCTCTCCGCTTCGTCGACGGTGCAAAGATACGACTTGTTTTTGTCCCCACCAAATTTCGACTGAAAAAACAGCCTACTTTTTGTCCACTCGGACTCTTCGTCTCAAAAACAGCCTACTTTTTGTCCATTACGCCGTAAAATGATATCTGGCTACAATGAATACGTAGCCATCAGGCTGTCCCCGCAGTGGACAAAGGCTAAAAGCGCCTGCATTGTCACATCAATGCCCCACAACTCTTCAGGGGTTGATAGCACACTCCATCGTCCGACTCAGAAGTTTTCAGTCCATGCCTAATGTCTGCAGTCTTGCGGACTGGCTGGTATGTTGCATAAATAACATCTAATAACCGATTCGGGTTTATTCCTTCCAGCCAATGCCCCCGATACGGTCTATGTACAGAATGATGAGAAAAAAGAGGTTGTCCTCTATGGACAACCTCTTCATAAATTTGTTATGAAACTAATTGTTGTGTTTCGCTAACTATTCAATAGCGCGGTAGAAAGAAACGCGGCGGTTGAGAGAGTAGTTGATGTCGCCGAAAGCAACGGTCTTGCCCTTGTAGTCGACGGTCAGACGGTTCTCGTCAATACCATATTTCTTAACCATGAGACGTTTAACCTCTTCAGCACGCTTCTGGGAGAGTTTCCAGTTGTAAGCGTCGGAACCAGTGTAGTCGCAGAAACCAACGATGGTGAGTTTGAGGTCGGGGTTGTCTTTCATGACGCGGGAAATAGCCTTCACCTTGATCATTTCGTAAGAAGAGACATGCCAATCATCGTTAGCATAGAGCACGGAGAAGGGGATTGCGTAGTAGTTCAACTGGTCAGCTTTCAGTTTGTCAAGGATGTTGTTCAAGCTATCGGAAACGCGTTGTGCACGAGCAAGTTCTTCTTTGTTCACATTGTTGACCTGAGCGTTGAGCTTTTCGATTTGAGCGTTGAGTTTCTTCTCGTTGTTCTGAGCCTGAGCCAGTTCTTCTTTCACAGCCTCGTTCTCAGCAGTGAGGGCATCGAAGTTCTCCTTGGTGAGGAGGGCGCGCTGAGCGATGAGTTCTCTGTCAGCAGCGGTGATACCGAGGTTGTAGAGGACACCGATAGTAGTAATCCAGTCTGTGTGGTGGAAAGGAATCTTAGCCTTCCAGGGATTGGGGATGTTGGAGATAACGTCGAGTTCGGTTTCGGCAAAGAGATGCCAATCCTCGCACAGGCGAACTTCCAAACCAGTACCAATCTCCAATTGCGTACCCACATTGTCATATCCACGTGCATTGTTGAGGGTCACGGCGAGACCAGCACCGCCGAACAGATACCAGGAAGCGGGACGATTGGGTTTCCAGCTGTGGAAGGAGTTGAAGGGATGCCAAACCAGGTTCACTGTTGTTGCCCAGTAGTCATCCATAGTGACTTTAGGATCCACATTGGCATAGTAAGTACCCGTAACGGTTTTGTTGGCATCTTTCAGACCACCAAACATGTGACCGAACATACAGGGGGTGGAAACACGGACTCTTGCATAGGTGCCACGGTCAATCTCTTTTTGGAAGAACAATGACCAACCTGCAGTGATACCGTTGTTCCATTTGATTTTGTCAAGAGCATAGGCTTGCTTCGCATCCATCTGATAGATGAAGGACGGACCTAAACCGATGCTCCAATTGCTCCAGAATCCGTACTGAGGATACTCGGGAACCTCGTTCTGAGCATACGTGCTGCCGGCAAAAGCTATCATGCAGAGCAGTACAGCGAGTTTTGATACTTTTTTCAACATAATGATATACTTAGTGTTACTATTATTATTCGTCTATATTTCAAATTGCAAAGATACACATTTTTTTTTACACAACACTTTTTTTTATTGAATAAAACTTTTTTTTCTTTCCAATTTACTTTATCTGGAACAAAAAAGTGGGCTAGTGGGAATTGTTAAGAATTGCAGTTCTCAAAAAAATTTTGTTAAATATTTCTGTCGTGTCATTTTTTTTCTGTATATTTGCAAAATATTTTAATTCACTATTATTATGAATACGATAAGTTTGGATACTCAACATTTGGCCCGTTTTATGGGCGATAGCCAGTTAAAAGCCTTGCTTCCCGAGGTTCTGAATGCCAAGAAAACCTTGCTTGAAGGCAATGGCAAAGGCGCTGACTTTTTGGGTTGGGTCCCCCTGCCAGAAGACCTCTCTCCGCAGATTGTTGCTGACATCAAGGCCGATGTGCAGCGTCTTTCCTCAAAGGCTAAAGTGTTTGTGGTAATCGGAATCGGGGGTAGCTATTTGGGGGCAAGAGCTGTAATCGAGGCTTTGCAGAGCGAATTTGCCCCCCTGCATCGTGAGGGCGGTTTCCCCTTAGTAGTGTACGCAGGGCACACGCTCAGCGAGGATTATTACTACGAGCTAATGAATCTCCTGGAGAAGGAGGACTATGCCGTTGCCGTTATCTCCAAGTCGGGAACCACCACCGAGCCGGCCGTTGCTTTCCGCATGGTGAAAGCCCACATGGAGAAGAAATACGGTCGCAGCGAGGCCGCCAGCCGTATCGTTGCCATCACCGATGCCCGCAAGGGTGCCCTGCACGACATCGCTGTTCAGGAAGGCTACCGCATGTATGTGATACCCGACAATGTAGGGGGACGTTTTTCCGTCCTTACTCCTGTGGGACTATTGCCCATCGCCATGGCCGGTTTCGACATCGACAACCTCTTGCAGGGCGCACGCGACATGCGAAAACTGTGCGTACAAAATGATGATTTTGACAATAATCCAGCGTTGCTCTACGCTGCTGTCCGCAATGTCCTGTACCGTAATGGACGTAAGGTGGAGATGCTGGTAAACTTTGAGCCCCGACTGAGGTATTTCAGCGAGTGGTGGAAGCAGCTTTATGGCGAAAGCGAAGGTAAGGATGGGAAGGGCATTCTGCCCCATAGCCTCTGTTTCACTACCGACCTTCACTCCATGGGTCAGTATGTGCAGGACGGTGAGCGTCTGATGTTCGAAACCGTGATGAGCGTAGCCAAGCCTCAGCACGGTGCTGCCATACCTTGGGACGAACGCAATCTTGATGGCATCAACTATTTGCAGAGCAAGTCCTTGACCGAGATCAACCACAATGCCGAGTTGGGCACCATTCTCGCCCATTGCGACGGTGGAGTGCCCGTGATGCGGATAGAACTGCCCGAAATAAATGAGTACATCCTGGGCCAGTTGATTTATTTCTTCGAGTTTGCTTGCGGCGTGAGCGGATATGTGTTGGGGGTGAATCCCTTCGACCAGCCGGGAGTTGAGGCCTACAAGAAGAATATGTTCCGTCTGCTTGGCAAGCCGGGATACGCTGACAAATAATCGCCGCCATACGGATAACCGTACCTGACGCTCCTTCACTCTTGCCCTGTCAGCAAAAGGTGATTTTTCGCTGTCTACATTAGCGGGACAAGAATGTACTTTCAACGCTTCTCCATTATTGTTTTAATAATGAAGAAGCGTTGAAGTCATTTCTATGTTAGATTGAGTGCTGTGAGGAACTGAGTGAAATGATGTTTGAAGCCATTCGTAGTCTAACGGTTCACATGGGGGTTACTCTGTTGTTCTACTACAGCTTTCCTAATATTTTGGAGGAGGCTGCGTAATGGACAAAAAGTAGGCTGTTTTTGAGACGAAAAGTCCGAGAGGACAAAAAGTAGGCTGTTTTTCAGTTGAAATTTGGTGGGGGCAAAAACAAGTCGTATCTTTGCACCGTTGACGAAGCTGAGGGGAGCTCTGCTGGGGAGCGACTCCTCAATGAATAGCCGACGAGGTTTTATACCAAAGCAAGGGCTGCCATTACAGGCGGCCTTTCTTGCTTTGGGTAACACCTCCAGATGCCTCAAAAAAACCATTAAGCGGCCTTTGTGCCGCAATTATTGTCGGATTACGAGTTGAGATACTCCAGTATCATCTTTATCTTGCGTCTTCGTGACATTCCATTGTGGTTTCGCAGTTTGTTCCTGAGGTCCGGGAAATGTCCGTCCAGACAGTTTGTCGTATTTGGGATACCGAGTTCTATCCACTCCTCATAGACAAACAGATGGGGGCTGTTCCTGCTCAGGCTGCGGAAGGCCTTCCCAACGCCGGCAGCCGTTGAGCGATAGTGTCTACATCAGCCCCCTGCCAAGGGCGATGTGGAGGGTTGGAGAAAATAACGAAAGCCTCGGGAAGTGATGGGATGGGTTGCATCACTGTAGGCAGTGTGCCGCACGCGGCTCGCAAAGCTTTTGTATCTTGTCCCCGTGAAAATAATGGATGGCGTTGCATAAGGTCCTTGTTTCCAGGCTACAGGTACGCCTTATCAACCTTCGTTCAACGCTCCTTCAATATTGATTCAATATAGAAGGAGCGTTGAAGTCACTTTTAAAATATGAATGTGTGCCGACACGGGGATGTCGGCATTGTTTACTTGGGTTGGGGATGATTGCTGTTAGAACGGCAGGTCGCCGAGAGGGGCGGTGTCGTTGTTGAGGATTGACGACAGGGGGTCGGAATCGTGGTTGGTGGATTCTTCGGGGCGGGAGCGGCCGGAGAGGACGGTGAAGTTGTCGGCCACCACTTCGGTGATGTAGCGTTTGTTGCCGTCCTTGTCAATCCATGAGCGGGTTTGGAGTTTGCCTTCCACGTAGATCTGGGTACCCTTGCGGAGTATCTTTTCGGCTATCTCGGCCAGTGTGCGCCAGCACACCACGTTGTGCCATTCGGTTTGTTCTATGCGTTCCCCTTCGCGGTTCCGTCGGTATTCGGTTGTTGCCAACGGGAAAGAGGCTTTTTTCACCACATTGGAAGTCTCGTCGTTTCGGTCTTGAGGAAGGGCAACGACATCGGGATTCTTTCCCAGATTGCCAATTAGAATAACTTTGTTTACGCCAATCATGTCTGATAGTTTGTTACCTTTAGTTTCTTTCGAGTCTTAATGTTTGTGGCTACCGTCACATTTTTGATGTTGCAAAGATAATAAATTTTCGGCAAATAATGAGTAAATATCAATAATAAAGATATTCACATTTCGGACAAGTATCTGTCAATCAAACGTGAAATCGGAAGAGTTTTTAGTGTCTCACAGTAAATAGGGGTGAGCGTTTGGGGCATTTTGGCGGGCTGACATGGGTATTTTGCTTGTAAAAATTGGGCTTTGATGGTGCGGTGGGTGAGCTGGTGGGTGTATGCAGGGCCGACTTGCAGGGTGGCCGGTTCGGTGCCGAGCCAGTCGGTGAGGGTCTGGAGTGCTTGTGCGCGGAGATGGCGTTGGGGGATGGGTGTGTCGGTTTCGAGAAGGGGTAGCTCGTAGAGGCCTTGCCAGATGTCGCCCTTGCTGCGCTGGTGGATGAGCATGGTTTCGGCTGGCTGCGGCCATCGGATGTCAAAGTAGTAGAAATGGCGCTCCTTGACCTTGGGCGGATTGGGCTTGACGGGCAGGAGGGCCACCTGGCCATGCTTGTGGGCTGTGCACTCCTGGCTGAAGATGCAGTTTGCGCAGTCGCAGCCTGTGGGCTTGCATTGCATGGAGCCGAAGTCCATGATGGCCTGGTTGAAGAGGTCGGGCCGCACAGGGTCGATGAGGGTGTTGAGGAGGTTTTCGAACTCGCGCTGGGCGGCGGTGGTGCCGATGGGGGTGTGGATGCCGTAGAGTCGTGCTATGAGGCGGTATACGTTGCCGTCGATGACGGGGTAGGGGAGTCGGAATGCGAAGGAGGCTATGGCTGCCGCCGTATAGCGGCCAACGCCTTTGAGGGCGAGAATCTCCTTGTAGGTGCTGGGGAAAACTCCATGCAGGTCGTAGGCTATGTGCCGGGCGGCAGTGTGGAGGTTGCGGGCGCGGGAGTAGTAGCCCAGTCCCTGCCAGCTTTTCAGCACCTGTTCCTCGGTAGCGTCGGCCAGGTGCTGGACGGTCTGGTAGCGCGTGATGAAGTGTTCGTAATATGCCCGTCCCTGCTCTATGCGGGTCTGCTGGAGGATGATTTCGGACAGCCAGATATAGTATGGATTGTCCGTGCATCGCCAGGGCAGATTTCGACCGTTTTCGTGGTACCAGTTAATGATTTTTTCAGCGAACATCGGAGGGCCAATTTTTTGATTTTTGGGGTCTGTTTTTGGACTTTTGAACAGGTTATTCAGTTATAACTAACTGAAAAAACAGTGTTAAATATTTGTTTTAAAAATTCTGTATCCAATTGATGTATAATTGTATGTAATTTACTATATGTTAAAAATTTCATTTTTGCTGTTCGGGAGGCTCCGATAATTTTGCCAATTCAAAAAAAAGTCCGAATTTTGCACCCGTTTTTCGAAACAAAAAACACGCATAAATAACGTTGATAAACAAAAAAAAGTATACTTATCATGTCAAAGATTTGTGAAATCACCGGCAAAAAAGTGATCCGTGGTAACAATGTGTCCCACTCGCGCATCCACACCAAGCGCACGTTCTCTCCTAACCTGCAGACCAAGAAGTTCTACATTCCCGAAGAGGATATGTGGATTACTCTGAAAGTCAGTGCCAAAGGCATGCGTATCATCAATAAGAAAGGCATCCTTGCCGCTCTGAACGATGCTGCCGCTCAAGGTCACCTGCAGTTCTAAGATGAAGACAAACAGGTCTAAATAAACATTTTTATCAATCCCAAACAAGAAAGAGGTATCAACAATGATCGTAGTTCCTATTAAAGAAGGTGAAAACATCGAAAAAGCCCTGAAAAAACTCAAGAGAAAATTCGAAAAGACTGGCGTTGTCAAAGAGCTCCGCGAGCGTCAGAAATTTACGAAACCTTCCGTGATCAACCGGGAACGCAGACAGAAAGCTATCTACGTTCAGCATCTGCGCCAGCAGGAGCTTGATAAATAAGAGGTCGTCTGCACGAATCAATCTAAGGGCGGGTTTTCTGAACTTGCCCTTTTTCAGTTTCTTTCTGCGCGCAAATCCAATGACGGCCAAGCGCAGAGTGAGACCAATCTAATGGCTTTTGCCTTGCTATATGATTAAGAATAAGATTAAAGAGGTTCCGGGGCTGCTGTTTGTTACCGACAGCTTGGAGTTCATGTCGGCTGCCGGCCGCAGGAGGATGCTTGAACAACCATGGATGACCGCCCGTGCGCAACTTGACCGCGAGCAGGAGTTGGTGCAGGCCATGAAGGCCGCCATGTACGACTCCGGCAATGAGAAGGCCGTAAATGTGTTGCGTCACCAGCTGATGCAGCTCCATGACATTCGGACCACGCTCCATAGTCTTGACACACATGTGTTGCTGGACGAGGTCGAACTGTTCGAGGTGAAGAACCTCGCCTACCTTTGTGGCATCAGCCGCCAGGCTCTTGCGGACTTGCAATTGTCGGAGCAGTTCCCGCTGCCGGACATCCAAGGGGTCTTTGCACTGCTGGACCCGGACGGGACAGGCGTGCCCAACTTCTATATCTACGACAGTTATGACCCGCGCCTAGCCCCCATCCGCCGACAGATGAAGGCTGCCGATGAGGCTGAGATGAGCGGTTTGCTGGCCCAGCAGAACGAGGTGCAGCAGCAGGTGATAGTTCAGCTATGTGCACGTCTTACCCCATATACTGATGCGCTGAATGAGGCGTTGGAGGGGATGGCGTATATCGATTTCACGATGGCTCGTGCGGTGTTGACGCATGACTGGAGTCTGGTGAGCCCCGAAAGGGTCGGCTCGCGCTTTGTTTTCCAGGCCCTGTTCAATCCCCGACTGAAGCAGCATAATGCCGAAGTGGGTTTGAGATATCAACCCGTCGACATTGCTCTTACCAGTGGTGTCACCTTCATCACTGGGGCCAATATGGCGGGCAAAACAGTCCTGTTGAAGAGTGTCGGGCTGGCACAGCTGATGTACCAGTTCGGTTTCCCCATCCCGGCTGAGAGTTGCTGTGTCGAGCCGGTGGACGATGTGGTCTTCTGCATTGGCGACGACCAGAACGAGATGAACGGTTTGAGCAGTTTTGCCTCCGAGATTACCCGCATCAGCGACGTAATAGGCCGTTCGGAAAAGGAGCGGTTGCTGGTGCTGATAGACGAGCCGGCTCGAACCACCAACCCTGTCGAAGGGAAGGCACTGGTGCAGGCTCTCGCATCGATTATGGACAGCCGCAACTCCATCACCCTGATTACAACCCACTACAGTCAACTGGGTCTGCCATGCAGACGGTTGCGTGTGAAAGGTTTTGTCGAAGACTTGGTTGACATACCCCTGACCGCCCAAAACATAAATCGTTTTATTGACTATTCGCTTGTCGAAGACGACAGCGACGAGGTGCCGCAGGAGGCACTGCGAATTGCCGAGATGCTGTCGTGCAATCCGGAACTAATCACTTCGGCGCGACGATTCCTGACCGCGTGAAAAAAGAAGCGGTGCCTTGAGCAAGGCACCGCTTCTTTTTATTGATGTCCGGAGATGAATCTTTAAATGTCTCTATAACAATGAGGTGCGATGATTAGGGTAAGTTTCTTGGAAAATTAGGGAGGCAAAAAGGGTTTTTCCTGAAAAAATGGTTGTACTTTTGCATCGTGAAAAAAGGCAGGGCATGGCCCCAGCAGGGGTTCAGCCCGACGATCGATAAAGAAACTAATAAAAAGAAATATCAAAAAGAAAGGAGCAACATTATGAAAATGTCTCGTTTAGCAAGCATCGCTTTTTTGGGAATAGCCTTGGCGCTGACCCCGGTTTATGCACAGCGTGGTGGCGGCGGTGGCCGCAGCGGCGGTGGTGGCGGAAGCCACAGCAGTGGTTCGAGTGTGAGCCGTGGCGGTGGCGGCGGTTTCTCCAGCAGCAGCCGCGGTTCCAGTTTTTCCAGCAGCCGTAGCAGTTCCAGCATGTCCAGCAGCCGCAGTAGTTCCAGCAGCCGCAGCAGTTTCTCTGGCAGCAGCTCGCGTGGCAGTTCCAGTAGCTATTCAAGTGGCTCTTCACGTAGCAGCGTGACGGGAGGAGCAGCCAGTTCAAGCCGTAGCGACTTCTCTCGCAGCAGCTATTCTGGCAGCCGTTCCGACAGTTATGGTGCTCCCTCCAGAGGGTCGTCCAGTGGCAGCGCCGTCCGTCCCGGTGCCGAGAGTTCCATGCGTAGCCGTACGGGCAGTGTGCCGGCCCAGGTGCGCAGCCGTGCCGCGGTAGAAGGCCGTTCCGAGGCCGCAGGTCGTGGCGGAGTGCGTGCTGGAGGTCCTGCCAAAGACGGCAGCCGGGTGGCTACTGTCAATGGCCGTCCCAGTGGCATCGCCCCCACTCCTGAAGGTCGTTATGCCCGTCCGGGACATCCTGGCCCCCTGCCTCCTTCGCATCGTCCCATTCATCCTGCCCCATACTTCTGGCACCCTCATCATCACTGCATGGTGCATTGCCACAGGCTTTATTGGGATCCCTTCATCCCTCGCCCCTACTACTGGCCTGGTTTCTGGGTGTATTGCGACAGCTACTGGTATGATTACCACGTGACGGATATGGTTGTGGTGCGTCAATATGTCAACGATACTTACAAGCTTGATCTTATCACCTATGCTATCAGTGGCAACTATATGTATGCATTGGTCAACGATCCCGATGGCCACACCTATCTGCAAATCTACGACCGCGAGGACAAACTGCTTGCCGAACAGCGCGTAAGCCGCAAGTACTGCAAGATAGAGGTTGACCCGGAGAATGGCGGTTGCTGGATTATGAAAAAGCGCGACAAGGATCCTCTCCTTTTCTTCTACACAGAGGATGGCCAGCTGCTTATCTATGAGGCCGACTAAATTTGAAGTTATCAATCTTTGAATTCATAAAGTTATCTTACCTTAGCGGGGAGTCTGTTTCAGGTTCCCCGCTTTCTATTTGTGGGTGGTGCTGATTCTTTTTTCTTAATAAATACAAAAGGAAATTGCCAATTGAAAAAAAAAGTGTATTTTTGCAATTCCAAAATGAATAGCATCAGTCAACATATTAATGTCCGTAATAGCTTCTTAAATATAAAGAAGAGAGACGTTTATGACTGTAATAGCCATAGGTAGAGCACGCTCCCTATGGCGCTTTTTTCGACCCCAAAAGGGGTTGAAAAGGATTTTGGAAATCATTTTTTTATTTAATAACCTAAAATCTTTATATCATGGAATTACCATTTGCAGAAGCGTGGAAAATCAAGATGGTAGAACCCATTAAGAAATCCACCCGCGAACAACGCGAAAAATGGCTCGAAGAAGCCCATCAGAACATCTTCATGCTGAAGAGTGACTACGTCTACATCGACCTCCTGACCGACTCCGGTACTGGTGCCATGAGCGACCGTCAGTGGAGTGCCATGATGATGGGCGACGAGAGCTACGGCGGAGCCCGCAGCTTCTACCACATGAAGGACACCATCACTGAGCTCACCGGTTTCGACTATGTCATCCCCACTCACCAGGGTCGTGCTGCCGAGAACGTGCTGTTCAGCTACCTCGTCAAACCCGGCATGGTCGTTCCCGGCAATGCCCACTTTGACACTACCAAAGGTCATATCGAGAGCCGCAAGGCCTTCGCTATCGACGTTACCGTCCCCGAGGCTTACGACACCCAGCTCGAAGTCCCCTTCAAAGGCAATGTCAGCCTTGAGAAGCTTGAGAAGGTGCTGGTGGAGAACAAGGGCAACGTCCCGTTCATGGTCCTCACTGTCACCAACAACACCGT
>JAEEGL016392318.1_pt1 | contig 10669 bp, 9 predicted proteins | sample 9134231 | NCBI WGS metagenome assembly JAEEGL01 (sample SAMN16246548, study PRJNA631951) | gut metagenome | biome: gut microbiome; feature: rumen; material: fiber-attached | host: Bos | place: Iran: Karaj | collected 2018-10 | reverse complement strand
GTAATATATCTGAAAATTTGTTATAATAAGATTGATAAAAACGGGGGGATAAATGTCTATATCAACACTTGTATTTTTTATTTTGGCTTTCATCGCGGTTTTTTTCATGCGGTTGTTTAAAATGGGAACACTGTTGGCGTTTTTATTAACTGGTATTTTGGCGGGACAACATGTTTTTGGTCTGTTTGAATTATCTGGTGCGTGGACGTTTCTAGGGGATTTGGGCATTATGTTTTTGTGGTTTAATATTGGTTTACAAATCAACATGAAAAGATTATGGCAATTACGCAGAACTATTTTTGGTCTTGGTGCTTCTCAGGTTTTAATGGTGGTGGTTATGTTGTTTCCTATTTTGGCTGGGGTAACATCGTGGACTTTGATAGGAACCATAATGATTGCGTTAATTCTAGCAATGTCCAGTACATCGGAAGATTTACAAATTCTGATAGAAAAAAACAAATTACAGACTTCTATGGGACGTCAAACATTTTCGATTTTATTATTCCAAGATTTATTATCTATTCCATTATTGGCGATGTTACCTGTGATGGCGGGTAAATCAATAAATCTGGGTGCCACAGCCATAGATATTTTGGTAATGTCTTTTGGATTGATAATAGGTGTTATAATCGTATCAAAATTCATTATTAATCCCCTGATGCATGTTGTCGCAAAAGTACAATCGCAAGAAACACTGGTTTTGGCTGTTATGGTAAACATAGCTGTTTGGGCTTTTGTTTTGGGTAAGATAGGTTTGCCACCTGCGTTGGGGGCATTTTTGGCGGGTATGTTGATGTCTGAAACTGTTTATCGACACCAAATAAATGCCACAATTGAACCTTATGCAACATTGTTCATGTCATTCTTTTTCATAGTATTAGGTATGGGTATAGATGTACCTTTTTTGAAACAGCATCTGTTATTTGTTTTTGTGGGGGTTGTGGCATTAGTCTTGATAAAATTTTTTGCTTTGTATATCGTTGCACGTGTACGTGGTGTTTCAAACAAAGATGCAACATTGATGTCTTTAATTTTGGCACAAGGTGGTGAATTTGGATTATTGATTTTGCAAACTATGAAAGCAAACACCATCAAAGCAATTCCAGCAGAACACCAAGAAATTTTAACAGCAATTATCATAGTATCTATTATGGTGACACCTGTATTACTATTTATTCATGATTATTTATTAAAACGTGGAAAAATATTTAAAAATGCTGAAAAAAGCTTATCAAAACCAATTAAAGAAGAAATACCGACAGTTATAATTTCTGGATTTGGGCGTATGGGACAAATAATTGCACAAATGTTAGAATCAGAAAAAATATCTTATGTTGCTATTGATTCTAATGTAGATGAAGTAATTATGGCACGTGAATCTGGATATAATGTAATTTATGGGGATTCTACAAAAAAAGGAATATTATTGGCTGCTGGATTTAAACCCAGTAAAACAAAAGCCGTTGTCATAGCGGTAAACAATGAAGTCATCGCACGGGATATTGTTGAAACTTTGCGTACTTTATCACCAAGAACAAAAGTTTTTGCACGTGCCCACAGTTTAAAATCTTCAAAAGATTTAATTGCGATGGGGGTAAAATCTGCCATGCCTGAAATCATAGAATCTTCATTTATATTGGGGGGCAATGTTTTATCGGGACTTGGATTATCAAAAATAAAAATCAATTCTTTAGTGGATAATTTACGTATGAATGATTATGAAAATGTAAAAAAACCAATCGACACTAAATAGATATTATATTTGCTTTTGCAATACATAATTGCTATATTATCAAAAATCAGGAAGTACAAAATGAAAAAATTTTTGAAATATATAGCAGTTATTTTAATCGCATTTGTTGCAGATTTCTTTTCGAAAAATGCTCTGTTGGGATTTTTAGCGGTCAAATATGGTGATATGGTTTATGATGCAAATAAAATTTGTGCCAAATGTAACATAGAAGGCGTATTTGTTTCTTGGAAATATATTTTGGGCAAAGATTATGGTTTATCAAATTTATTTAACATACATTTTGTTTGGAATCGTGGAATATCTTTTTCGGCATTTAATTCAATTATGCCAATGATATTATGTGGGGTCAGTGCGATTATCATTTTGTATTTATGTTATTATTTATTCAGAAAAGCGGCCAATTATGAAAGGTTGCCTGTTGCGATGATTATAGGTGGTGCATTGGGTAATTTGGTCGACAGAATTCGTTTTGGGGCGGTTGCAGATTTTATTCAATGGCATATTGGCGGCTGGTGGACATTTCCTGCGATTTTTAATGTTGGTGATGTGTTCATAACTTTTGGCGTTATTTTATATTTAATAAATCTGTTTAAAAACAGAAAATGTTGTATGTGTAATTGTAAGAAATAAAGGAATACAGTAATGGTTCAGTATCTTAATAATAATTCTGGATTTAATCAATGGAATTCAATGAATACAGAAAAAAGACAACCAAAAAAGATGGGATTTTTTGGTTGGATGTTAATGTTTTTATTATCGTGGTGGTTGGTGGGTTTGTTTTTTCCTGATAACAAAAAGATTGATACAAATACACCACAACCTGTTGTCATAGAAAAATCATCTGTATCAGTAAACAAAATAGATTCTGATAAAATATCCGCCGATGTTCAAGGATTGCGTATTTATAACGTATCATTAAGAGATTATCAAAAATCGTCTGCAAGCCAAGAATCCGTATCATTATTAGATGGTGAAAATCACTTTATAGAAATTGGATTATTGTCTGGTAATACGCAAACACCAAATATAAATACGAAATGGGATATTGATGCAAACAATAATATGGTTTGGAATAATAATTCTAAAATCAAATTTAATCGGAACGTATCTATTGAAAATTATGTGATAAGAATATCGGATACAATCAAAAATAATTCCGGCAAAGAAATCAGTGTATCACCTTATGCACGTGTTATATATGGTAACACAGAAAAAACATCTGCGGCTGTTGAAACGGGTGGTGTTGTGTTCGCAAATTCGAATTTGAATTATGCAAATTGGATGAAATTAAATAAAAAATCTTTTGCATATTCAACAGTGCGTGGATATTTTGGATTTGCTGACCAATATTGGGAAACAATAGTTGCTTTGGATGCAAATGACCAGACCATCAGTTTAAAGCACAATGGTGATTTGTATATGGCTGATGGCAATGCTGCCGCAATTCAAATAGATGCAGGCCAAACAACTACAATAGATACGTATGTTTTTGCAGGTCCAAGAATCAAGAATATTTTAGATAATGCTTCTAATGATATTCCAAATTTATCAAAAACTATGGATTATGGTTGGTTTTGGTTTTTTGCTCAGCCAATGTTGTGGATGATAAATTGGTTGTTTTCAATGGTTGGTAATTATGGTGTTGCGATTATATTAATGACTTTGGTTTTAAGATTATTGATGTGGCCTTTGACACGCAAATCGTATGTATCAACAATGATGATGCAAAAAATGCAGCCAGAATTACAACGTGTGCAGAAATTGTATGCTAATGACAAAGCCAGATTGCAAATGGAAATGATGAAGGTCTATCAATCGCATAAAACATCGCCAATGTCTGGTTGTTTACCAATGTTAATTCAAATTCCAATATTTTTTGCATTATACAAAGCGTTATTGATTTCTGTACCGATGCGAAGTGCAAGATTTTTGTGGATATCTGATTTGGCTGCTATGGATCCTTATTTCATATTGCCGATTTTAATGGGTGCAACAATGATGCTGCAACAATATCTACAAAGCCCGAAAACAAAAACAAACGGCAATGATGCAGTTGCATCAACGCAAAAGGTTATGAAATGGATGCCGATATTATTTACGTTTATGTTTGCATGGATGCCGGCGGGTTTGGTGTTATATTGGACTATGTCAAACGTGTTCAGTATATTTCAGATGTATATAATTAAAAAATCAACAAAATAAAAAATGCCTAAACAGGCATTTTTTTATTCAGATTGTAAATATTTTAATAACCCATCTGGTGTTTGTATTGTTATGTTTTTAATTCCAAATGCACGTTTTGTAAATTGAACACACGTAATTGGATGTGTTTTCAATGCGTGTTGTATATTGAATTGTTTATTGTATTGAACAAATTTCCATCCAAACTGTTCCAGTATTTTTAAATCTTTGTATTTAACAGCAATCAAAGATATTGTTTTTGGTTTTATGAATTGATAAATAATGCATTTATCGTCAATTATTACAACAGGTGCTGTGTGACGAAAATGTCGGCATATTATGCGTGCATATAATTTATGTGATTTGGTAGAAAATCCTATGTATATCATTTGTGTTTACCCCGTAGAGTAGTTCTGATTTATTCCCTCAATCCATAAATCAGAATAATAAATTAATCGATTAACCAACCTTTGTTATGTGCTGCTTCTGTTAATGTATCCATAGCAGTATTCCATAACATGGCTGCTTTGTTTTCGGAATAAATATATTGATGTGGTGCACGTCTTTTATCACCAAATTTTTTCATAACGTTTAATTGTGCGTTTGATAATTTACCAGATAAATATAATTTGGTAATCAGTGTTTCTACATCTAATAATTCACAAGGTCTATGTATACTTGCACCATGATGTACAAAACCGTTTTGTGCCGCCTTAGAATAAATAAACCAAAACCACAGTTGTTCAGCGTTCTGAAATTTTTCTGCATAGTTTATATTATTGTCAGCAAGTGTATTTAACATTTTTTCTCCTTTTTTGATTTGTTAATTATATTTGCATCATTCTTGATGCAATAAAATTTAGAGCAAAAATTGAATTATGTAAAATCATACAACTGTGAATAGAAATCCGAATCAGAAAACCGATTCGTAACAGGTTTTTTTGTTTATATAATCGAATCGATTTGTATAAAAAAAATCTGCAAATGCAGATTTTTTATTCAACGATAATTGGTGGAAAACAATTGCCCCCTGAATCTGGACAACAATTGAAACCATCTTCGCCCATATCTGTATAGGTTTCACCCGGACAACATCCATTCATATCAGGAGCAGAACCATCATCACAAGTCAACACTTCGTCTTCTGCAGGTTTTGCAAACGGATTCAGAATTGTTTTATCATCATCTGCATATTGCAACCCCAAAACTTCTTCATTATAGGCTTTTTTCTGTTCATCGGTACCAGTCTGGGTAACATGCAATCCTGTTTTTGCGTCTTGTGTATACGTAACATTTCCATAGGTATCTACTGCATTGTCTTTTACATTTTGATTATATACCGCATCCTTTGCCAGATTCTTGGCAACATAATTCTTGGACTCGCAATATAACAATATTGTTCTGTAATCGTAATCATATTTATTTGTTTTCCAGCTATTGTCTTTAATAGTCCATTTGCCACTGCTGTCATCACAATATTCATCTAAATCCCAAGATCTGACCTGTCCAATCCAAGAAGGCTGTGTTCTGTCAACTCTTACATCGGCCTTTAAATCTTTCCATCTGCGACGTAGGTTATCTTCGCCCCCTGTACTGAACGAACATTTTTTGCCTTTGATATCAGGACAATTAACCACCAAATCAACAGGTGAATAAACATTTATACGCGTTCCAGCTGGTATAGAAAACGGTGGTACCGTGTTGCTGATTGCATCCACAACCAATTTATTGGTAATACGATTCCATTGATTTATTATTTCTTGTTTTGCCATTTCAGAAGAACGTATTGTTCCAGATTGAACAACGGTATTGTTATCCAAATTTATCTGGTTAACAAAACTGTCTGCTATCGGTGCAATCATGTTAACTGCGGCAGGAACCATCGCGGTCAATATTGGTATAACCATCTGTTCTACATAATCTGTGCTGCCGCGTCCTGGTACACCGACACGTCCCTGTGCGTCACCAGAATAAGGGTCATCTTCCTTGTCTGGGAAATTGAACTCCACACCATCTGGACGAATAAATTGATACCATTTAATATTCATACGCCCAAATGATTGATATGGGCCAGGCAATTCACCAGCCAAATACCCCATTAACAAAGTACCGGTTGGAATAATAATTGTTCGCCCATCATCAGAATATACATTCCTGTCAACCGTTGCACGTACAGGGATGCTGTAATTTTTTTGGGGATTACAGCCTGTCTCGCCTGTGGCAAGAGTACTGCATCCATAAACGCTGGCATCTGCACGTACTTCTGACACAATTGTCGCTGGAATGGGTTTAAATTGACGCAATATAAAGGTCCTGTCGTATGGCTGTGATGATACAACACGTTCGCTAGGTTGTGCGGATCCAAGATATTTTTTGGTGTCCACGACATTTACAAATTTATCTTTTTTTGCTTCACTAAGCAATTGCATACTGTGCAATGAAGGGTCTTCGTTATCACCAATTTGTACCCATTTTGCATTTGCACCAAATTTGCCATTTGTTAACGACAAAGATGTATTTTTTGGTGCTGAAAGTCCTATATCTTCAAGGGTTAACCCACGATTTTTTACATTTCTGTATCCTATATGGTCGGCATCAGTCCCGATTTTAGAACCATCTTTCAAAGATGTTATAACACCAGTAGCCCAATCATATTTCCCAGTTGGGTTTGAACAATCTTTGTCAGAAAACGGATGAAAATAATTCGCACCCCTGTCTGGTTTTATCCAACCAATTTGTATACCTGATTGGTTATAACCAGGAATCGCAAAATCAGAACAACTTCTAGACGGTAATACGACATCATTTCTTTGTTCTGTCAGAACGTTTTCAAACGGATTTGTTGGCGCAATTATACTGATTTGCTTTGCGGCGGTTTCCTGAAAGTTTGGTAATTCTTCATTGCCTTCAGAACCAGAAACATCTTCTTGGGAATCATTGACATCTTGTTCTGAAACAGTATCTGATTCTGTAATATCTGCAGATTTTTCTTCTTCGTCAACATCCTTTACAGGTTGTTCAGGTTCAATCTTTTGTAAAGATTCCGGTTGTTGCGATTTGGTATTATTATTTGCACTGTAAATAACAGGAATTTCTTTCTGTTCTGTATCATCATTATCGGGCAAATGATATTTTATAACCAAAGAAGTTTTTGTTTCTGGTTGTTCTGTGTGTGGTTCATATACCATATTTATATCGCACGTATTATTTTTGGGTTTATCCGAACAATTATTATTGTACGTCCAATCATTGTTTTCTTCGTCAAGAATGTGTATATCATCGATAAAAACAGTATCAGATACAGTCAGTGTAACGGTTTGACTTTTGCTTTCGCCGACAATCGTATTAACAAAATTCAATTCTGCCGGAATAAAGGACCATTCTATTGTCTTGTTTTCTTTTACTTTGGGCTTGCTGTTTCCTGTGTCAACATGCTTTCCAACCAACAACGTTAAAAGAATTAAAACCACAACAAACGCCGCAGCCAACAATAACCACTGAATATGCTTTGGTGTTGTCTGTCGAAATTCTATAAACAATTGTTTGATACGTTTCATTTTTTTTATTGCATTCTAACTACGTGGCAACTGGAACCACTGAATTTTAATAACTGATCACATAGTTGTTGTGCGGTTTCTATGTTTGCCAAAGGTCCAATACGCAAACGATATAAACGTGCAGATTTAGAATCAGCACCTAAATCACCAACACCTTGTTCATCAACGGCAAAAAACACACTATTTTGGTATGGAGTTAACAATCCGACCCCATCGTTACCACTGAATTTACCCAATAAACTATTCCAATAATCATTTAATGCTTTGACCGATGTATCAGATTTTAATTCTATGGCCACACCATTTTGATTGCTTGTAATCAAAGGTATGTTTGTTTGTGGTAAATACGAACCAGCGGTTACACGTGCAGTTGGAATCATATTTGCAGTAACACTACCTGATGTGGTAACACCCGACATCGCTGCACCATACATTGCGTTTGGTTGGTTGTAAACCACAGTTGGACTGGCGGTATAATTGTTTATATTTGCATTTATCGCATATTGTTCATCATTGTATGCAATTGCACCCAAAGATTGATTAGCCGCCAAGGATTGTGCAACGTTTGCTTCCGCTAAGGCCATTACAGATGCAGTATCAGCAATCAAGAAAGGTTTTTCACGTTTTTTGATACAAACAATTCTTTGACCACTGCGTAAAACCATATCCCCAACAGCTTCTACTATTAATAAACGTCCGTCTTCACCATCTGTGCGAAAACCAACAGGTGTTTCACCGCCTTCGACCAACAAAGATACCACAGGACGCTGTGTCATAGAAATTACTTTGTCACCAAAATCTATGTAAGTAAATATTCTGTCACGCCATACACGTTCTGGTGCGATAACATAATCGTCTGGATTTGGAACGAATATATCTAAATCAAAACGAAATTCAGATGGGTCAATTTTCATGGTTTTTATCCAACCATAATCTTCACCATCAACCCCCAATGTAGATTGAACCGTTGTTTGTTTTTTGAATACAGAAGCCATAGTACCAGCAGATGTTGCTGCGTTGTTTGCGGTGTTTACTACGGTTTCGCCATTGCCCAAAGAAATATCAACTTGGGAATAAGGTATTTCTTTATAATCTATAGGATACGCACGCAGATAAAATATGTATTTATTTCCAGATTGACCAGAAACAATCAAATTCGTGTCATTACCCTGATTGGTTGGTTTTGGTTGAATGTACATAGTCTGACTGCCTTGTGCGGTTTCGATTTCAAACAAGGTTGGGTCACCCATCATAACTTCTGCAACAGCTTCACCAGCTGGCAATGTCACCAATGTAGCCATGCCTGCACGGGTTTTTATTGGTAACACAGTCCCTGTTGACCAAACAAGATTTGCATAACCTGGTTGACTGGATCCAGCGGCCATATTTGCATTCGGATTATCCCATGCGGATTGATAATCTGCTATGGCAGGAAACGCACAGCAAATTATTGCTAACAAAGAAATATTAAATTTATAAGTTTTCATAAACGTCATTGCCCAAATCCTTCCTTATAAAATCAGGTTCCAAATCCGACAAAGGGTCAATACCTTTGTTATTATTTTCGTCTATTACTTCATATCTCGTAATCTGGATTCCCAAAGGATTATTGCGTAATTCTTCCAGATTATCTGATATAATATTACCCGAATATGATTGTACTTCTATGTCTATCTTATAACTTTTTTTATCTGTCTGTCCACCACTATTTTGATTATAGCAAACTCTGTTGAAAGTAACATGGTATACATTGCCGGTCGGTTCCACTTTTTTAAAATCGATTGTACAATAAATACCATACAATCTGTGCGACATCACGTCTTGGTACACAGTAGTTTTTATAAATTCATCGTATATTTCTGGTGAAGACCAAGACTTCACGACGGTGTTCCATTTATCAACAGTTACACGCATTTGCTTTTCCAAAGCGTTTCTTGCTATTACATAAGCACGAACAACACCTTCTAAATATTCTGGTTTAAAATCTTTTTCTCTCGGGTTTGGTTGTTCCAGTACGTAATCCACAGTACGACTTTGACGGCGCAAGAAAAATACCTCTGGCCGTGTCAATGGTGCCATGTTCATCAAAGTAACAAACAGCATAGTTAACACAACAACCGATGCGGCCAACACGAACGTCAGTGTTTTTGACATTAAAACCGGTGGTTCTACAACTTTTGTCACAATATTCCCTCACATTATTACATGGATTGTAGCCAATTTTATTTAATATGTGCAAGCAAAAAATAACAAAATAATATTTTTTTGTGCCATGTTATTTTATTTAATTTGATGAAATGGATGATTTTTTTGCTTGCGATAAATTTTTTAAAATATTATAATGTTTCCGCTTGATTTTTAATATTGGTGTGCTATGCTTGCACCGATTATCGGTATATAAATAACAAAATTTGGGGTGTTTATGGGGATTTAAGCGTAGAATTTATTAAAATAGGGGCTTAGTTCAACGGTAGAATATCGGTCTCCAAAACCGCGGATGAGGGTTCGATTCCTTCAGCCCCTGCCAAAAACAAAATGTATCGGTAAAACAGGACAAATCGGAAAGTTTTTATGAAAAAAATATTAGAATTTATTAAAGCAGTACGTTCAGAATGGTTTAAAATTGTTTGGCCATCTCGTGAAACCGTCATCAAAACAACTATACAAATATTGGTATTTTCTGGATTGGCGGCATTATTCTTTTTTGTCGTTGATGGTATTTTGAATACACTGGTTGGTTGGATTTTTTAAAAGTACAAAGGAATAGGGTATGGAAGAAAAAATGCAATGGTTTGTCGTAAATGTTCACACAGGCAGCGAAGATAAAGTTGCCAGAGAATTACGGGAACAAATTGATAAACGTAAATTGAATGCTTGTTTTGGGGAAATTTTGGTTCCTACACGTGAAGTTGCTGAAATCAAGGCTGGAAAGCGTGTTAAAACAGAAAAAAAATTTTTTCCTGGATATATTGTTGTTCAGATGATTATGAATAACGAAACTTTTTCTTTGGTCAGATTGTTACCACAGGTTATTATGTTTTTAGGACAAAAGGTCAAGGGACAACCAAGACCTATTGCAATCAGTGAAACAGAAGCCAGACGTTTGTTAAAACAAGTGGAAGAAGGTTCTGTTGTTACAGAAGATACTGTTTATGAAGAAGGTCAAGAAGTTCATGTT
>JAEEGL016390615.1_pt1 | contig 10669 bp, 5 predicted proteins | sample 9134231 | NCBI WGS metagenome assembly JAEEGL01 (sample SAMN16246548, study PRJNA631951) | gut metagenome | biome: gut microbiome; feature: rumen; material: fiber-attached | host: Bos | place: Iran: Karaj | collected 2018-10 | reverse complement strand
GCACGATACAGATCAAACTGAACGACCTGCAGGATTCCGCCCTTGAGGGGAGCGGCCGCAGGGTCAGGCTCAGCTTCTGGAACGACGCTGCATGTCAGACGCCTATCGACAGCATGGCGGACGTGATCATCAGCAGCGACGCAGATCTGAAGATGATCGATGAGGGCGGGTTCAGCACGCAGGTAAGCTTCGACGTGGCGGCTTATCTGAAAGCCGGCGGCGACGAGGCCGTGGAGATCACGGACGGCGGCGTTCCGGTCTATATCATGGCCGAGGTGCTTCAGGACGTAAACGGAAAGACGGTCACTGTGCCCGAGCCGGCGAAGTCCAACAACTATGCCGCCGTTACCTGTGAGAACATCAGGCTCCGCACAGGCCAGGACGTGCTGATCAGCAGCGATACGGCGGCGGAGAACGGAAGAACTTCCGTGACGGTCCACCTGCAGAACACCAGATTGACCTCCACCAGGACCGGCAACCTTATCGTCTATCTGCTGGATGAAAACGGCAAGATCATCGCGCAGCAGCAGAGCTACGATGTTGCCAGGCCTAATAACGGACTGATCACGCTTGGAGGCGAGGAAAAGAAGGACGTATCCTTCACCTTCGACGCGGTGGGCGCATCCCTGCGCTTCGCTTATACCGACCTGCTTATGGGAGACGACACTTCCGACATAGGCGCGCTTGAGATCGAAGGGATAACCGGGATCTCCGCAGGCATGTTCACGGACGGCGCGGCCGAGGTGAGCGTGGACGATATGTCCGGTACGGTGAACTATACAGCCGCGGCTGAAAGCCCGCTGGCAACGGTGGGCGTGTCCCTCGTGTCGGGAGAGACCGCGGAGCTGCTGCCTGACAGCGATAAGGAGATCTACCGCGCCGCCGGAAAGCTGGCTTTGACGCCGGGCACGGATACGGTCATCCGGATCCACGTAGAAAATACGACGGCGGAAGGAGAAACGGAAAAGGACTATACTCTGACCATCCACAATAACGGGGCTCCGGACATCGGCGCGGCTTTTGACCTGCACTCAGGCTCCTCCGTGACGCTGCTGGCAGGCGCCCAGCCCATGCCCGCTTCACCCGGGTATCCGCTCTCCTATCACTGGTATGCCTGCGACGCGGAGGGCGGGAACAGGACTGAGATCTCGGGATGTGCTGATCCGACTGCCGCGCAGACCGATGTGACGGGCAGCTTCGGCTCGGCGCCGGTATATTTCATCTGCGAGATAACAAGGACGAAGCTTGACGGCAGCACGGCGTCTTATCTCAGCAACGTGGTCGCCGTATCCGCTGACCGTATCATCACCCTGAGACCTCTGAACGTAAGCAAGGTGTACGGCGATGAAGACCCTGAACTGCGGTGTATAAGCGACGATCCGACCGACGCGCAGGTGTATGCCATGGGCTTTACAAGCCACGACGAGATGCGCAGTGTCTGGAGCAATTTCCTTGCGTATGAACTGACCTGTACCCGTGATGCGGGCGAAGATGTGGGCGTATACACGGTCAGGCCTCAGCTCGGCACGCGCACCTTCGGCGAATATTACTTTGCCCTTGAAAGCGGTACTATGACGATAGGACCGGCGCCTGTGACCGTGACAGCGGATATCAAGACAAAGTTCACGGGTGAGCCGGATCCTGAATTGACCGCTTCCGTTACGGGACTGAAAAACGGTGACACGGCGGATGTGATCTCCTTTGAGATCGCCCGCGAGGCCGGAGAGGAGCAGGGCACTTATGTCATCACCCCGGGCGGCGATGCGGTCCAGGGGAATTATACGGTGACCTTCGTTCCCTCGACCCTGCTTATCAGTGCCGCCCACAGGCACGACGGCATAAGCTTCCTGCCATGGAACGATCCGGAGCATCTCCCCTCCGAGCCCGGAAATTATTATCTGGCGTGTGACGTGACTCTGAGCAGCGCGTGGGAGACAGGCTATAATGACGCGTACGATGCGACCGGAGAATACGCGGTCTATAACATCTGTCTGAACGGGCATACGGTCAGCGGTGAATACAGCTATCTCTCCGTCAGCCACGGCACACAGCTCAAGCTGTACGACGATACGGAAAACGGCTGCATTACCGGCCTTGGCGGGAGCTCCTTCGGCGCTGTGTGTGTAGAGAGCGAGCTCGATCTTTACGGCGGCCGTATCACAGGAAACTCAAGCAGCTCCTGCGGCGGCGGTGTGTCTGTCATGCAGGATGCCGTCTTTAATATGTTCGGCGGCGAGATCAGCGGCAATACTGCCGGAGATAAGGGCGGAGGCGTCTGTCTGCAGAGCGGCCGGTTCAATATGTACGGCGGCGAGATCAGCGGCAACTTCGCACGATACGGTGGCGGCATCGCCATTGACGATTCCGGATGGCAGCAGGTCTCCTGCAGTATTTCCGGCGGTAAACTGTCCTATAATGGGTCACAGACCGGACATGGGGACGAAATATACTATAACGCGTCCTTTGAAACGCTTGAGCAGATCCGCGAATGGGCCGGAACCGAAGAAGCCGCGCTCGAAGCATATCGCCCCGACTCGCTCACGATCTCCGGCGGAAGGATCGAAGGAGCCGAAAGCACGATAGCTATCGATGTCCATTCCGGACAGAACTTCGTCCTCTCGGGAAGGGTCGAGGTCAGCGGGGCCGTCCTGACTGCAGCGGACAGGCCGCTTGCCATTACGGACGAGCTCAGCGGCACATACCGGATCGCTCTGGTCGAGCCCGGTGAGGAGGACCTGACGTTTACGGCCGGCGTCTTTACAAACGGCCTTGGCGGCAATGGCATTGCCGGAAGCTTCATCAGCTATGATCAAAGCTATATCGTTACCACAGCGGCAAACGGAGAGGCTCAGCTGGTCGATAGAAGCTCCGTCAATGTTTATACGATCACATTCAAAAATGATGACGGCAGCGAACTGGCATATCTTGACGTCGCCGAAGGCGAGATGCCGGTCTATCCCTTTGGGACTCCCGAAAAGGAAGGCTGCATCTTCTCCGGCTGGGAGCCCGTGATCGTCCCAGCCTCCGGTGACGCGGCCTATACCGCGGTATATGCGGGGTCCGAAGGTCCGAGGTTCAGAGGCCATCAGATAGTACTGAGCGGGCAGATCGGCATGTATTATTATCTGACGATCCCTGAAGAGTATGTAAACGGCAGCTATATGGAGTTCGACATAGGCGGGCAGAAAACAAGGGTCGATACTACGGCCGGTTTAAAACAGCCGGATGGGCGGTTCCGCTTCCTCTGCGGGATCAACGCGGTCCAGATGGCGGACGCCATCACTGCGGTCTTCCATTACACCGAAGGTGAGACGGAAAAGACCGTTGAGTACGTCACCACTGTTGAGGATTATCTGGATATCCTCATTACCAATGCGGATAATGATCAGGCGTATGCCGCAGCGGCAGGATCAGCCAAGGCTCTGAACGATTACGGTTACTATTCTCAGCTGGCTGTTGATGCTGAAGCTGCCCATACACGAATGAAGAAAGCCTACAGGAGCGTTTCCGACCTGATTACTGAATTAAACGGCTACGGGATCACGGCGACGCTCGGATCCGGTGTGACGTCCGCCACCTATTCGCTCAGCCTGACTTCCGAAACGAAGATAAACCTGTTCTTCGTAACAGACGGTTTAGTGCTGACAAAGGAGAACACTGATGTCACAGTGAGTGACGGCACTACCTTCGATTGGACTTTGGAAAAGATCGGGGCGCGGTACCGCGTTCAGATCACAGGTATAAATGCAGCTGAGCTTGGTTCCGTCTTTACCGTCACGATAGACGGAGGGACAGTCGTGACAGCATCGGCGCTGTCATATGTGCAGCAGGTATTGTCGCCCGGGTCAACGGTCAGCGATGAGGTCAAACGCTCTGCCGCAGCCTTGTACAGCTTCTTTGATGAGGTGCGCAAGTACAACAAACATTGATCTGGAGGGATCAGTCATGGAGAAATATGTTGAGCCTGAAATGGAAGTCATCCTTTTTGAAAGTGAGGATGTGATCACGACGAGCGGCGAGGATCCGATGTTTCCCGAGATCCCCATCCCTATCGGCGGATAAGGAAGGTAACTCTTTACGAGACGTGGAGGTGTTCCATATGAAGAAAAAGCGCGTGCTGCCGTTCATTATCTGCCTTTGTCTGTCCATGAGCCTGCTGAGCACGGCGGCTTTTGCCGAAGGCTTTACCGACGCAGATGTCATTGCCCCGGCTTATCGGGAGGCGGTGGCTGCGATGGCGGAACGCAGCGTGCTGGGCGGATATCCGGACGGAAGCTTCAGGCCGGAAGCCACACTGACGAGGGAACAAGGCGCAAAGATCATTACATATCTTTGCATCGGCAAGGCTGCGGCTGAGGAGCTGCGCTGCAGCAAAGCACCTTTTGATGACGTGGACGCCGACCGCTGGTCAGCGCCCTATATCGCCTGGTGCGTGGAGCATGGCATACTGCACGGCTACGGAAACGGGAAGTACGGCCCCGCCGATCACCTGACCGGTGATCAGTACGCCAAAATGCTGCTGTGCGCTCTGGGCCTTGCGCGGGAAGGTCATTACGCGAACGGCTCATCGCCCTGGTACAAGGCCGTGAGGGAGGACGCGCGGAAGGCGAAGCTCTATGACGGCGACCCGGCCATGGAAACGAGCCTGCCCATCACCAGAGGACAGGCCGCGCTTTTGAGCCGGAACACAGTGGATGCGGCGGAAAAGCAAGCTCAGACGTCCCCCGCGCCTGCACCGGGCCGGGACAGCGATGCAAAGACGCCTTCAGCCGGCATCGATGCCGATCCCGCGCCGAAGCCGGCTGAAGGCCATAGCGGAGCTGAGGCATCAGGCGGCGTAAACGTGGATGACAACGGGGACGTCCTGTTCCCGGAAGCTCCGTAACTTCCGTCCGATAATAAAGACCGGACAGTTCAAAACAGGTTTAAAAAAGACCGGCGCGCCCCAGGCAGCCGGTCTTTGCTTTTTCTACATCAGCGGGGCGAAGAATTTCATTATGAAGCCCATGACGCGGTAGCTGAGCTTTTCGCGGGCTATGCTCTCAGCGCTTACCGGAGCGCAGGCTTTAAGCGTCTCACTGAAGTCCCGCTCTATGTCCGCGACGCAGGCGGTCTTGAACATATAGGCGGCGCACTCGAAGTGGTGGTAGAGGCTGCGGTAGTCGAGGTTTATGGTCCCGACCACAGCCTTGATGCCGTCGCTCACGAAGACCTTCGAGTGGACGAAGCCGGGCGTGTATTCGTATATCTTTACGCCTGCGGCAGTGAGGGCCTTGTAATGGGATTTCGCCAGTGCGTAGGCAGCCTTCTTATCCGGTATTCCCGGCAATATTATCTTTACGTCGACGCCCCGGCGCGCGGCGTATTCGATAGCCGTCATGAGTTCTCCGTCGAGTATCAGGTAGGGCGTCATTATATGCACGTAGCTGGTCGCGCGGTAGAGTATGTCTATATATACGCTTTCCCCGACCTTGCAGCCGTCCAGAGGGCTGTCGCAGTAGGGCAGGGTATAGCCCTCGTTAGGCCCTGCCGAAGGCAGCATGTCGAGAGGATGGGGCGGCTCGTTAAGCTCTCTGAAGTCGGGTAGATCCATCGGTTCTTTCACGCTGCTGTTCCACTGCTGCACGAACATGAGCGTAAAGCTCTCGGCGGCGCGGCCTTTCAGCATCACGGCGGCATCCTTCCAATATCCGAAGCGCGACGTGCGGTTTATATATTCGTCCGCGAGGTTGACCCCGCCGGTGAACGCAGTACGCCCGTCAACGACAGTTATTTTGCGGTGGTCGCGGTAGTTGTAGTGCGAAGAGAATGCGGGCATTATCGGCGCGAAAGGAGCGGCCTTGATGCCCTTCTTTTCGAGCAGCTTCCAGTAGCCGGCAGGGATCTGGAACATCTCGCACATGCCGTCGTACAGCACCCTGACGTCGACTCCGGCAGCGGCCTTTTCCGAAAGTATCTCGAGTATCCTTCCCCACATGTAGCCTTCCTGGATTATGAAGTACTCCATGTATATAAACTTCTCCGCGCTCTGAAGCTCTGTCAGCAGGGCTTCGAACATCTCTTCCCCGCAGGAGAAATAGCTGGCCTCGGAGTCGTCGTATACGGGGAAGCAGCCGGTAGTATTTATGAATGCGGCGAGGTCTTCGGTGCCGTCGCCCTCCGCCTCGACAGATTCGAGAACGCCTTCGGGCTGCCTGAGCGCGTTCCTCGTCTTTTCAACGTTTTCTTCGACACGCTTCTTCAGCTTGCGGTGGCCTATGTTCAGCTGCGTGAAGCCCAGCATCACCGCGGCGGGCAGGGGCATCACCGCGATAAGGAACATCCATGTGAGTTTCGCGGAGCTGTCCATATCGTTGTTGAACAGGTAGATGACCGAGATGATGATAAACACGGTCTGTACCGCGGTCGCGTAACCCGTCAGCTCGGACAGCCAGACGTAGAACACCAGCAGAAGCACGAACTGCATCGCAAGCAGCAGCAGGATCACGGGGAACCGGCTGAACAGCATGTGCAGCATTCCGTTTTTTACAGGCTTTGCGAGTCTTATGATCTTTTCATCTTCTTTCATGGCTTCCGCTCCTTCAGCATTACGCATTATACTACAGTTCTGCCGCTTTTTCATTATTGACTTGAGACATAAAAGCATAGTATGGTATATCTAGTGACAGTTCGGACTTTAGTTTAAGCTTGGAATGATAACGGAGAAAAGAGTCTTTAAACAATGAATATTTTTGATGTGATATCCCTGCTCGGCGGCCTCGCGATGTTCCTTTACGGAATGAGGCTCATGGGCGATTCCCTTAAGGAAAACTCGTCAGGCGCGCTGAAGGTCGCGATGGGCAAGGTCACGAACAACCCGGTCAGGGCGTTCATCCTCGGCGTTCTCGTAACGGCGGTCATCCAGTCTTCGACCGCGACCATAGTCATCACGTCGGGCCTCGTAGGCGCGGGCATACTGACCCTGCATCAGTCGCTCGGCATCATAATCGGCGCCAACGTCGGCACCACCGTTACAGGCCAGATAATCAGGCTGCTCGACATCAACGCAAGCGGCAGCACCAGCTGGCTCAGGTTCTTCCAGCCTTCCACCCTCGCTCCCATAGCCCTGATAATCGGCATAGTGCTGATAATGGGCAATTTCGTGAAGAATTCCCGCTCCGTGGGTAATATAGCAATAGGCTTCGGCGTGCTGTTCTCAGGCCTTCTCAACATGACCAGCGCCGTCAACGCTCTCGCCAGCTCGGGCATGATAGAGCGCCTGTTCTCCGGCCTCGGGGAAAGCCCGGTGCTCGGTTACGTTACCGGTGCCGGCGTCGCGTTCATGCTGCAGAGCTCTTCCGCGACCATAGGTATACTCCAGGCCTTCTCGCAGACGGGCATGCTGACCTTCAAGGCCATTTACGCGGTCATCGTAGGTATCTACCTCGGCGACTGCGTCACCACAGCGATAGTCTGCTCCATAGGCGCCAAGCCCGAAGCCAGGCGCGTAGGTATAGTCAATATCCTGTTCAACCTCAGCGAGACCGTTCTGGTCCTCGTTGTCGTCGCCGTGATCCACAGGCTTGGGCTGCTCGACGCTCTCTGGGAGCGCACGGTCAATTCGAGCATCATCGCCAACACCAACACCATCTTCAACTTCGGCTGCGCCATAACGCTGCTGCCGGTCGTTGGCGTCTACGAGAAGCTCAGCCGCAAGATAGTCAAGGACGAGCCGGAACCCGAAGACAAGTACAAGGACGAGCTCCTGGCACTCAACCCCGTGTTCTTCAACACTCCCGCTCTCGCCCTGCAGAGCTGCTACAACATGCTGATCACCATCTTTGGGGCGTCCAAGGCCAATATCGAGCGTTCGTTCAAGCTTTTCGAAAAATACGATTACGCTGTCTATAAAGAGATAATGGAGACCGAGAACGATATCGACAGGCTCACGGACAGGCTGAGCAGATATACGGTCGAACTGCTGCCGCATCTGCAGCTCGATTATCTCGTGTCCATACTTGACCAGTATTACCGCGTGACCGCGGAGTTTGAACGTCTCGGGGACCATGCCGTAAAGCTCGCTTATCACGCGGATGAGCTCGCTCAGAACGACAAAAAGCTTTCATCCGCCGCGCTTTCCGAGCTCGCAGTGCTCGAGGACGCGATCATGAACATACTCGACGAGACTGAGCAGACCTTCCGCAAGCGCGACGTGGACGCCGCCCGCCGCATAGAACCTATGGTGCAGGTCATCAGCGACCTGGTCACCCATCTGAAACAGAACCACCTGAAGCGCATGAGCCGCGGCGAGTGCGACATCTTCGCCGACAGCATCTTCGGCGACATGATGGTGGAGTTCCGCCGCATAGCGGACGCCTGTTCGAACGTCGGCGTCGCTACGGTGGTGCGCGTGACCCCGGCCCTTGCCGATCACGAGCACATATATTACGAGAGCCTGCACGACGGATCGAACGAAGAGTTCAACACCGCCTACAGGCGCGCCTACAACCGTTACTTCTCCCTGCTCAAGCATGACGGCAGCATCTCTCCGGAGGCGCCGAGCTTCGCCGCGGACGCCCAGCCTTTGCCTGTGCTCAAGGGGGAACCCGAAGCGGAGTAGAGCAACAGTTTCCGTACAGACCGCGAATATGGAACGCGGCAGCCTCTTAATGGCTGCCGCGTTTTTTTATACAAACAAAGCGCACGCCTGCGCTCCATTTATGCTCGGCAATTTGTGCAGAAATGCTTGAAAATTAAGCTTTCTGCATTGATTGTTGTCGATCCGGCTGATAAAATAATACGTGTGAATATTGTTGTCTTTCAGAGCCTTACGGACAAGGGAGAGTGATCATACAGATGAGAGATCTTAAGCATCTGATTTACTTCGAAGATCTGCTGCAGACCGCCAATAACGCGCTGGTGCAGCAGGCAAAGGCAGAAGGAGGTGTGTGCGCCGCCTTCAGCTGCGAGAACGTTCCCGAGCCCCTGCTGAACCTTGGGAACGCTTTTTCGATACGTCTGTTCGCTCCAAACAGCGGGTCCCTTGACATAGCGACATACTACATGACCAATCTCCTCTGCGAGACCAGCCGCGCCCTGCTCGAAAGGGCGATAGAGGGCGGCTACAATTTCGCGGACTGCCTTATCGCGCCTGACGGATGCACCATGATGAACCGCTGCGTCGAAAACATGGAGCTCCTCAAGACCATGGGCGCGGATAACGACAGGTTCTTCTGGCAGTACATGGAGATCCCCCTCAAGTGCGACGAGAACAACCTTGAGCTCTACAAGCTGCAGTGCAAAAACCACATCCTTGAACCGCTCAGCAAAAATTACGGCATCGACATCTCGGACGACGCGATACGCAAGGCCGTCGAGGAGCACAACCGCGTCTGCAGGCTCATACGCGAGATAGGGGACTTCCGCAAGGAGCTCAGGCCACGCATCACGGGTTACGAGTTCCACGTGCTGACGCTGGCCAGCTACGTCTGCCCCAAACATCTGATAATAGACAAGCTCGAAGAGACCCTCGAAGAGCTGAAGACCCGCGAGCCCGACGACAGGCCCTACAGGGCGCGCGTGCTCATGGTCGGCAGCGAGGTCGATGACAGCGCCCTCATAAAGCTGATAGAAGAGACTGGCGCCTACGTCTGCGCCGACCGCTTCTGCTTCGGTTCGCTGCCCGGCCGCAATCCCATAGAGATGGCCGAAGGCGAAGACCCGCTCACCGCTGTCTGCCGCAAATACATGACCCAGTGTCAGTGCCCGCGCATGATGAACATGGAAAAGGTCTACGGCCGCAAAAAGTACGTGAACGAGCTGGCGCACGAATACAACGCGGACGGCATCATCTACGAGCAGGTCAAGTTCTGCGATCCCTGGGCGTACGAGAGGATGCTCGGTTCCACCATGCTGCGCGAAGACTACGGCTTCCCGGTGCTCTCTGTCGACAGGCCCTATAACATCTCGCAGTCGGCAGGCCAGATGCGAACCCGCGTGCAGGCCTTTGTCGAAAGCATCGAGATCAAGAAGCTCAAGAAGGGGGAAGCGCAATGAAGAAGATAGATAAAGTAGTCGATCCCAACTGGCACAGAAAAGGCGACCAGCGTCTGGGCGTGCTGTTCAACGACGGAAAGGTCAGAAGGCGCCGCGAATGGCGCGGCGTGAAGGATACCTTCTACGACTACACCAGATGGCTGTACATAATGTCCATACTTGCGCGCTTCATCGTCAAGCCCCGCAACATCAAGGCCATGTTTCGCTACCGCTGGATGGCGAACTACCTCGCGGTGCCCCACATGCTCGACAAGTTCACCATGGGCCTGCGCGACGAGTCACTGCGCATAGTGCATACCTCGCTCGACTTCGTGGTCTATGACGTGGCCCAGACCATGGAAAAGGTCTTCCGCGGAGACCGCAAGACCGGCAACGATGAGGAGTTTTCGAAGAACTGCGTGCTCACCGACGAGAACGCCATGACCGCCTTCATGATGGGCTTCCCCGACGTTCAGGCGATACTGCGCGAGGTCCCGACCATGTTCGTGGCCAACCTTCTGACGCAGAATTCCACCACTCACTATCTTGACGTGGCTCAGGAATTCGGCCTTCCCGGAGACGTGTGCCCCATGCCCGAGGCTGAGGTCGGCATTTCCATCGAAGACGACTTCCCGGTGCTCGGCTGCTGCGCGGT
>JAEEGL016010844.1_pt1 | contig 10669 bp, 14 predicted proteins | sample 9134231 | NCBI WGS metagenome assembly JAEEGL01 (sample SAMN16246548, study PRJNA631951) | gut metagenome | biome: gut microbiome; feature: rumen; material: fiber-attached | host: Bos | place: Iran: Karaj | collected 2018-10 | reverse complement strand
GGTCGCGTACATCGAATATGTCGAATCACTGAATCAGAATCCATGATAGCGGGGGAGCCATTATGAGAGAATACAAGAATCTGGAAATGGAAGTCATTACTTTTGAGGATGCTGACGTTATAACGGACAGCAACGGTGATCGCACAACACCCGAACAAGATGGGTAGACAACTGTAAGGAAACAATAAGGAATACCTCCTATGTGACCGATGGATGCCGGTCTGCAAAGGGGGTATTCTGCCTTTCCGGCGGATCTCACGTACATTTTTGCAGCATGTATTGACAGAAAAGCCGGCTGCTGTATAATTCTAATGAACAAGAATGCGGAATCCGCAAAATGTTTCATAGGATAATTAACAGTAGACTCTTACTTAAATGAACAGAAACGGAATCAGCATTTATATTGAAATCCACGCAACAGAGCAAAAAAGTTGACAAAACGTCAAATATTTTGTTGACAAACGGGGAAAAAGCGGGTATACTCATTTTGCACTTGTTCGAAGAGTACTTGTATCTTCGAAACGCGCCCGTCAGGTGTTGGCAGCACTTGGCGGGTTTTTCTTTTTCGTCGATAACTGAAAAATGAGCTGTCAATTTGCTTGACAGCTCATTTATCCGGACTTCTGTTTTGACCATCTGGACTACTGTGAAACACAATCCAACAGTTTTTCGGACCGGTAGACGAGCACAATATGATCGTTTTTGCGGTCATACACATATACAGTATCTTCGTTATCTGATATGTAGTACTGACGGTCCGTAAGTGACGCAAGGAAGCTTGACAATGTCATTTGAGGTTCTTTTTCTATGGCATCGTCTTCTTCTTTGTCTGTGAATACAATTAATTCAGACAATGTCGAGAGATTCTTTTTGCTTATCTGTATAGGTTCTGTGTCTAATTTATATGCGGCCAGTTTATTTCCGCCGATATGGGTATCTGATTTATACACGCGTTTGCATTCTGTACAGTACCAGAAATCGTAGTCTTCGGGAATAAACAGCTTCTTCGCATTTGTCAGTACATCCCAGTTTGTTATGAAGTCAATCAGCGTTATCTGCGGGTTATATTTCAGTGCAGAGACTACGCGCTCTTTTTTCATAACATATATGACGTTTTCTGAAGGGCAGCTGACGTTACTCATTGCTGCTCCGCAATAACAACCCATTTTTGCCATTTAGTGGCCTCCTTAATATTCGATTTTCGTTTTGTCAGAAAACCATACTTCTACAGGCCCCTTGATGTATCCTTTGCGTATCGCTTCCGATATACCGCGATCAATAAATCCAATGTTAGATTCCGTTGCTTTTCTGTCTGGAAAGTAAAGAGCAACAGTGTCTCCGTCAGAAATCTGAGCACTCGCTATTTTTATATTCTTGGCGATATTTGAGGGGTTCTGCGTGGTAAGTCTCTTAACTTCGATGTTCTTTACGAAAGAGGAGTCATCAGATGTCTTTATTGTCAGATCATATTGATGCCCGCGTTCGGGGTGTTGCTGCCTGAAAACAGTTTCAAACCCAGCATCGATATACCGTTCTCCAACCCATATTGCTCCCTGGTCGGTCACTTTATGGCCTCCGGAATCCTTATAGTTGTGTTCTGGGGAAATTGTAATATACCCTCCGTTTCCTCTTCCCATCATCGACACCCCCATTTTTCCTGAGAAAATGTTTTGAGTGTGACAATGGGAAAGGAAAACCTATCTTTCCATTTTTCAGGGAAGCCGCCATAAACGTAAAGCTTGGTTGGATGTTTTGTCCGGCCTAATCTGTGTAAACCGTTTACAAGTACGTGCTTGCACTCATCGGTTGCTTTGAGACAGCCTTGCGTTGTGATTGCAAGAACACTGTTTTCAGGTAGTCCATCAAAAGCCCAGTCCAGACTTTCTTCATCTCCCCAACAGGCATTTGGAATAATATTATCCATTTTGCTCTGCAGAAAGAATGCAGTTGCCCTGTTCCGCCAGCAATTCCAAACCTGCTGTGCTTTGGGCATGTCAATATACATGCTGAAATCAGGAGATATTCCGCCTTTGAACTTTTCAAGAGTCTTAAGGTAATTAGCGGGGCGGTTCCAGAACCTTTCGAAACGGTAATCGTCAACGAAGAAATGGAACCAAGAGTCTGCTGGGTCTTTCGCAGATGTCGCCATGTGGAAAGGAACCAGATTTGATATGTCAACATCAGCGCACGGCTTTAATACGGGCATGTCATATCTGCCCGCGGTTTGTGCACCTTCGATCATTTTCCAGTGGAAAGTGTCAAAGGCCTCGAGTTTGTCAAATTTTGGCATTTGACTTATACCTCTTTTCTTTAGTTTTTGGATGGAGGTACAAGTCTTGCACTTGCTCGAAGAGCACTTGTATCTCCGGAACAACCATTGTGGCTGCATGCTTGATGATTGTGCGGGAATCATTTGGCAGATGACTCAGGCACAGGATGATGTACATAAACACCACTCCCTTTCTTTAGATATTTATGAAAACAAGTCAAGCAACTTGAGCTCATACTGTTTTAGCGATTTTGTCACTTCTTTCCAGTTCTGAAACCTCCTGAAACAGATGTCTGCGCAATCCTGCGAAATATCGAATTGATCAGCAACTTCTTTGCTGTTTTTGCACTCATACAGAGAGATGAGAGGAGAAGGCGCCAAAAAGTATCCGGCAAAGAAATCAGCGATTTTATTTGCGAGTTTGCTCTCCTGTTTGTGACCGAGAACAATATGACCGATCTCATGCATCATCGTGAACCTTATTCTCGTTTGAGAATGACTGTCATCATAGCATATTATGTATGATTTAGTGGCTGGATCGTAACAGCTTAACCCGTCCAGCCCGAGTTCTATCAGATAAGCCTTGTAATGCCGAGGTAAGTCAGAGTATTTTTTCACTTTGTATCCCAGTTTGGAGGCTATTGAAAAAGGGTCAACTGGTATATGATCGATACATAGCTTTTCGTAAAGATCTACTATGGTTGATTCGATCCTATCATATTCCCTGTGAGTGATTCGGACTTCGGTGATGTCTTCGGTTCTTCTCATTTACTTTGTCAGCATGCTTATCAGTTTTAGCTTTTCTTCATTAGTCATCTGAGAAGCGCCGCGTGCGACAAGACGGTAGATCTCAGCAAAGTCATCTTTGAGATCATTCCCGCTTATGATATAATCGGTTGTAGTGCTCAGAGCAGTCGCAAGATTGGCAATCACTTCCGCTTTCGGTTCTCTTTCATTGCTTAAGTAACGTGACATTGCAGATTCGGTTACTCCAGCCAAACTTGCAAGTTCTTTTTGTGAATATCCTTTTTCGCTCATTAACCGAAAGATACGTTCTCCAATTTTCTCCATCGTTCACACCCTCCTTGATAATCTAACGGCATTATAACATTGTGATTTCCAAAAGTCAAGAATCAGAACGAAAAATTGACGAAATAATAATATTTCATTATTGTGCACTTTTGAGTGTATGTTCATGAATCTCAAGGATCTCACTATATGCCTTGACTTTTATGCTTTTGCTGTACATAATGTGGTAAAATATAAGATTGAATGATGGCGTAATACATGTTGACAAAGAAGACAGCAAAACGAATATCTTTCTGAATCTTTATAAAAGAGGCTGCAAATGAAACCGATAATTGGAGTAATGCCGTTGTGGGACGAGAAAAAGGACAGTCTGTGGATGCTTCCAGGTTATCTGGACGGGATCGCCCTGGCCGGAGGGATACCGGTCATATTTCCGTTTACTTCGGATGAGGATGACATCGCACGGGTAATGAGCGGATGCGGCGGATTCCTGCTGACGGGAGGGCATGACGTCTCTCCCGGAGTCTACGGGGAGGAACCTCTGGAAGGACTGGTTGACTGCTGTGAAAAGAGGGACGTCCTCGAGGGGATCGTTCTGAAACGAGCCATCGCTGAAGACAGACCTGTCCTCGGCATTTGCAGGGGGATACAGTTCATAAATGCTGCTCTCGGAGGTACCCTGTACCAGGACCTTCCCACCCAGCATCCGTCGGATGTGATCCACCGACAGCAGCCTCCCTACGATGTTCCGTCCCATGTTGTACATGTGGTGCCGGATTCGCCTCTGCACAGATATCTCGGGACAGATATGCTGCGCGTGAACAGCTCCCACCACCAGGCGATCAAGGAGCTTGCTCCGGGGCTCGAGGTGATGGCCACGTCTCCCGACGGGCTTGTTGAGGCCGTGTATATGCCGGGCCGGAGTTTCATCTGGGCGGTCCAGTGGCATCCCGAGCGTCTGTTCCTGAGGGATCAGAACAATGTGAAGATATTCAGGGCGCTGGTGGAAGCTGCGAAATAACGGATATGATGAGATGAACGGACAGTTCTGCGCTGTCCGTTCTTGACTTTTCGGGCCGCAGAAGCCATAATATATATAACGAATACACACATATATTGAATATACCGGAGGGAATATGAAAAACGAGCTTCAGTACCAGTCAAAAGACGGAAAGACCACTATAAAAGCCACCGAATGGATCCCCGAGGGGGAAGTGAAGGCGGTGCTCCAGATCTGCCACGGCATGTGCGAATATGTTGGAAGATACGAGGCTTTCGCCGAGTATATGTGCTCTAAGGGATTCTATGTGGTGGGGAACGACCATCTCGGCCACGGGAGGAGCGTCACGGGCGACGACAAGCTCGGTTTCTTCGCCGAGGAGAACGGCAACGGGATACTTCTCGAAGACCTTGAGACCCTGCGGAAGATGACGAAGGAGCGCTTCCCGGACGTGCCGTATTTCTGGCTGGGCCACAGCATGGGCTCCTTCCTTACCAGACAGTATATCGCAATCCACGGGGATGAGCTCTCCGGCGCCGTCATAATGGGCACGGGCACGACGCCCCCCGCAGTGCTTGCGGTGGGGAAAGGCCTCTGCAAGATGATAGCGAAGGCAAAAGGATGGGACCACAGGTCCAAGACCGTGGACAACATCGCCTTCGGAAGCTACAACAAGAAGATCGAGCCCCAGAGGACCCGTGCCGACTGGCTCACCAAGGACGAGGCCATAGTCGACAAGTATCTTAACGATCCCTGGTGTACGTACAAGTTCACCGTCAACGGTTTCTACAACATGTTCTATTCAATTGGCGAGTGCCAGAAGAAGGAGACGGCGGAGAAGATCCCGAAGGATCTGCCCCTGTTCCTGGTGGCAGGCGAGGAGGACCCGGTGGGCAGCTACGGTGCCGGCGTGAAGACCGCGTACGAGACATATAAGGCGGCGGGGATAAAGGACGTGAGCATGAAGCTCTATCCCACCGACCGCCATGAGATACTGAACGAGCTCGACAAGGCTCAGGTATACGAGGACCTGTACAACTGGTATTCCGCCAGGATGTAAAACAAATACATCAATGACAGCCGGAGGATTTTTGACTTGAGATACTCAGACATAACTCCGGCTGAATTCATATCCCGGCCCAACCGCTTCGCGGCAGACGTCCTTGTCAGCGGGAAAAGGGAAACGGTACACGTGAAGAACACGGGAAGATGCAGGGAACTGCTCATCCCCGGGAATAGGGTGTATCTCGCGAAGGCCGAGCCCGGGACGAAAAGAAAGACCGCCTTCGACCTTATATCCGTCGAAAAAGGGAACAGGCCCGTGAACATAGACAGCCAGGCACCAAATGTCCTTGTGAAGGAATGGCTGGAGGAAAACTTCAGGGGCGGCTTCAGGCCGGAATACACTTACGGGAAATCGAGGATCGACTTCCTTCTGGAACCCGGCGTACCCGGATCCCCGGAAAAGATCCTGATGGAAGTGAAGGGCTGCACTCTCGAGGCGGACGGCACCGGATACTTTCCCGACGCCCCCACGGAGCGGGGAGAGAAGCATGTCCGGGAACTGATCTCAGCCCGCAGGGAAGGCCTGGGAGCGGTCCTTGCGTTCGTCATACAGCTCGAGGGCGTGAGTGAGGTGCTCCCCAACAGGGAAACGGATCCCGCTTTCTCTGAGGCCTTCGACGATGCCGTGAGGGAAGGCATCACGGTAGTATATTTTACCTGCTCCGTCACACCCGGGGAGATCATGATAACCGGGGCGGAGACAAGGGAGAAAACAGATATCTCAGACCTTTTTCAGGCAGACAGCCGGAGGAAAAACGAAAGATGAGAACACGGACATTCATACGTATCATATCGTTCATCCTTATACTTACTCTCGGAGGTGCAGCGGTGATGGGACTTTTCGGATGCAAAAAGCAGAAATACTCGGTCATAAGCGACCTGGGCCCCGACTGGGTAAGGGGCATAGACAAAAAATACGCCGAAGGAGAGAAGGTGAAGCTCTGCTTCTTCATATGGGCAACGGATACCGACTATACCTTCTATCTTGACGGCAAGGAGATCAACGCCAGCGACTTCAACTACGACGACGGCTATGTCATAACCTTCACCATGCCGGACCATGACGTGACCTTCAGCTACTCCAGCGTGAACTCCATGTACTGGAACCCGGACACGGACGACATCCCGGAGCCCGAGACTCCCGACGGTCCGGACACCGCTCCCTCAAACGAGGTGATGCTGGTGGACTACTACACGGCCACAGTTGCCACCGTAGGCGGGGACGGGTATGATGAATATGTGCTGTCATCCATCGGAGATTCGAAGGAAGCGGCAAGGCTCGACTACTACGCCCGCTGGGAAGGGGACGAAGAGGAGACCCATGTGTCCTATACCGTGCCCTACGAGGCGGTCGAAAAGGCCTACGAGGCCATAGACAGGGAGAGACTCCGCAACTGGAACGATGAGGATATGATCGGCGGGATCACCGGAGGCGTGGTCGTGGTGAAGTTCCTGGACGGTGAGGAATACGTCCGTCTCAGCACCGACGATATGCCGGAGGACGGCAAGGAGCGGCTGCACTCGGTGGGAAGCGTGCTCGTATCCTACGCGAGAGAGGAATACAGGGACGGGGAAAAATAACCGGATCAGGTAAAAGACAGGAATAAGAAGATGATCACTCTGACAGGACTGAAGAAGCAGTTCGAGAACGAGACTGCCATAAGTTACAGGGATTTTGTATTTGAAGACGGCAGGTCCTACCTGCTGCTGGGCGCTTCCGGATGCGGCAAGTCCACGCTGCTCAACCTCATAGCGGGCGTTCTGTCGCCCACCGAGGGCGATATCGTGATAGACGGCGTGAGCATGCCGGGACTTTCCCAGACGAAGAAGGATATGTTCCGCATCAGGAACATAGGATACATATTCCAGGATTTCAAGCTCATAGAGGACATGACCGTGTCCGACAACATAGATATCCTGAAGCTAGAAGGGGTGGATACCTCAGGTGCCGGCGAACTGCTTGGAAAACTAGGGATGTACGGGAAGCGCAACCGTAAAGTCCGGCATCTTTCCGGAGGCGAGAAACAGAGAGTGGCGATCGTACGGGCTCTTGTGAAAAAGCCTGATATAATACTGGCGGACGAGCCTACAGGCAACCTCAACTTCGCCATAGGCGAGCAGGTTGTGAGGGAGCTTGCGGAAACGGCACGCGGAAAGACCCTCATCGTGGTGTCCCATGACGATAGACTGGCAAAGTACTTCGATGAGACCGTGGATATGAACGGGATGACCGGAGGCGGCGTGGTCGACTCCCCTGCGAAGGAGGCGAGAACATGATACGCTTCGCTCTTAAGAATCTTGCGATAAAGAAGATCCAGACCATCCTCGTCATTATATCCATTGTGATATCTGCAGGGATCGTGGTCCTGGCATACAATGTATCATGCCAGGTCAGCGACGGGATCTCCGGCACAGCCGCATACTATTCAGCCATCGTGGGACCGGCGGGCTCAAGGACGCAGCTCGCCATGAACACCATGTACTTTACCGACGAGCCCCTGGGCACGATCCCGTATTCCGTGGTGAACGAACTGCAGCAGGATATGCGGGTGACCTCCGTCGTTCCTTTCGCAATGGCGGACAGCTACAACGGCGCGGGGGTCGTGGGCACGTCCCCGGCCTTCCTTACCGGAAAGGAACTTGCGGACGGAAGACTGTTCCTTGAGGACGGCTGCTTCGAAGTCGTGGTCGGGTCGGCCCTGGCAAGGGCAAGCGGGCTTTCCGTGGGGGACCAGATATACACGAGCCATTCCGTCGGCGAGACACACAAGACTCCCTTCACGGTGGTGGGCATCCTGCGGGAAACACATACCGTATACGACAACGAAGTGTTCACGCAGCTGAGGAGCATATGGGAGGTCCACGAGGAGGAAGAAGAGGAAGAGCATGAGGAGCACGACCATGAGGAGATGCACGGCATGGTGTGCGCGGTCCTCGTGAAGACCAAGAATCCCGCCTCTGCCATGAGTCTGGTCAACGACTACGATGACAGGATATACACGGCGGTTGACGGCGACACCTTCACCCTGCAGGCCATCGAGCCCATGGATACGGTGCGTTCCGTGCTGGACGATGCCAACACTACCAAATACATAGTCTTAGTGCTCTGCGGCATCATCCTCGTGATGAACGTGATAATTATTGTCATAATCACTCTTCTTAACATGTACCACTCCGCGAAGGAGATAAGCCTGATGAGGCTCATAGGCATCAGCATGAAGAAGATCAATCTCCTGTATATGATCCAGAACGCTTTCATAGGCCTGGTCTCGGTCATTCTGGCCTTCGGACTGTCCCGACTCTGTCTTGTGCTCATGCGGGACTATGTAGCGACCATGGGGGTGGTACTGAACGCGTGGAAGGTATATCCGCTTGAGATCGTGATACTGGTGGGCGTGTTCATCCTAAACATCCTGCCGACAGTTATATGCACCTGGAGAATGTCAGGAAAAGAAAGTCTGGGAAAGTGAGATGCCCGGGGAAAAATAATGTCCGAGCCCTGATAATAATGAGATCCATAAATGCAAAACATAGCCGCAGATGGTTTGCGGCAGCGGCAGCTCTGGTGCTTTTCATCATCCAGCTGCTCTGCGGGTGCGGTCCCGCTTCGGGCGGGGAGGCCGTGAAGCTGAGCTTCAAATCCGCATCAAGTTACGATTACCTTAAAAGTCTGAACGGACGGCAGGTGAGCATCAACGGCTATCTGGCCACGTCGTCTCCTGCGGACGGATCGTTCATATTCCTGATGAACCTTCCGTATCAGTCATGTCCCTTCTGCAAGCCGAACACCTCTGAACTGTCCAACACGATGGAAGTCTATCCGAGGAGCGGCAGGAAGTTCGATTACACGACCCAGGCCGTTAAGGTGACCGGTACCCTGGTGGTCGCCGAGAATGAGGATGAGCCGTTTTCCGATCTGTACGGATACGAGTTCAATTTCAAGGTCATCGATGCTGATTACACAGTCATAAAGGACGGTGACCTTACGGCTGAGATCGCCCTTTGGCAGAAGATCGCGGACAGCGGGGTCATAAATGATATCTACGCCATGTATGACTACCTGAACTTCGTCACGCACTGGCCCGAGTACTTCGTCAACAACACAGTCGACGAGAACGGGAACACCGTGCCGGGTTACTATCTGTATGCCAGCGATGCTCTTCACTTTCTTGAGACGGAAGGCGCCCAGTGGAACTACGGATACAGGGAAGGGTATTTCGACGGCATAGTGGCAAAGATCGAGAAACTTGATCCTTCTGCGTTCTCGGATCTGGTCGGTAACGTGCGCAGGGCAGAAGCCCTGGCGCAGAAAGCTGTGGGAGAACTGAAGGACGGGCACTATTCATATGAGCTGAAGTATGTTGAACAGTTCGGCCAGGAAGACTATGTCTACACTCTCGACAAAGCCGATGAACTTTCGCTGGAGAACGATGAACTGTACTATGAGTTCGCTGACTGGCTCGGCAACTGGGAAATGTGATATTCCGTCTGCTTTTGTCTAAGCACCGGCGACATGGAGAACAGCAGAGAACCGCTCCATTCGGCAGGAAGCGTGCTCGTATCCTACGCGAGAGAGGAATACAGGGACAAGGAAGAATAAGGGAGAAGACAGGAACGGCCCCTCTGTTCAACCCTCTTATCGTTACCAAGGACGCAGAGTCCGCCGTCAAGCTTTTCGAGGAACTCGGATTTGAAAAGCGCCATACAAAACACCAAGGATATGGATTGATCGTCAACTACCCGCCGCCTGTAGAGGCGGGGGCTTGGGAATCGTAAGATACGGTTCTTCAGGTCCGGGTTGACTACCCTCAGTGGCAGAAGCAATTCAGCCGCTACGTTATCCTGGTCAACACACCGGCGGACGTGAGCCCTAATCCGCCGCTCTGTGGTGTACCGTTAAACAGTCCTGCCGGGAAGGGAAAGTGCGGTACACGTGCAAACCGGGATAACATTGGGGAAGGGCAAAACAACGGTATATCACGTACCGGACTATCCTGAAAGGGATAACAGGAAAATGCTTGTATACGTATTACACAAGGACGGGCATCCGCTGATGCCCACGAAGAGGAACGGCAAAGTCCGTCATCTTCTTGAAGAAGGAAAGGCAAAGGTCGTATGCCGGGAACCATTTACGATCCGGCTGACGTATGAGAGCGGTTCATATGTACAGGCCGTGGATCTTGGAGTGGATGCCGGGAGCAAAACGGCCGGTCTTTCCGCATGCACTGATACGGAAGAGCTCTATGCTGCTGAGGCCGAGCTCCGCCATGATATCACAAAGAATCTCTCCGAGAGGCGGGAGTACC
>JAEEGL015935482.1_pt1 | contig 10669 bp, 12 predicted proteins | sample 9134231 | NCBI WGS metagenome assembly JAEEGL01 (sample SAMN16246548, study PRJNA631951) | gut metagenome | biome: gut microbiome; feature: rumen; material: fiber-attached | host: Bos | place: Iran: Karaj | collected 2018-10 | reverse complement strand
TGCGAATGCGCGTCGATGAAGCCCGGGCAGATCTGCAGGCCCGAAATGTCGACGATACGGTCAGCCTCCTCATCGATCGCGTCCGCGACTTTCACGATCGTATCGCCCTCGATAAGGACATCGCCCGAATAGGGCTTCTCTCCCGTGCCGTCATAGATCAAACCGTTCTTGAACAGTGTTTTCATGGCTCTTCCATCCTTTTTTTATGCGTGTCAGACATCAGTTATTGATGACCACGAACGTGCCGTCAAGGCTCTTTAAGCCGGATTTGATCTCGTCAAGACTTTTGGCGATCTCCAGAAGGACCAAAAGCTTTGCTTCCTCCCCTATGAGCTCTCCCGACAGGATCCTGTTCTCCAGCTCATTCAACTTATCTGTTTTCTTTTTCGTCTGTGCCATCTTTTGATTCGGCATGCGCAGAACGCGCGCCCTTCTCCTTTCCCGTAAAGCTTTGTTAAGCCGATTATAGCACAAAAGGCAGAGTATTCACTCTGCCTTTTTTAGATCTGTTTGTTCAGTCGTTAAATATCGCGTCGTGCTTCTCCAGCTCGTCCACCCAGGAGGGGTCGTACTTCTGCCCCTTCATCAAAGATGCACAGTGCGGGCATGCCGTGCCCGGCATGTCCGCAAGATGACCGCAGAAAGAACACTCGTACTCGTCCTTCTTAAAGATGTGCGTGTGTCTGATCCAGTGTGCTTTCCTGTTCATGAGGCTCTCTTCTCCCGGTCATTTCCTGATGAATCGTCCGTTATCGGGATCATCTTCCACAGCGGCATACCGCTCCGCTCTCATGTGCAGGTCATACTTTTCCCTGAGTTCGGAAAGACGGGCCATCATGGGGCTTTCGTGATGCGCGTCCAGCGCTTTCTGGTCAGTCCAGCTGTCGATCAGAAGGACGGTCTCCGGATCGTCGAGCGGCAGAAAATACCTGTAGCAGAGATTTCCTTCCTCCCGGCGGATGGCGTCTGCGATCCCCGAATTTTCCATCTCCTTGGCAAAAAGCCTCGCGCTTCCGTTCTCTCCTTTATAATACAGATTGACAGTAATCATCGGCACATACCTCCGTGATCATTATACTCCGGTTCCGGTCTGTTGAAAAGAGGTCAGATCCCGTCCGTTCTCCATTCGCTCCGCATATCACGGGCTTTTCGCTGTCCATTCATGCCGGCAGCTTTATGCGGTCAACCATGCCGGACAGGAAGACCCCGGCGGGTCCAATCGTTTCCGGGTCTTTTATGCTGTCACGGCTTTATAAGCACCATCCCCTTGCAAGGAAGAAAAAGACGCAGTCAGGAGAATGATGGCCGCCGAAGCGGTACCGCGGAAAGGCGGGCCGGTCCCTGTCCGCATGAAGGATCAATTAAGCTGTCTGATTCCATTAACGATCGCGGATACCGACAGGATCAGGATGGCCAGCCAGACGGCCCCGCTCGTTGCTGCCGTCAGCGGGAGCATTTTTTGTATGCCGTCTCCCCCGTTCACCATGATCAGCGTGTTCTGGAGCGTCAAGACCGCCACCAGCGCGTCAATGAAATTGATCGTCCTTAAAAGCCGGACAAGACAGTCCTGTGATGCTTTCCGTCTTTTAAGGTGCATCGATGTCATCACGATGCGGAAGGTCGTATATGCCGCCATCGCGATCGCCGGGATCAGCGTCAGGCTGACCGGCGTCTTTTGCCGCACCATCAGATAAAGCGGTACGACCAGGCAGGCATTGAGCAGCAAAAGCAGGCAGGATGCCGCAAGGCAGATCCTGTTTCTCGCTTCTTCCTTCCGTTCGCGCCGTGAAAGCCTCTTTGCCGCGATGATGATCAGTCCGCGCAGAAGCGTAAGGACGATGTAGTATACGCAGATGGTGCCGTGCCACAAAGACGCGTGGCGGATCCCGAGAAATCCGTTATAGATTGCAAAGACCGCAGTCACGGTAAGCGACAGTGCCGCCGTCACAAAGGTCTTGGACTCATAATCGGTCTTCCACCTGTTGATGAACTGCTCTGTTTTATTCCTGGTCCGCCTCTTACCTGTCTTTTTCCGGTCCGTCACTCATCGAGCCTGAAGACATACCATTCTTCAGACTCTTTTTGAAAGCCGGCGGCTTCGAACATCCTTTGGCTCTGTGCATTGAAGGCATAGATGTTCGCCCGGACTTCCTTCATGCCTTTTTCCCTGGCAAGGGAGATCATGTCCAAAACGCATCTTCTTCCGATGTGCCTGTTCTGGAACTCCTTGCACACGACGATGCTGATCTCCGAATTGTCTCTTAAGGAAACGTCTCCCACAAGCCGGCCCTGATACTGAATGTAATAGCAGTCGCCGTGCGTGTTCAGGTACGTATACATGCGGTCTAAAAGTTCTTCGTCGTACACATGGTCGATGTTATCGACCTGTCTGCAGACGTCCGGGTCCTGATACCACTGAAGCGCCGTATCCGGATCAGGATAATAGGGGATCAGCTCGATGTCCCGGTCAACGACCCTTTTCTTCATCAGCATACCTCATGAATGACATACTCAGTGCTGAAGCTTTGCAGGCTCTTCCTGTTCGTTCAGCCTGCGCTCGATCTTGTTCAGCGTATCAAAAAAACGTCCGGTGGCAACAGCCGGCCCGAAAAGAAGGATCCCGGCCGTATTCCAGAGGAACATGTGCCGCCACGAAGTATACGGTCCTTCAATGTCAAGATCCATCGCCTTTTCCTTGAGTTCCCCGGCGATGCGGGCCATCCAGACGAGCGGATAGATGAAAAGCGTCGGGATCCCCAGGAGATAGGCTTTCCAGTACGGCATCAGCTTATGCCCGCACACTTCCTCCAGTTCTTCCTGCAGGCCGCCCAGCGGCATATACAGCAGGAAGAAGAATCCCGCCGTAAAAAAGTCGATGAATCCGAGCCAGAAGCCCTTGCGGTCCGTGTGTCTGAATCTCATGGCATGCGCGCCTTCCCCTTTGCCCGGTCATCCGGGGCACTTCGTGTTCACAGTATAGCAGATGTCCGCCTTTCGCACAATCACGCTCTTGCCCGATCCTTCCCCATAAGTTATAATAAAGGACGCAGCATATACTGAAAGGACGGACGTTTACATGAACATCGCAGTCAGATATTATACCAAGACAGGCAACACGAAGAAGCTTGCGGAAGCCGTGGCAAAAGCCGTCGGCACGGAGGCGCTGCCCATCAGCGTGCCGGTCGATAAGCCCGCGGACATCCTTTTCCTCGGGAATTCCTACTATGCGTTCAGCATCAATCCCGAAGTCCGGAACTTCATCCGGTCGCTCGATAAAAACAAGATCGGCCGCATCGTCAACTTCGGCTCCGCGGCCATGCTGAATTCCACCTGGAAGAAGGTCAAGGCAGAAGCCGACAAGGCCGGAATCGTCATGGATGAACGCGAATTCCATTGCAGGGGCGAATTCAAAGGCGTACACAAAGGCCGTCCGAACGAAGAGGACTGCGCGGCAGCCGCGGCATTCGCAAAGTCTGTGGCAGGGAAATAAGCGACCCGCATCGCCGCGGGGACAGCAAAAAAGAAGATGGGGCAGCCCGCCTCATCTTCTTTTCGTTATTGCTTCGGTTTTAAATATGTATCCTGTGTCAGTCTGTACAAGGCTCTTTTTCCGGATGATCACAGCACCAGATCGCACAGATAGTTTGACGCCATCAGCGCGCTGCCGACAACGCCGGAAAATTCTGTCTGCGTTTTTTCTATATACGCTTCGCAAAGAGTCTGTTTTCTGACCTTTTCCCGGGTCCTTTCGATCAGCAGGTCTCCGCATGCGTCGCACAAGCCCCCGCCCAGAGCCACATGGTCAAAGTCCAGGGCATTGATGATATTGGAAATAAAAGGAGAGATCTCTGACGAAATGTAGTCTACTGCTTCTTCCGTCACTTCTCCCGCTTCGATCTCGACTCCGAACTTTTCACGGATGGTCTCTCTGGAGATCTTATTCTCCAGTGCGCCTTTGTAAAAGCGCTGGTTCCATTCATCGGAAGAAGAAACCATCTGGCCGAAAGCTCCTGCCAGGTTATGCTGCCCCTTACGGAGTTTGCCGTCCAGGACGAGTCCTGCGCCAATGCCGAACTCCGTATAGGCAATGAACATCAGATCCTTCGGCGCGTTATTATCCATCTGCAGAAGATAATACTCTCCTATGGCCCGTGCATTGACATCGTTTTCGAAATAAACAGGAATGTGATACCGTTCCCGGATGGTATTCAGCATGTCGGACACATATGTTTTCTGGATCATGCCATCCCAGGAAGACCGGATCGAGTAGGTCCCCCTCTCGTCCTCTTCGACCGATCCCGGCAGGCCGATCCCGATCGCATTGCATTTTAACCCGACCAGTTCCCCGGTTCTGATCAGGCGGTCTATGCATTTCTGAATTGCCGAAAAATCATCGTCGTCCTTGATGACCTGCCGCGTCTGATAGGCTACGTGTCCGTCCAGGTTGACGATCCCGGCATAGATGTATTTTCCGGCCAACTCGATCCCGATCGAAAGAAACACATCGGGATTAAAGACCATCGTATACGGCCTTCGTCCCACTGCGCCCGTTTTTGTGCCGGTCAGGATCAGTATCCTCTTCTCAATGAAATCGTTTGCGATCTCCATAATGAAAGGACCGCTGAAACCGGTCAGTTTCTGCAACTCCGCCCGGGTGACTTCCCTCTTCGTCCGAACGATATCAAAGATGGCTTTTCTGTTGATTTGGCGCATCTCTGCGAGATCCATTCCTGCGCCCCTTTCCGAATTCCAACAACGCAAAACGCCTTGAACTGTTCTGAATGATCGCGGTTTTCATCAGCATGAAAACCGCTCTGTCCGGCCGATGTCATCATTACAGCGGCGGAACAATAGTAATATACAGCATAAACGCGCAAAATAAAAGCCCAATCAGTCCAGATATTGCGTGTCGTCGAAACCTTTCTCATATTTCAGGAAGGCTTTCCCGTCAACCGACAATACAGCCGTTTCTTCACTGTAAGAAGGCTCAAAATGCTTTGCGTATCCCTTGAATTCCTCAAAAGATCCGGCCTCCCTCTCCCCTCCCGTTACGCAGAAGAAGGCTGTGTTCCGGTTGTAAAAGCGATATTCGCAGCCAAAAATCATTTCATCATGGGGCGTCGAAGCAAAACTGCTCCAAAGTCCGATGTATCCACCGTCTTTCTTCATGAAAAACCAGTTCCCGTCCGTGTCCACCTCATCGAATTTCTTTTCGGGAAGGAACATGTGCGTGAACAGTATCTGTGTTTCCTCGGGAATGTTATGGATGACACCCAGGATGTTTTTATCCTGCTTTACGGCGGGCATGACCGCGTTGCCGTTCCAATAACCCGGCCTCATGGAAGACCGTTCCGATGTGCAGCCCGGATGATTGACGAACACTACGGCTTCCGGCGACAGGGCCGCATACCACATGTGCTGCATGTAGCCGAAGGTTCCGGGCTGGAAATACGAGGTTCCATGAAAACTTTCGTTCTGAGATCTGCAGAAGTCATTGCCCGATTTGTCAATTCCCGGAATGTTCCTGACATTCGGCCAGCGGACATATCCGTCAAGGCGCGGCGACTGTACCGAGGTCAGACAGAAGTCCTTCTGTTTCTCCAGTGTGATGAGCGCGTTTCCGATGCTGTAGGAGCCCGAGTACACGTCATGCATCTTTTGAAGAAGATCGTTTTTAAAACGGTATTTTGACCCTGTCAGGAATGCGATCCAGCCTTCTCCGTAAGCTCTCGGCGCCTGATAATCGATCAGACGGACAAGGCCTTGCGAACCTGCGGAAAAAGGATACAGAACGCCCCGGTAGACACGTCCCATCGGGGAGATCATCGCCCCTTTAAAGGTATGGACCGCCAGTTTCTCCATCATCTCATCCGTAGCTCTTACGGCCATTGCCGACAGCTCCCCGTCGGCATAATCCACGATGTTGAGAAGAGCCGCCAAAGACACGTTTAAATAAACGGCACTCAGAAATTCTTCAAATCCGGTTTTGAGCACATCCTCCAGCCAGGCTTTCGTATTGCGGTATCCGAAAGAAGACAGTTCTCTGCCTGTCATGTTTGCTGTCGGGAAAAAGTCGTCCGGATACATTTCGCCGACCAAAAGCTGGCAGGAATAATACATCAGCGCATGGTTCTCAGACCAGAAACACATTGCATCCAGTCCGGGCTGCGTCTGCCAGTACCGGTAGTTCAGCAGGACCTCCTTTGCTCTTGCGGCAAGGTCTTCATCGATCGGGACCTGCTTCAGATAGCGCACAAAACCGCATATTTCAAATTCCGCGCAGTCAACACGCCTCTCGATCAGATCAAGCATGTCGAACAAAAGGTCTCTGTCGCGAGGATCGCTGATGCCCATGTAATGCCGCGCCAAAAGATTCGTCATGCAGAAGCCGAATCTGCCGCCCCTGTTGGCCGCGCGGACGTTGGCGATCTCCCGGAACATGATCCGCTTGTTCGTTTCAGGATCGGGGTCCCCTGCGATGTCGGACGGATGCCGTCTGTCATAAAACTCAAGGGTCCTGCTTAAATCCGCCAACTGATGATGAAGCCGTATCTCCACCTTAGCGCAGTCTTCGGGAACGGTAAACCGGGTCTTCCCCGAAACATCGATCCATTCCCTTTTAAACTCCCGGACAACATAGTAGTCTTCACTTTCCCACTCTTTGGAGTATGAAACGCCTTCCGGCGCCTGCTTCGGAAAAACGACGTCGCTTCCGTCGATTTTCAATGAGTTCATGAAATCCGCCATCTCAAAGACTTCATCCTGATGTGAATCGTCGGCAAGCTTGACCCTTAGGTCGTCTCTGTGATCCAAAAACTGTATTCCTATGATCACCCGCGTGTCGCGGGCCGCAACAGTCCTGGAATCGGAAAAGAACAGATTGTCTCCCTGCTTAAGATGCACTGTGATGTCGCGGTGCATCATGGGTTTGTAGACCGAATGATCAAAGAAAGCGATCTCTTCTCCGTTCAGATATACCCGTGTGGCCATATATGTCCAGATTCTGATGCGCGCATCCGTCTCCTTGGGAGATATCACGCACGCAGCCGACTGGATCGATACTTTCATGATGCCGCTTGCGAAAGCAGGACAGTCCACGAAGCTGTTTGAGACCGGTACATAGGGCTTCCATTCCGATCCGAACGAGCACCTTTGGCCCAGCCTGATTCTAACAGGATCGACAACCGCCCTTTTGGCAGGAACAAAATGCCGCTTGATCTGCGCTTCCATTTCCAGCTGCGTGTCGGCATCCGTCCTGACGAAAAAACTGTCTGTCCGCGGTCCTGCGACCATGTACTGCATAATGAAGCCTTCGTATCCAAGTTTCCACGTTTTCATGATATCGGTCTCCTGTCAGGGATCAGCCCTTTACCGCGCCGGCTGTCATCCCGCTCATAAAGAATTTATTAAACGCAATATAAATACAGATCATCGGGACCATCGCTATGACTGCGCCCGCAAACATGATGTTCCAGGCGGCGGTCCCGTCGCCGACATTCTTCAGCATGTTGACGCCCACGGTCAGCGGCCGCATCTTGGGGTTGCTCATCGTAAAGACCAAAGGAAGCATGTATTCATTCCACCCTTGCCGGAAGGACATCAGGGCTACCGTTCCGATGATCGGCTTCATTAACGGCAGGATCACGTTCCAGTAAGTCCTGAAGAAGCTGCTGCCGTCGATCTTGGCCGCTTCGTCAAGTTCTTTCGGAATGGAATTACAGAATCCTTTGCAAAGGAAAATGTATGTCGCCTGGCCGGCACCTACCGAGATCAGAATGACCGAGATCAGATTTTTGTGCATCTTAAGTTTCGCCGCAAGCATGTACAGCGGTCTTAATGTGACCGATCCGACGCTGACGAACATGAACGCCATGATCGTATAGAAAACGATATTGACGATCTTGAGTTTGCTTCTTGAAAAAACGAAGCCTGCCAGCGTGGAGTTAAACACTGCTCCCGCCATCACGCCGAGAGCAAGCAGGATGCTGTTCTTTGTGTATACGCCGAAATTCGCAGTCTTCCATGCTTCAATATAGTTATCAATGCTCCACTTTTCAGGAAAGATATTGATGCCTCCCCGCAGCAGTTCCCCGTTTTCCTTGAAGGAGCCGAAAATGATATAGATCACAGGGAAAACGACTGCGGCAGCCAGCAATACGAGCAGGAGCAGCAGAAGGGCGCGTAAGATTTTTGTCTTTGCGGAATAGACCGCTTTTCCTTCATTCATGATCTTTCCCCCTTCTAATCAGATAACATCATCCAGTTTTTTGGAGACACGTAGATAGACCATCGTCACCAGACCGATGATGATCGCTGCCATAAGAGAACAAAGCGCACCGTAACCGATCTGCGGCTGAGCCGAATTGGACTGCCCGAATATCAGGTAGTAATTGTACAGGAACATCGTCATGGAACGGTTGCCCGGACCGCCCTGTGTCAGGATCATGATCGCTTCATAATCCCTGAATGCGCTCAAAAGAGCCAGTTGGAGAACGATCTTCAACGTCGGCGAAAGCATCGGAAGCGTGACTCTGAAGAAGATCTGGACCCCGTTCGCGCCGTCTATTTTTGCTGCTTCATACAGGCCCGTATCGATGCTGCTCATGCCTGATGTAAAGTACAGCATATAGTTTCCGAAACCGGCCCATACCGAAAGAACGACAACGGCGATCATGACTACGTCGCCGGACGTCAGCCATTTGATCGGTTCCGTGATCAGATTTCCTTTTTGGAGGATCGCATTCAAAATGCCGTTCTTTGTGGCGAAAATGAAGGTAAAGATCATGCCCGAGATCGCGCTGGAAATAATGGTCGGCATGAAATAGACCCCTCTGAAAAAGTTTGAGCCTCTCAGCTTTTGCTGCAGAAGGACCGTAACGATCAGGGCCAGCGGGATGATGACGATGATCTTATAAAAAGCATACTCAAAAGTATGCAAAACCGCCTCCCAGAAGGTCTTATCCGTGAACAGCCGCTGGAAATTCTGTAAACCCGTGAATGTCGCTTTCGTTCCGTTATAGTTGTAGGGCGCCCAGCGCAGGACCCAGCAAATAGGATAGATCGAACATACACAAAGGAAAAAAACACAGGGAATCAACATGATCAGAGCCGATGCGCCTTCATGACCCAGTTTACTTTTTTTCTTCTTCATGATTTTCTCCTGGCAGAAAGGGGATTACCGAAGTAATCCCCCCTGATGTAAAACCGATACTTCGTTACTTATCCCTGAATTCGATCGTCCCTGCACCCGGATGCATCGGATCAAAGTCGGGGATCACGACACGCAGAACGTCTCCGGACTTGATGTCCGCTTCAAGCGCTTCATTATAACGTTTGTTGCAATCCGCGATCGCAGCATCCACATCCGTGTTGCCGAGGACCGCTTCCCAAAGCGTCTTGCGGTAATTGTCGCCGGTCAGGTTGACGGACGGATAAGAAGGATACACTTCGTCGTACGCAGCCGCCTGGAATTCGCCCATACGGCCGGCCTTGGACGCATCATATTTGTCTCTGACGGCATTGGTCAGCGGAGCGCTGTAACCTGCCTCGCAGTATCCGACCAGAACATCGAGAGACTGCATGTACTTGATGAACTCCCATGCCGCGTCAATGTTCTTGGACGTCTTCGTGATGCAGTAGCCCTTCTGCACCAGGCAGTCCAGAGAGCCTTTTACTTCACCGGTCAGCGTCGGAAGCGCGCCGACGCCCCATTCAAACTTCGTGATCGGGATCTGCTCGGTAAAGACGCCGATCTCCTGAGATGCGTTCTGCCATAAAGCAAACTCGCCTTCCGCGAAGAGCGCCCTCATGTTGTCAACGCCCTGCTCATCCGGATAAGCGATCGCTTCCGAGATGAACCGCTTGCACTCTTCAATGATCGGCTTATAGCCGCTGAAGTCGAACTTACCGTTCTTATAGTCGTAGCACCAGGTGATGCCCGAGTTCATGGCGACCTGCTCGCAGAAACGTTCGAACGGAGAAGAACTTGTGAAACCGATTCCGTAATACTCTCCCTTACCGGCTTCCGTGATCTTCTTTGCCATATCGATGTAATCGCTCAGCTTTGTCGGAAGCTTGTCATAGCCTGCTGCCTTGACAAGTTCGATGTTGTACTCCGCACGCGTGCCGGTACGGATCGCGCCGAAGTAGCAATAAACTTCGTTCCTCTTCGGATCCCAGTTTTTGTATGCGTACTTACGGCTTTCGATCTCCATCTCTTTCTTGTAGGTCTCGTCAGCCGCCGCAAGCGGTTCCAGGTTCAGAAGGTAATCTCCGCCGTAGGTTTCAACAGTCTTATTGCTGCCGCCGATGACATCAGGAGCATCCCCTGTCTGGTACGCCAGTTTGTACATTGTTTCGACGTCATCCGTCAGGAACTCGACTTCCACTTTGATCCCATACTGGTTCTCGGCATTGAACTTGTCGATATGGGTCTTGATGTATTCCATATCATGCCGGTCGCCCGTCCAGAACTTAATGGTGCAGGGGTCGATCTTTTTGGCACCTTCGGTAGAAGCTGCCGGTGCATCTGTGCTGGGTGCGGGCGTCGGTTTCTGACAGCCTGCAAGGGTTCCAAGGACCAATACCGCAGCCACTAAGAACGCCACAACTTTCTTCATTTCTTCCTCCTTTTAATCCTTTTATTGTTTAAAGAGCCTCTCTGCCCTTT
>JAEEGL015923763.1_pt1 | contig 10669 bp, 4 predicted proteins | sample 9134231 | NCBI WGS metagenome assembly JAEEGL01 (sample SAMN16246548, study PRJNA631951) | gut metagenome | biome: gut microbiome; feature: rumen; material: fiber-attached | host: Bos | place: Iran: Karaj | collected 2018-10 | reverse complement strand
TACTTTGTAATAATTATTTTCTACTATCATGCTATTATTTGTAGAATTAATTGTTTTATATATATCTGTTTTTTTATCATAGTATGACAAATAACTTCCTGATTTTGCTTTTACATATGATAATGGACTTAATGTTACTGATGTATTTTTATCTATATTTAGTTTTACTTCATCTATAAAGAAATATAGATCATAACCATCAAATAAGAAGTAATGTCCCAATCTATTGTTATATTTTTCTGTTGTTAATATATTGTTATCTTTTTCATTTGTAATATATGAATACTTATTAGCATAATATTCTGCACAGTTTAGTGTAGGCATTACTATACTCATAACACTTGGAAATATTACTTTTTCTTTATTTTGAAAATATATTGGTGTTGAATCAAATTGTATATCTTTTTCTTTTGCTTTAAATCCAACTATCTCATTTCTCCTATTTGTTGAGAATACACCATTATACTCAATTTTTTTATCATAGAACCATTGATAGAATTTATCTTCATTTTCTTTAGTAAAATTATCAAATATTGTGACTTTATAGTATACTATAGCTGCAATAAATACCACTACCATTAAGGCTATTGGAATCATCAATTTATAATTTTCTTTTAAATAATTAATTATTTTATTATCTTTTTGCATACAATTCTCCTTAATATCTAAATTTATATGTTATATCTGGTGTTATTGTATAAGTATTAAAACTTAGTGATACTAGTTTTATTGTAAATAAATTATTCTCTACATTTTCTATTTTTATATTTTTTATATCAAAGTAGTTGGTGGCATCTCCTACTCTGTTTACATTTCCCATAGCAGAAATACTTTCTGTTGTAACTACTTGGCCATTTAACAATAAATATAATGTTCCACCTGTTATGGTATATTTATCATCAAATTCTAGTGTATAGTATATTTTATTATCTACAATTTTTGGTACTGTTATAATTATTTGAGGAATTTTTGTATATACACCTACTTCATCAAAAACTGTTTCTTTTTGAGCACTATCTGAAGCTTTATATGTATATTTAAATGTTAAATTGTAATATACATTTGGTGTTAATTCACTGATAACTATATTTGTATTTGTTTTAGATAAATATACAATATTTTTTTGAGATGTTTGTGTATTTTCAACTTCGATATAAACACTTTGATATTCATTATCAGGATCATAAATAACATAGTCTACAGATATACCATTTATTTTTGGAATTACTCTAATAACGGAGGTGTTTTTTGTTGCTTTAATTATTTGGTCAACTGCTTCATCTGATATAGCACTATCATAGTTATTGTTATATGTTGAGTTACCTGATTTTGTTGTTCCATTTCCTACTCCGTTTCCTGTACTATTTGTTCCATTTATTCCGTTTTGTCCATTTGTTCCTGTGCCGGTTCCTCCAGAACCACTTCCATTTGATCCAGAACCACCTGATCCTGTTCCACCACTTCCTGTTCCATCGTTTTCTTCTTTTTGAATTTTATTTAAGTTATATTTATCTTCATCATATTCATTAGTACTTCCTATTATTTTCTTTAAATCTATATCTTCGCCACCAAAATTTAATTTTTCATTTGCAATATCAAATGTATAGGCTGATGTCTTTAAAATTGTTGGTTTAATTGTTTTTAAACTTACTTTATCGTTTAATAATGTTGCATTACCAGATTTATCTAGATTAATAATTAAATAATTTGTTGTAACTAATGATGAATTTGTAGATTCTATTGTTCTATCTACAATTAAATATTTTCTATCAGCTAATTTATAAAAATTTGAATTGACAGAGCTTTTAATTTTATTTTCATCTTTTATTACTTTTACTTTTCCGTCATTTTTTACTTCGTAATATTTACCATATAATGTTATATCTCCATTATTAGAATTATAGACAACTGAGTGAGAACCAAGATTATATTTCTCATCATTATATTGTAAATAATAATTTCCTGCCCATTTCATTTTTATTGTTGATTCTTTCGTTGTTGTTATCATATTTTTGTCGTTATCAAATAATATTGAACCTATATTTACTTCGTAAGCTGTTTTGGCAACATCTATTGATCTTTTAATGAACAGAGAAAATATAATAATAAATATTACAAATACTGCTACTATTATTAATATTGTTCTCTTTGTTTTACTATTATATTTTCTCATTTAAATTCCTCCTATCATAAATTTAAGATTGTAGTATATATATCGTTTCCTGTATTTTGTTCTTTTAATGGCCAATAACATCTTTCGACATTATTATTATACGAAGTTATTTCTGGATTAACTAAACATTCTTGTCCATTTATGTTTAGATAACTTATATCTTCTTCTTTCAAATTTCTTTTCTTTTCTTCTTCATATATTCCACCTTTATATAGTATATACCAGTACTTTGTGTTAATTATGTATGTATTTCCTCCTTTAAAGGTAAAGTTTGTATCAGATGATTCTTCTAAATTTATTGATAACTTAGGTGTTTTATCTGCTGATACAGTAAATATATTTGGTGTTTCTGCGTTTATTTCATATTTTCCTGATGCATTACTACTACCACCTTTTAAAGAAATTGTATAACTTACTTTTTTTATGTTATTTAGCATATTATAAGCTCCATTATAAGTTAATGTTACTAATTTATTACTATTTTGAGTTGCCGTTATTGTACCTAAAGTAATACCTGAATCAATTGGTGTATAAATAAAATCTGTAAAAGGGACTGTTGCTATTTTTTGATTTTCATCAAATCCAACATTATTTCTATATGTTTCATAATCTAATTCTACATAATATAGGGTGTTAGAATTTAGATTAGAGAATGAAATTTGTTGTGGTTGTTCTGTAACTGGTTGTGTCTTTGTAATTAAAGTTTCATTTGATGAATTTTTAAGTTTAATTGTATAAGTACCATATTTTATTACTTTATCATTGTCTGTTACTCCAGGTGAAAATTCTATATAGTATTCAACTGAATTTTGTGGTGCTGTTGTGTCACATGTAATTTTACCACTATCATATATTGCATATCCTTCACTATCTTTTATTGTTACACATCTTGTTCCAGAAGTTAAGTCATTTAAGCTAAATGTTGGCTCTTCTAATTTTTTTATTGATATTGTACTCATTGACATACCTTCAGTTATTTTGTCTTTAGCATTGGATAAACTATCTGTTTCAAATAATGTCACTTTTTTATCTTCATCATATCTGTTATTTTTATATGGAATAGCATATAATTTCATTTTATAATAACCATCACCAAATACGAAATTATCTCCTGTAAACATATATATTTGATCTTTACCTTTTATGTTTTCTATTTCTTCTTTTGGTACTTGAATATAGCAGTTAGCTACATAACCATTTGCTTCAGTTCCGTTTATATTTTTGTCACAATTAGTACCCTCTCTACCATCAAACTTAACTGGACTATCGTTTGTATCATATAGTTCAAATCTTATTTTATAATTTTCTGTATTTTGAGCATATATTTTCCATTTTAATTCTTTATTTGATGATTCATTGTTATAACTTTTTGGTGAAACAGAAAATTCAAATCTTGGTACTATTTCTCTAGCATTCAATGTTCTGCTTTCATATGTTTTTAATACATATCCTTTTGTTGAATTTTTATCATATAATCTAGTTAATACTCCTTCTATGTATGCCGATACGGTTACATAATATGTAGTATTTGGATCTAAATTTTTTAATTCTACTTGTTCTGATGTTGCTGTTTTATCATTTATAGTTATATTGCTTGTTAGTGTTGCTAAATGACTTTCTGTTGTTAAGTCGCTACTACTATATACATCAATATAGAATACATTATGTTCTTGATTATTTTTTATAAATTGACCATATACTCCGGTTGAATCAACTTTTACTTTTATACTATTAATTGTATTGTTACTTGTAATTGATACTTTTGGGGTAATACTATCAAATTTATAATTGTAATTATTTGCTTTTAATATGCTATTTTTTAATACTTTTGTATTATATCCTGTAAATTGTTTTTTATTATTATTTAATATTGCTCCTGCGTTTGTGTATGTTACCACAAAATTTGTTCCTAATTGTTCTGAGATATCCATTGTATATAATGCTAAGCCATTGTATTCATTGTATGTATTATTATTTGTAAGTTGTAATGTATTATATACTTCTAATGATTCTGAATCTATTTGATGTGTATTTTTATACTTATATATACCTAATGCTTCATTTGATTCAGTTGTTCCCCCACCGTTTACGCTAAATACATTCAAGTAATTTTTTTCGTTGTATAAAATCATTCCGTTAGGAATTTGTTGGTTAAATCCAACTAGTCCACTATCGTAATAACTTTCTAATGATATTACTAAATCATGTTTCATATATTCATATATTTGTGCATAATCTAATGAGATATACTTTTCTTTTTTAGTTATCGGATTTCCTTCTTCATCTAATTCTCCTGTTTCAATATTTTTTGTTGTTAATTTAGAAGCTAAAAAATATCTTTCTACATCATTTAACGCTCCATTTTTTTCTTTAATAGTTAATTTGTATGCTATTGCTCTTTTGGTAACGTCATTTTCTAATATTTTTATTTTTAGTGTATTATCATAATCATTTACTATTTCAAAGGCATTATTATTATTATAGTTATATTCACCTTCAAATGTATATTTTGTTATTTCTTTAAATGCTTCTACATTATTATTAGTACTTTTTTCTTTAAAATATATTTTATATTCTTCTTTTTTATCTATTGGTAATGTTATATCGTGAAATTCTCCATCTAAAATTAATTCTTCTTCAGATTGTTTTTTTTCTGTATCATTTTTATAATCATAATACAAGTTTTTATTATATAAAGAATTATCTATATCTGTTATTTTAAAACGATATGTTATATTATTGTTTGTACTTGTTGAAATGTATTGGCTGTATATTGCACTTTGTCTTTTTATTACTAAGTTTTCTGATAAATTATTGTTTTTATATGTTGGATTATCCCCTTTTTCGGTTGTGAAGTTTAACTCGTAACTTATTTTATAGTTATAGCCTCTAGTAAAATTATTTTCTCCATTATCTAATTCTGTTGGATCTAAATATATTGTTTGAGATTTTGGCTGATATTTATTTCCCATATCAACGCTTATTCTTTTTGTTTCTTTATTTGTTGTATTGTTGTATATTACGTAATCTACTATTACTTTTTCGTAATCATACGCTGAATCAACATATGTATCAGATAATGTATTTTCAACTATTATTCCAACAATTGTATCATCATTTAAATCATCTAAGTTCTTTACGGTTGTTATTAATTTATCGTGTTCTTCTGTAGTAAGTGATTGCTTTTTTATTGGTGTTACTGTTATATATTTTTGGCTTGTATTAGTATTAATTCTTACGTCTAAGTAATATGCTGGTGTTAATTTAAATGTATAAACATTATCTTCTACATAAATTTTATTTACACCTGCTGAGTCCATTACATCTACCACTTCAACTGTATATGTTCCATTTAATGTTCCTGATTGATTATTAGTTAGAGTAATTAATTTATCAACTGTATTTATCAATCCTATTCTTTCATTTGTAAATAATTTGTTTGTTATTGTGAAATTATTGAAGAAGTCTTTTATATCTGCTTTTCTATTCATTACATAAGTTCCTATTAATTTGTTTTCTACGTTGTAGCTACCACTATACAAATTAAATGTAATACTTGATACTTCATCACTTATTGTTGAATCTTTTGGTGCTTCTAATTTAGCATCAAACGTTACAACTGGTGCTGTTCTTATGTTGTTATTTCCTTCTTCTACACCACTTTGGTTATCTTTAATTACTTTAAATTTTAAGTTTTCACTTACATCTGTTTTAAAATAAATAATATCTCCTATTTGAACATTTTTATGTTCTTCATTGTTGTCATCAACATAATTTCCATATAATTTCAATGCATATGATGTATTAGAAGATAATTCATTTATTGCTATATTTGATGTCAAATCATTTGCATCTAATATTATATTTTTTTCAACTCCAGTACTTTCATCTTCTCCTAATTTGTAATATCTAATCGTAAAATTATTTGCTTTATTTAAACATTTACGACCATTTATAGGTACTGAACAATTTCCATCTAATAATTTTAATATTCCACTTACTCTATTTATTGATGTACTTTCTGTTGTCCATGTAATATTTGGTTTGCTTTTTATTAAGAAATTCACACTGTAATCTGATGGTGCTTCTCTAATCATCGCGTTATCATCATACAAAGCAATTGCTTTACATCTATAATCAACACCTGTTTTTAATTCCTCTATTTCATTAAGATTTAAGACTAAATCATCAGAATCATTTTTGGTTATTGTATATACTGGCTCGGGATTTGGATTATCTAATGTTATATCTTCAACCTTATATATGTTATATTTATAAGAGACTATTGATTTATCAGGGTCAGTTACACTATTTACTTTTATATTAAATTTTACTTCTTCTGCATTTGGAGTTATTTTTATATCTGATAAAATAGGCGTTTGTTTTAAGGTTGTATCAATTCTATTTATTGTATATACATCTGAGTATTCAATGTTTCTTATCCATACTGATTCAACTTTTACTGAATAGTTAGTATTAGATGTTAATTCTGAAAATTCTCTAGTTTTGGAGATATCTTCTTTTGAAATAACGAATTCTTTTCCTTCGTTTCTTACTCCTTCACTGTTAAAAATTGCTAATTTTACTTTATCAACGTCAGAATTTTCATCATATTTTATTGTATATGCTAAACTACTTGAAGTTGCATATTCTTTTTCTAATGTAATACCCAAATCGTTTGTTTTAAATGTTTTTTGAAAATATTGTTTTTCACTTTTATCATTTACCTCTGTTATTGTTAATGTATATTCTGTATCTGGTAATAATGATTCTTTATTTAATTTAAACGTTCCGTTTTTTGATTCAATTTCTTTTTCTATTTCTCTTTTGTTATTATTAACATTGGTTAATATAGCAGTTAGTTTTCCTTTAATTGCCGAAGCATTATTTAATTGGAAAGATAAATCAATTGATGTTGATGTAACACTAGCTTCAATTAATTCAATTTGTGCGGTTGTTTTTACTGTACCTCCATTACCACTTCCACCGGTACCATCTTTGCCGTTTTCATTTTCTTTAGTATTATTTGTTCCATTTTCGTTGTTTTCTTCAGGTATTTTTGTTCCATTTTCACCTGTTCCAGAGTTGTCCTCTCCTATTCCACTTCCACTTCCTGATTTGTCATCTTTGTTTTCATCTTCAACTGTGTTTATATCTATATTTTCGTCTCCATTTATTGTTAATTGAGACATTAGCATTTTTGCTTCACCATTATAAAATATTTTACCTGTTCCTAAATCTATTGACTTATTGTCTCCAATATATATTGTTGAATCTTGAGCTGTTACTTGATAACTTACTTCTTGATTATATATTTTTACAATTCCGTTTTCAATGTATAATATTTCAAAAAAATCTCCTGTTATTAATTCATTACTATTTGGTATTTTCAATGATAAGTTTTTACCTGCAATTATATATTTGTTATCACTAATTCTTCCAATTAATGATTCAATATTTACATCACCTTTATTACTTTGTACGACATAATTATTATTTTTATATGTTATAATATCATCATTATCAACATTATAATAGTTCATTGCTGAAGAATTTATTTCATTTAGGTTTAATATAGCTCCTTTAGTTAAAAAAGCTAATGATCCATTTTGATAATGAACAAAATTTTCAGAAGATACTGTTACTTTTTTTGAGTCACTATCTTTAAATACTATATCATTATCAACATTAGATTTATATTTAGTGTTTGGGGAAAAATAATATTTACTATTTTTCTTTGTGGTTGTTGATATTATATATCCTTCATTTTCAAACGTTTTTGATTTATCTTGATATAATATTACTGCTCCTGCTACTAATAATATTAATGTTAGTACACTTATAGCAATTATAAATGCAAATTTATTTTTTATAAAATTGAACATACATTCACCTACTATTCTATTATTAGATATATTATATCATTACTAAAAATAGTTGTCAATTTGCCTGACAACTATTTATTAATTTTTATGTTTTATTATCTTTTAATTCTACATAATTTCCAGAATCTAAATAAATAATTCCTGTTTTATTATCTAATTTATCTTTTATTTGATTATATTTATTTAATTTATCTATTTTTGTTAATGTTATATATACTATATTTGTATCATTCATATATAATATAAATCTTTGATTGTCTACATTAGTTGGACTATACTCTATTTGAGATATTTGTCTTAAAATATCTATGTTTACTTTAGCAAATTTTGATACAAAATTAGCATATATTTTCTCATCTATAGAATTAATAATGTTTGGAGAATCTACTATGTTATATATATTATCTGTTATAATTCCATTTGATAATATTACTTGATTTTTTTCTTCTATTATTGCTATTGGATTATATTCTTCAATTTTTATAATTATTGTATTTCCAATTTTTTTAACTACTTTCACGTTTTTTATTATTTTGTTTTTTTTTAATTTATGTTCAATTTTAAAACTTGAGGTTAAGAAAAACGAAGGATACGTGTTTATTTCTGATTCTTGAATTATATCATTATCAGTGATAATGATATTTCCTTCTATGTAAATATTTTTTATTGGCATGTTAATTAAATAATATACTGATAAAGCTAATATAATTAGTAATACTATAAATATAATTATATTTTTAACTTTTAATTTCCTTCTCTTTTTCCTCTTTTTGGTCATTATCTCACCTAATCTATTATTATTTGTTCTAGTATTAAGTCAATGTTATATTTTTCTTTTACTTTTTCTTTTGTATAATTTATTAAATTAATTATATCCTCCCCTGTTGCATTATTATAATTTATAATAAAATTAGCATGTTTTGTACTTATCATTGCTCCACCTATTTTATATCCCTTTAGTCCACATTTTTCTATTAATTCTCCGGCATGTTTCCCTTCGGGATTTCTAAAAACTGAACCAGCTGATGGATAATTCAATGGTTGAGTTTCTTGTCTTCTTTCTCTTCTTTTGTTAATTAAGTCTATTATTTCTTCTTTACTACTTGGAATCAACTTCATTTTGCAGGAAATAATAATATATTTTTTGTTATTTTTTAAAATTGAATCTCTATATCCAAAATTTAATTCTTGTTTTTTAAATGTTTTTGTTTCAAAATTGTCTGTTATTACTTCTACAGATTCAATTATATCTGATATTGAATGATTATATGCTCCGGCATTCATTGCTATAGATGCTCCTATACTTCCTGGAATTCCTCCGGCAAATTCTAACCCAGATAACCCCATAACAGCTGTTTCCATTGATAGTTTTATTAACGAGTATCCAGCTTCAACTATAAAAACATTCTTTTTTCTTGTAATATTATTCAAATAATCTAATTTAATAATAACTCCATCAAAATATTCTTTGGAAAAGATAACATTGCTTCCATTTCCTAAAATCATGTATTTTGTATTACTTTTTTTTATTATTTTTAATATGCTTAGTAATTCTTCTTTATTTTTGGGAAAGATTAAATATTTACATTTTGTTTCTACCCTATATGTATTATATTTTTTTAAACTTGCGTCTTTATAATATTCTATATTTCTTGTTTTAATAAAATTTTCTATCATCTAATATCATTTCCTTTAAGATGTTATATATTCTAGTTGATGAATCTTTTATACCTAATTTGCTTAAATTATTTTTTATTATATTATATTTTTTTTCATTTTCAAGAACTTCATCTATCGTTCTGATTAAGTTGTTTTTGTTAAGTTCACTTTCTTCAATTATTAGTGCTGCGTCTTTTTTTACTAAATCCATAGCATTTTTATATTGATGATTATTAGTAACATATGGACTTGGAATAAATATGGTAGGTATTCCTAAAGCCATGATTTCACTCATTGTTGAGGCTCCTGCTCTTGACACTATTAGATCTGTTTCTTTCATTAATCCTGGCATATCCTTGATAAATGGAACAACTTTTACATTATCTGGAAACATTTTTGTTTTTATTTTGTCATAATAGTCATTGCCTGTTACAAATACTACTTGATAATTTTTGTTACGAAAACCATATATATATTCTGACATTTTTTCATTTATTGTTTTACTTCCTAAACTTCCCATTACTATTAATACTAGTTTTTTATTTTCATCTAATCCAAATTCTTTTTTCTTTACTTTTGGTGTTGAAATTGCTTTTTCACCGCATGGATTACCTGTTAGAACTACTTTATTTTTAGGAAATAATTCTAATGTTGATTCGAAACTTACACCTATTTTATCTACATACTTACTTAAATAGCGATTTGATAGTCCTACTACAGAATTCTGTTCGTGTATAAATGTTTTATATCCCATTTTTTTAGCAGCCCATATTACGGGAGCTGTAACATATCCTCCCGTGCCAATTACTAAATCGGGATTAAACTCTTTTATAATTTTTTTACATTTTTTTCTTGCACTTAAAAAATTTGTTAGTGTTTTTATATTTTCAAGTGTTATTTTCCTTTTAAATCCTGTCACTTCTAATGCTTCATAAGGGATTCCTAATTCAGG
>JAEEGL014999139.1_pt1 | contig 10669 bp, 6 predicted proteins | sample 9134231 | NCBI WGS metagenome assembly JAEEGL01 (sample SAMN16246548, study PRJNA631951) | gut metagenome | biome: gut microbiome; feature: rumen; material: fiber-attached | host: Bos | place: Iran: Karaj | collected 2018-10 | reverse complement strand
CTCTTGGCCTCTAGTGCCACAAACTAGCGCTCTAACCAACTGGGCTATACCCACCACAATGGTGAGCCTGGAGGGATTCGAACCCCCGACAACCGCCTTAGAAGGGCGATGCTCTATCCAGCTGAGCTACAGACCCATAATCCTGGAGCGAGTGATGGGAATCGGACCCACGCGGCCAGCTTGGAAGGCTGGTATTCTACCATTGAACTACACTCGCATCTCCACAATGCCTAAAAAGTATAACAAAGGAAAATAGGCGTGTCAAGAATTTGAGTGTTATTTTCAATATATTTTTTGATTAAGAATTACGCATCGCACGAGCAGCTTGTCTCATACGTTCTGCCTTGTCTAAAATGACCTTTCTTAATCTAATACTCTTAGGAGTAACTTCAACCCATTCGTCGTCTTTTATGAACTCTAAACATTGTTCTAGAGACATTTGAGTAGGGGTGATAAGTTTAAGCGCATCGTCAGCTCCTGATGATCTACAGTTTGTTAAATGCTTTTCTTTACAAACGTTAACTGGTAGGTCTTCTTCTCTTGAGTTTTCACCTACGATCATACCTTCATAAACCTTTACGCCAGGTCCGATGAATAGTGTAGATCTTTCTTGAGCATTGAATAGACCATAAGTTGTAGATACGCCATCTTCAAAGGCTACAACAGAACCTCTGTTTCTTTCTGGAATATCTCCCTTGTATGGTTCATATCCGCTTAATACGTGTGTCATTACGCCGTAACCACGTGTATCTGTTAGCATTTCGCTTCTATATCCGATTAAACATCTAGATGGAATAGAGAACTCTAATCTTGTACCACCTCTGCCATCTGGATCCATTTTCTTTAATTCGCCTTTTCTAGCGCCAACCTTGCTCATTACAGCACCAACGTAGTCATCTGGTACATCGATAACTAAATCTTCGATTGGTTCGCATTTAACGCCGTCAATTTCCTTGTAAATAACCTTTGGTCTAGATACTTGGAATTCATATCCTTCACGACGCATTGTTTCAATTAAAATTGAAAGGTGTAATTCGCCACGACCAAATACCTTGAAGCTATCTGGAGATTCAGTTTCTTCAACACGCATTGATACGTTTGTTTCAACTTCCTTGAATAGTCTTGCGCGAATATGTCTACTTGTAACGAATTTTCCTTCTTTACCTGCAAATGGTGAATTGTTAACGATAAACATCATAGATAGTGTAGGTTCATCGATAGCAACGAATGGAAGTGGTTCAATCTTGTCTACATCACAAATTGTTTCACCAATGTTTAATTTTTCAATACCGCTTATAGCAACGATATCTCCCATTCCAGCTTCTTCGCATTCAACTCTCTTTAAGCCTTCGAATACATAAAGCTTAGCAATCTTAACTTGAGTTGTTGTACCATCTCTATGACATACAACAGCTTGTTGTCCAGATTTAATCTTACCCCTAGTAATTTTACCGATACCTATTCTACCAACGTATTCATCGTAGTCAATGTTACACATAACTGTTTGAAGTCCATTGTTCATATCGCCTTCTGGGGCAGGGATTTCAGATAAAATTGTATCTAGTAGTGGATTCATATTTGTACCAGGCTTTGTTGGGTCCATTGTAGCCCATCCTTGTTTACCTGAAGCAAATACAGTCTTAAAATCTATTTGTTCATCGTTAGCGCCTAATTCTAAGAATAGATCTAATACTTGATCGATTACTTGATCTGGGTCGCCACCTCTATCTATTTTATTTACGCAAACAACAACACTCTTGCTTAGTCCTAAAGCCTTCTTTAAAACGTATCTAGTTTGAGGCATACAACCTTCAACAGCATCAACAAGAAGAACAACGCCATCAACCATAGATAAGATACGTTCAACTTCGCCACCGAAGTCAGCGTGTCCTGGAGTATCAATAATGTTGATTTTAACGCCTTTGTAGTTAACAGAAGTGTTCTTAGCAAGAATAGTGATACCTCTTTCTCTTTCGATATCTCCGCTATCCATAACTCTGTCTACAACTTGTTCGTTTGTTCTAAAGATTCCGTTTTGAACTAATAATTGGTTAACTAGGGTAGTCTTACCGTGGTCAACGTGGGCAATAATTGCAATGTTTCTAATATCTGTTCTTTGCATAATTTATATTTCCTTATCGTTGTACAATCTTGTACACCGCGCTATTTTTATTCACACTTATATAACAATATGAGTCATTGTATCCGATAGAGCCTGGATTGATTAGGGTAACGCCATCCATTTCAGTTATATCTGCACGATGGGTATGTCCGTATAATCCAAATTGGACTTTTTGATAGTTACATTCAAATGCCAACTCGTCTAATTCGCTCTTAACTCTGAACTTGTGTCCGTGAGTCAACAGGAATTTTACATCTTCTACCTCAACAATCTCAAATGTTTCAGCACTAAAAGTATCACAATTTCCATAAACAAAATAAAATTTGTCAGGATAAACGCTCTTTAGCTTCTCAATATCTAGTATTCCATCACCTAAGTGAAAGATGTAATCGGCCTCGTCTAAAATCTTCCAAAAGTCATCGTCTCTTGGTAGATTGTTGTGAGAATCCGAAATTACAACAATGTTTTTCATAGTTTCTTTAATACATCCTCAAGCGCTCTAGCTCTGTGAGATACTTTATTCTTTTCTTCCATAGTGATTTGAGCAAAAGTCTTTTTAATCTCATCACAATAGAATAGTGGGTCATATCCAAAGCCGCCGTTGCCAACATATTCTTTTAAGATATGTCCTTCAACTTTGCCTTCTCCAAAGATGAATTTATCATCTGGATAATAAATGACGATAACAGAAGTGTAGTGAGCAGATCTTGCGTTATAGTCATCGATATGTTTATCAGCCAATACTTTTAAAAGCTTTTGGTTGTTGTTTTCATCATTACAAGGTTCTCCAGCAAATCTAGCAGAATAAACACCAGGATCTCCGTTTAATGCATCAACGCATAGCCCTGAGTCATCGGCGATAGCAACCTTGCCTGTCATCTTAGCGATTGTGCTAGCCTTGATTTTTGCATTCTCAAGGAAAGTTGTGCCATTCTCTTCGATTTCGATATTGATTCCACATTCCTTTAGGGAATAGATATTATCGAATCTATCTTTTAGATATAATTTGATTTCTTCAAGCTTATGCTTGTTATTTGTAGCAACAACTGCGTCCATTTTATGCCTCGCTAGATGGTAATATTTCAAATGCTAAATCTTTTGCATTTTCTTTTACTGAAGAGATGAATTCATCCATTTTGTTAGATGGGATAAAGATTTGAACTATATTTGCATATAAATTTGAATCTTCATCATGGATATTTGCTGTCTTTTCGTCTGCCTTTACATATAAAAGCAACATTGTCTTTTTAGAATCAACACGCATTAGATATACATCTTCGTATTTGATTTCTTCTTTTAAAAAGCCGATGTAACGTACAATTTTTTTATCTGTGACAATATATCTAGATCCAAAAACAAAGATAGAGATTAATGCAGCAACAATTGCCATTATGATTGTTGATACAATATCTACTGGTAGATATTGTGACATCATATTTCCAACTCTGAAAATTGCTAGCAAATTGACAATGATAGATGCTAACAATATAATTAATATTGCGCTGGTTAATATATATATCCAAGTCTTTTGTCTAATAGCAAATCTCTTATTCATCCGCGCTATTATAACATACGCGAAAAAATCGTGACAAGGAAATGAAAATGCTTTTTAATAAAATTAAAGATGAAGATTTCGAAATAATTAAGAAAATCCAATCTAAAACTGAATATAAGGGAAGTGAATGGTCTAAGTTGTATTTAAAATCTTGGGATTTTTTCAACTACGACAATATGAAATTTGCTTACCAAGATGATATAGCATTTATTAGATTTCCTTTAGCGTTTGTAGACATCAAAGCATTCAGAGATATTACATATATGTACCTACCTCCAATGTGCGAAGTTAGCAAAGCTAAAGATGCAATAGAAATGGCTAGATTCCAAGCGCATATGGATGGCCATAAATTCGCTATGCTTGGGGTGCCTCAAGAGTATGTAGATCAATGCCAAGATTTGGATTTATCTATTCAAAATAGCGAAGCTCAAAATGAGTATCTTTACGCCACTTCAGATTTAATTGAATTGAAGGGTAAAAAATACCACTCAAAACGTAACCATATTTCAGCATTTGATAAGCTATACAACTCTGAATTTAGACCATATACAAAAGAGGATAGAAAAGCGGTTGAAGGACTATTCGAAATTTGGGAAGGAACCAAAGGTTCATCTTACGATAAAGAGGATGAATATTTTGAATATAATGCCATTGAAAGATCGCTTGATATGGCCTTTGATGAGAACGTATTTGCATATGTTCTTTTGGTCGATGAAAAGATCATTGGATTTACACTTGGAGAGATAACTCCATCTAATGTTGGAATCGTTCATATTGAGAAGGCAGACATCCAATATAATGGCTCATATACTAAGCTTATGAACATGTTTGCAAAGACAGTTTTGAAGGATACAAGATGTATAAATCGACAAGAAGATATGGGCGATGAGGGCATAAGACAAAGCAAATTGTCTTATAGGCCAATTGGCTATGCAATGAAATACTTCTTAAAAGATTTTTAATTTTAACTTTTGTTTTGAAGGCAACTTTATCGATAAATGCTTGATATTTTATGTAAAATCTCAAAAATGAGGTTTGACTACAATTAAATATTATTATATATTTATAGTATGACTTTGAAAAAATTGGGCATCTATATTTTACTATTAGTTTTGATTGTCAGTATGGCAATTGGACTATTTGCTTGTTCGGGAGTTAATATCTCATCTAAACACACAATTATCTTTAAAGTAAACTACGGCGACGAGTGGAGCGTCTATACTTCTATTCGTTCATCTGGTAATGAGATTTTAAAGTTCCCAAATGATCCAACATCAACAGATAGAGTGTTTGCTGGATGGTATAGCGATCAAACTTATACAAAAGAAATTCGCGAATATAGTTTTGAAAATACAGAAATAACTGAAGATGTTATCATCTATGGTAAATTTGTTGCCGCATCAACTATAACAAATCCATATACAGTTACTTTCAATACGAATAAAGGAACAGCAGTAGCCGATCAAGATTTAGATTTTGGTAAGAAAGTTGATGTTGCAAAGATGACTACAATTAGAGTAGGTTTTGAATTCACAGGATGGTTTACAGATGAAGCTTTAACAAAACCATTTCGAGCTGAATACGATAGAATTTGGAAAGCTACAACATTATATGCTGGTTGGGAATCAACTGGATATATCTTAACTTATGAATTAGATGGAGGAACAAATAGTTCTGCAAATCCAACAAAATATAAATTTGAAGAACCACTTGCTTTAGAAGAGCCATCAAAATTAGGTTATAACTTCCTAGGTTGGTATATAGATGAAGATAAGGCAGTTCCTTACGATAACACATATCTTTACGAAGATAATTTAACTTTATATGCGAAGTGGTCAGCACCTATCGTTTATACATTAAATGTTGATTTAGATGGAGGCACAATAAAGGGTGGTGCTACTATTCCAAGCACATACACAGTTGAAGATACTCCATTTGATTTACCAGAAGTTGAAAAGACAGGATACGACTTTATTGGTTGGTTCAAAGATAAGGACAATGGAGAATTATTAGATACTGAAGCTAAATATGCTGAGAATCTAAGCATTGCACCATATCTAAAAGAAAAGACATTTGCTATCACTTATGTTCTAAATGGTGGTGTAAATAATTCTTTGAATCCTGCATATTCAAGATACTTCTCAAGAGAAGTAACTCTTCTTGCAGCAGCTAGAAAAGGATATAACTTCTTAGGCTGGTATGCAGAACCAACATTTGATACTGAAATTGTTAATCCAGTTACTGTTAATGAACCTACAACATTCTATGCTAAATGGTCAGCTCCAATTCAATATACAATTACAACTCAATTAGACGGTGGAAGTATTGTATCTGGTAAAACAATGCCAACAACTTACAATGTTACAAATAACCCATTAAATCTTCCAAATGCAGAAAAGGCAGGATTCGTATTTGCTGGATGGTATTTGGATTCAGAATTTAGTGAAGAATTTAATAGTCAAAACGTATATGCTCAAAATCTAGACTTATATGCAAGATATGTTGATTCAGAATTGCTATTACCTGAAAACTATATAGCTATGTCTTCAGCACAAGCTATGTACGCTCAAGTTACAGCACTTCAAACAGAAGGAAAGAATCTATGTATTCCTATTGATAGAGGAGTAGATAGCGTTACATATAATGGAACACCATTAGTTGAGGTTAGCGATGATTTCGTTTGCGATGATCATCAAAAACTAATCATTAACAATAATGTATTTACTGATTACACAGTAGGTGTTAAGAACAGAATCGAAGTTACATATAGTGATTCAACAAAGAAGACTTACTATTTAACAATGATTAATTCAAGCCTATATGCGTTAACAACATCAACATACTATAAGGGCACATCTACAGCAATTGAAATCGTATTTGATACAACAATTACATCATCAAATATTTATAACGTTGCTTTAGACACAAAGAGCGTTGCTTATTCAATCTCAGGAAATAAGCTATCTATTTCAAGTGCTATAGCAGACAATTTGTCAGTTGGTAGACACTTAGTTGAAATTGCTACAGATTTAGGTCAAGTATCTATAGATGTAGTAGTTCATAACGAATCAGTTTATGTTCCATACAATGTAAGAGCAGATATTGATTCTGATCCAGGACATGTATATATTCTTTGGGATAGCGATTTTGCTGCCACAAAGTATGTAGTTCAAATTGGTTCTATATCTTATGCTTCAGATAGTGCATCATATGCTTCAAGATTTGATGGAACAAAATTCGATGTAACAGGTTTGCCATTTGCACAATCTCAAGAATATAAGGTTATTGCATACAATGGAACAACTCCTTATGATTCAAACCCACTTATATTCAAATACAATTTGTCATCAGCAGATGCAAGTAAGTATCTAACAAATGATTTAGTCGTTTATGGAAAACGTTTCAATAGATTTATTACAAGTTGGGAAGAGTTATATGATTTGATGTTCTTCATCGCAATTCGTGGAGAAGAATTAGATCCATATAACACAACAGATAGAGCACAATATCAAGCAATTTATTTCTGTATAGATTTTGATATAGATGCTGCTGAGCAAATTGATTTAACATACACAAGCTATGTAAATTCATCTAATCCTATTTCAAGTTATTCATTAGATAACACAGCATTTATTATTGCGCTTTTGAAAGAAGTATCTTACTTGATACCAGAAGCATCATCATTCAATATTATTGCTGCTAAAGAATTGGAAGGCATTTTGCCATCTCAAACATTCCATGTTGGATTCAAATTTAATAGCGTATTAGAATCTACAGTAAATAGAACAAAAGAAAACACAAATAATAGTGCTTATAAAGATTGTGAATACTATCCACAAATGTATGGCAATGGATTAGCTGATTCATATGTATTCCCAGTTGATATAGAAAACAACGGAACAGCAAGTGTAACATCTTCTGTTGAGTTGTATCTTGCTCTTGAGAGAGGTTATAAGCCATTTATTAATCAAACAAAATATCCAGAGCTTTATGATTTATATGCAGAAATTAAAGATGTACTTGCACATATTCTTGATGAAGATATGAATGAATATCAACAAGCACTAGCTATTTATCAATGGCTATGTACATGCGTTCTATATGATCATGCAGGCTTAAGCGAAGCATCAACCCTATATACAAATCAAGCAAAGAGTACTGCTACTCAAGCTGACAAGGATGCATATAATGCATCATATGGTTGGTCTTGCTACTATATGGAAGGTGTATTTAACAACAGATTGGCAGTATGTAATGGTATTGCCGCTGCATATTCTGCAATGTGCGGAATTATGAATATCCCATGCCATAAGATGACAGGTGAAGCCGTTAATAGTTCTAACAGCAGAGAAATGCATGCTTGGAATGAAGTATATCTTGGCGGTAGTTGGTATGTAGTAGATGCTACATGGGGTAGCGTTTCTGTAAACATTGTAGGAGTTTCAAAGAAGTTTGAAACATTAACATACGATTATTTCTTAATGACAACAAATGATTCTTCAGCTGTATACAAGCATTATGCTAAAGCATCTGTATACGGAAAGAATTATGGCGAAGATAAATTTATTAATCCTTATAAGTTCATGAACTATAAGTACAATGCAACTGACTATACATTAGAAGTATCTACTTATGCAGATTTAGTAAGAGTGCTAAATTATGCTGTTGGTAATAGTTCTGGAACTTCAGTTCCTCATGGATTGTCATCTGGTGAAGCTATTACAATTGACGTATATTGCCCAAATTGTAATATGACATCGCTTGCGTCTAGAACTGAAATAGCATTATATTATAATGTATATTATTTGTCGGATACACAAAACTCATCTACGCCAACAGTGATATTTATTAGAAAATAACAAAAGAGGTAAATAGATAAAATGATTAACTTGATTTCGCAAGGAATGTATTTCTTTGACGGAGAATTCCTTACAAGAGAACAACTAACTAATGCTGGCATTAATGCAAAAGAAATTGATGAAGCATACAAAGGCACAATGGCCTATACAATTTTAAAGAATCACAACACAGCTTCTACAACAGCTAAGGGTGAAGGCTTAAAGATTAAGTTTGATGCTATGGCATCACATGATATTACTTACGTTGGTATTATTCAAACAGCTAAGGCAAGTGGACTAAAGAAGTTCCCAATTCCTTATGTATTAACAAACTGCCATAATAGTTTGTGTGCTGTTGGTGGAACAATCAACGAAGATGACCACGTATTTGGTCTATCTGCTGCTAAGAAGTATGGTGGTATCTATGTACCTCCACATCAAGCAGTTATCCATACATATATGAGAGAATGTATGAGCGGATGCGGAAAGATGATTCTAGGATCTGACTCTCACACAAGATATGGTGCTTTAGGTACTATGGCTATGGGTGAAGGTGGTCCAGAACTTGTTAAGCAATTACTAAACAGAACATATGATGTTAAATATCCAGATGTTATCGCTATCAACCTAAAGGGTGCTCCAAGAAAGGGCGTAGGTCCACAAGACGTAGCTCTATCTATTATTGGTGCAGTATTCAAGAATGGCTTTGTTAAGAACAAGGTTATGGAATTCATTGGTGATGGCATTAAGAATCTTCCAATTGAATATAGAAATGGTATTGATGTTATGACAACAGAAACAACATGCTTATCTTCAATTTGGAGAACAGATGATATCGAAGTTAAGAACTACTATGCAATTCGTGGTAGATTAGATGACTATAAGGAAATCAAGCCAGAAAAGCTTGCTTACTATGACGGCGTTGTTGAAGTAGATTTGAGCACAATTGAGCCACAAATCGCTATGCCATTCCACCCATCTAATGTATATAACCTAAAAGATGTTATTGCTAATCCAAAGGATATCTTAGCTAAGGTTGAAGAAGATGGAAACAAACTATTAAAGAATGCTAAGTTCACACTTCTAGATAAGGTTAAAGATGGAAAGATCTATGTAGAACAAGGTGTTATCGCTGGTTGTGCCGGTGGTACATACGACAATATTTATGAAGCAGCTCAAATCTTAAAGGGTAAGGATATCGGTTCTGGTAAGTTCACATTGAACGTATATCCAGCATCTACTCCTACATATGAAGATTTGTTAGAAAAGGGCGCTTTGACAAAGTTACTAAAAGCTGGTGCTATTATCAAGACATGTTTCTGCGGACCATGTTTTGGTGCTGGAGACGTTCCTGCTAATAACGCATTCAGTATTAGACACTCAACAAGAAACTTCGAAAACAGAGAAGGTTCAAAGCCAGCTAATGGACAAATCGCTTCAGTTGCTTTGATGGATTCAAGATCTATTGCAGCTACAGCTGCAAACGGTGGCGTTTTAACAAGCGCTTTAGATATGGATTATGATAACATAATCCCAGCATTCAACTTCGACCAAACAATCTATGCAAATAGAGTTTATAAAGGATTTGGAAAGGCTGATGAAAATGCTGAGCTTCAATATGGTCCAAATATCAGAGATTGGCCAGAACAAATCGAATTAACAGATAACATCATTGTTAAACTTGCATCAGAAATCAATGATCCAGTTACAACAACTGATGAATTAATTCCATCTGGTGAAACATCTTCATATAGATCAAACCCACTAAAACTTGCAGAATTTGCTTTATCTAGAAAGGACCCACAATATGTTGCAAGAGCAAAAGAAATTCAAAATTGCGAGCTAGAAAGAAGAAATGGTAATCAAGAATTGATTAAGTGCATCGAAGACGAACTAAAGATTGCTAATATTGAATTGAAAGGTTCAGTATCTTTAGGTTCTGGTATCTTTGCTGTTAAACCAGGTGATGGTTCAGCTAGAGAACAAGCTGCTTCTTGCCAAAGAGTATTAGGTGGTATTTGTAACATTTCTAGAGAATATGCAACAAAGAGATATAGAAGTAATTTAATCAACTGGGGTATGTTCCCATTTATTTCTAACGATACATTTAAGTTAAATGATATAATTATCATTAAGGACATTAAATCTAAACTT